>Ga0307508_10005232_pt1 | contig 12399 bp, 16 predicted proteins | sample 9_EM_MG_FD_203089 | JGI IMG/M metagenome (GOLD analysis project Ga0307508, IMG submission 203089) | Populus trichocarpa ectomycorrhiza microbial communities from riparian zone in the Pacific Northwest, United States - 9_EM | ecosystem: Host-associated > Plants > Roots > Unclassified | place... | reverse complement strand
ACTCACTCCCCTCCCACACCCGCACACACATCCGAAAAGATGACAAACGGGAAGAAACAAAACAAAAAAAATGCAACGAAACAAGACGAAAGGAAGGCGAGGATATGTGGACGGAAATAGAGTAGCACCGATCGACAGCCACGGGGACAACACGAGTGGGGGGGGGGCGGGGGGAGGGTGAATGCATGTGTGCTGCTGTGTGATCAAGCTGTTGCAGCGCAGGAATGCGAATGCAAGGAGAGAAAGAAAGAAAAGAAAAAAAAGAAGGGAAAAAAAAAACGATTAAGGCTACATGGCATGGACAGATAACTGCAGCAGCAGCAGCAAAAAAAAAAAAAGAAAGAAAGAAAGAAAAAAAAAAAAAAGAAGAAGAAGAAGAAGAAGGGTATCCGGAGCATCTACACACGTTGGGCTGCATGTATGCATGTATGCATGAATGTGCGCCGTCCCGATACGTAGATACGCACAGCCCGGGGAGGGGGCCAACATCAGTCAACGGCCATTTCGGCAGCCGTCCATCCATCCATCCATCCATCCATCCATCCAGCTGGCATCTCTGGGCGCGAGGGACGGACAGGCGCGGACGTGGAGAAGGCAAGTGACAACAACCGGTAGTGGCCTCGATTCTGTCCGATGCTACATACATACATAAGTACATACTTCATACTACACACACTACATACGTAAAGTAGAAAGAGCGTCCCCGCGGTTCCCCCGCCCCCCCAATCCATCCGATTGCTGCTTGAATGTGTTCCTCCTCCTCCTCCTCCCTCCAAAAGTAAGATATCCTGCGATCCCCCCCCGGTATCCTGCTCCGCCATGCCCAGTTCCGTCCCATCCAACCGCGCCCTGAAACCCAAACCCCCCAAACCCCCGGTCCCCCGCGTTCGTGACTCGTTACATGTGATGGATGAAGATCGGTGTTAAAAGAGTGAGTGGTTTTTATACAAAGCAAAAAAAAAAGCAAAAAAAAACAGGTCCAAAAAATTCAAATAAAAGAGGCAGAAGCAACGTAAAAGACAGTGAATGGATACAAGGGCAAAAAAAACAAAAAACAAACAAAGACACGCATGATTAGAGCCCAGGTTTCGGAAGAAGAAGAAAAAAAAAAGGAAATCAGGAAAGGGCGCAATGGACCGTCTGGCCCTCCTCCCTATGTGACAAAATCAACCTTTCCTTCGTTCGCCTGCCCTCCGAAAATAAGGAAAAGCCGAGGGGGCGAAAAAAAAAAGAGAAGAATAAATCCCATAAAAATTCACAGAGAAAGAAAACAAAAAAAAAGATACAGATAAACACAGAGAAGAAGGAAAGGGGAAAAAAAAAGAAAACTAAAAGTAAAAGTAAAAAGGCAAGAAGAAAACCCAAAAACCCAAATTCTCCGGTTATTGTGCTTGTCCCCAATGTTTTTTCCGTGCATTGCTGCGACCGTCTTATAAAATCCCAGAAGAATCGTCCTGCGAAGAGTAGAGAGAAATGAAAACAAAAACCACGGGAACGCGGGAAATAAAAAAGAAAAGGCAGTGGAAACCGAATCGCCAGAAATCGCTTGGAAACAACGCTTGAAGACTTGAACGCTAAAGACATAAGAAACGCCGTGGAACCCCCCCCTTCTCGCAATCGTTAACCGTACAGAAGGAAACAAGGGAAAAAGGGAAAGAAAAAAAAAGAAAGAAAGAAAAAAGGGAAAAGAGATGTAGAGCCGAGAAGAAACCAGCCGGAAACAATATATGGGCCAATGGTTTCGTGGTTGAGATGGTCTGGTAGTGAGTCGGATAGTCGAGAAATCATCGCAGGGAAATCGTCATTTTCGTTCTTTGGTTGCTCCGTGCCTATCGTCCGTCGTCTCGGCCGCCCAAACACCCCTGCCCTTACCGATCGCACTCCTCTCGTCCGCGCTGCTGGGGGGAGCCAGCTAGTCACATCGTCGCACCGTAGTACTGGTGTCGGTCCCAGCCAAACCCTCCAAATCCGCTTCCCACGCTGCACTGCTGGGCTACCATGCTGGGGAGCGGCAGCTGCGGGATGGACATGGAGAAGGTCGTGGGCGCTTGTGTGTATTGCGGTCCCGGAGAACAGGTGACGGGCATGTCGAAGCCACCGGCCGGGCCCCAGATGGTCGGGAAACCTCCCGAACTCGAGACGGGCGAGTTGTCCTCGATGGGGCTCGACGGAAGGATCTTCCACGACTCAACGGGTGGCGGAGGCGGAGCGTTCGAAGGCACAGGCGAAGGGTTCCACCAGTTCCCGGGAGAGCTCGGCAGCATCTGCGCAACTGGACGCACGACGTCGACAATCCGAGGCGGTGGCGGTGGCGGCATGAGTGGGTTGAACAAGGCCAAAACTTGCGCCTTCACATCCTCGCTGCGTCCACAGAGCAGCTCACCCGCTCCGTCGTCCTCCAGTCCCTCCAAGGCGATCGCATCCGTCCGGTACACGTATTTGTTGACGGCCTGATGGAACTCGTCGTGCAGCTTCTTCACCTGCGCCTCCTTCTCGGTCCATGGCCACGTCGTATCCGTCTGGTCGACCAGATATATATCCTTGTGGTATTCGCAGAGATCGTCGATCGTGTCCTTTGTCAACTTGAATGCCACCTCGTGGGACAGCACCAAGTCGATGTGCACGACGTAGGCCTGGATGTGCAGCAGCTCGAACCGGGAGAAAGCCTCGACCAACGGGTTGTCGTTCCTGTCGAGTTGCGACGCCGGGGCTTTGGGCACCATCAGAGTGCAGAGATTCCAGATCGCGGACGGCTGGGAGAGCGTCTCGGTAAGACATTTCATGTGCTGCGGGACGCTGTTCAACGATCGCTTGATGCGATTGATGCGCTTGAGAGTCGCCGTCAACCACGGATCGACCTTGGTGTTTAGAACGATGGTCGGCGAAGACCGAGGCGCAAAAGGCGACGCTGTGTTGGGGAGTAGTAGGGCGGGCATTCTCGACATAAAGCGGAGCGATGCCTAGGTCATATACGTTGGGGGGAGGGATGTCCGGAGAGAGCGAAGAGAGATGTGAGAGCCTCAGCCGAATGCGGAGAAGTCGTGCCCAGTATGCCCGGCGGGGCGAGTAGCGCAGAGGAGGCTGGTCAAGACCGCAGAAGTGTGGAAATGACAGGATTTTGTGTCCGGAGCAAGGAACGACGAAGGGTGATGATGGAGATGGATGTAGCGACGATGAGAGAAGTGATGGTTTCGGGGAATGCTGATATACCGACTTGAAGTTATCCAGAAGAGAGTGTAAATAAGCCGAGAAGGGAAGGGCGAGAGGTTGTGGGTCTTATACACGGATCAACGGTAGGACATGGATTTAGCGGACGTTCGGATACCATGCCTGCAGTTTTAGATCCCCAGCTCTTGAGAAATACCCCTCATTTTCAGAGGAGTATGTAGCCCCCAATTTTGCAGCCCTCGATCCCAGAAAGCGAAACACACTCCGGGCGGACAGAGATACGTGAGCACGACTCACGTTTCACACACATTCATCGCCGCCTGGTCTTGTTCGGTTGACATCTGTATGGAATGCAGTAGGATCCCAATACAGACAGAGGCCAATAAACAGAGCCCAAGCACCCAAGCCGCTGGCTACGGACCGATCAAGTATGCCAGCGGCGCAGGGACACATGCTATCCATCTCCACCACCATCACCACCACCACCTCCTCCTCCTCCTCCTCCACCTCCTCCACCTCCACCGCTTCCACCTCCACCACCTCCACCACCTCCACCTCCACCTTCACTTCTGCCTCCTCTTCTGCCTCCGCTTGTGCCTTCACCATCCCACCATCTTCTCGGTGGCCGCCTCTGCTGGCCCAACTCCACTCCCTCGCCCTGCAGGCGGATATTTGGTTGACACCGCTGAGTCGCCTCGCCATAGGTCGGCCTATCGAGTGTCGAGGCCTGATGCGTATGCCCTTCCCGCCGCAGCTATCCCGTACCTGCAGAGTTTCTCTCGGCGGTGTGTAATCTCGAGGTGCCCCCAATCTTACTAGGCTGGGGGAAGGGGGAGGGGGAGGGGGAGGAGTGTGATACGAGCTGCTGTGACGGACGACGGGCATCGGTGCCTTGGGTCAGTGTCTTTTCCGTGCGTGATCGGAGGCGCGGGTGGACGGCCGGAACGGGCATTCTGGCCATCAATTTCGACACTCCACCTCTAACATCGCTCGTGGTTCTTGACCCGGTGCGATCGTTATTTTTCCGCAGCAGAGTGTCTGCACCCTCGCTCCCTCCCTCGTTCCCCCCCCCCTCATTCTCAGCTCAGATGCAGACATTCACGTGGCGAATCCAACATCGGTTCGCTCGAGTCTTGCGTTTCAATCACAATGCGATTGGACAGCACTGAAGTGAGGTTGCGCGCAACCCTGCCCCGACGTCGGCTAGTGCCGAAAGGGAAAGGATCGAGTTAGCGATCTGTGACCCCCCCCGTCACACCGGGTCCCAGAGGGGAATCACAACCATGTAGGGCATGACCTGATGGGGGGCGCAAGAGTAAGAGAGGGGTAAATTCTGCAGGAAAGGTCTAGATACCGCCGGTCGGCACGTCTCGCTGCTTGCTGCTCCATCTCCACTGCACCGTTTCGACTTCATCATCGTGCATTTCACGATACGTCGACATCAAGGTGGAAAGAGGAGATGTGCACGCGGCACGTCGCACGTCGTCATGGGTTTTTTTTCGGAGACCAGAGGGGGGGGGGGGCTGTTGCGTCGTGGCGATTAGAGTAAAGCCGTTTTTGTGCTCAGCTGCGGGTGCAGCCAGGACACCGTCAGCTCGCCACTGCTCTGCTTCCGGATCCCGATACAAAGGCACGGAGGATGCGCACAGTGCTGCGGACACAACCGCAGGCAGACAGTCGTCAGTCTGCGGAAGTGACAAGCGCTACATCGGCTCGTGGCGGACCAGAGTTCTCCAGAGTACTCCAGAGTGCGGTACGGGCCATCCCACGACGGGGCAGCAAGTCGCAACGGCGGCTACACCCAGACGGCACCAAGAAGCCAGGGAGGGCAGATCGCTGGGGCATGTGTGGGCGTTGCGTGCTAGCTGGTTAAAACACATTGCACTATGACTGCCAGTCTGCTCGCACGCAGTGCCCTTTGAAACCACCGCCCACTGTCCACCACAGCCCGATGCAGCGGCCCAGGCCCGCCATCTCCAGCGGCAGAGGGACTGCCCGACTGCATGGCAGCCCGATACTCGATCTTGCTGGTGCTCCGTCCGCACGGGGGTTGGAATATGCTGCGGAGTAAGGCAGCTGAGGACGGCCTAGTATTCCGAGGTGCAGAAGAAACCGCAGAGTGTCGTCCGGCGGCGGTAGGGCAGGCGGCCATACGGGCGGGCAGCCACGAACGAAGCCCTCGCCCACCTCCACCACCACCATCGCCACCACCATCGCCACCACCACGCCATGGCTGCGACCGCAACCCCCGCCGACACACTCGCCTTCCCTCCGCCCCGTCCGCTCTCCTGCAGAACCGAACATCCCATATATCTGGTTCGAGTTCGACCATGCACGAAGCTGCAGCGAGCCTGCAGGCCCGGCTGCTGTATGTGGCTAACCCCTCCGCTGCCCGTCCGCGCACTCTCCCGGCAGCAGCCTTCTTCTATCTTTCGCATCGTGCTCCAATCCCCGGCCCGCTCGCCCAACCCCTTCGTGCGTTTCGGATGCGATGAAACGGGAATCCAAACTTCATTTTTGGACCATCACGATATCTGTCGTTCTTTATTCCTTTCTATCTTTGCTTCCTCCCCCTTCCGCCCAAGTCCGTCGGTTGGCGGCCGGCGTCTGCTGGGACCGAACAGCTGTTCGACGTCGCGGAAAGGAAACCGCACCCTGGCCAGCTCCTGCTCCGCTGCGCCTCAGTGACCTGCATACACCGCTGTGCCTATCGTCAACTCCACCATCATCTCCACCACCAGCACAACCATCACCACGACTACCCTTGCGGTGCACGCGCGGCCGCGCTGCTGCTGTGAATGCCGCCTCACCGCGGTCTGGATGCTCGCCATCCTCACTGCATAAAGACGAGAGCGAAAGGAGGGGGGAAAAAGAAAGAAAAAAAAAAGAAGAAGAAAGCAATGCGTGACGTGCTCTGTCACAATCCCGCAAAACTCTTCGGCCGGACACGTCAGTTGGGCGGCAAGTGAAGCGGTGACGATTAGAATTCTGGACACAACGAGGCTGGCGGAGAGAGCGCTGTTGTTTGCTGTGACCGCGAACACTTCGATTCTTGCTCGATGTACGTAATATCGATCCGTGCTTCACGCCCACGAAAGATATAATTGAAGTCTGACTGTGGTAGATCTGTTACAGGTTATGTACGTATGTATCTACGGAGCTCAGCAGCTCGGCAGCTATTTTCCGGGCTGGGGCTCGCGAATCCTCAGGACCCGACCGGGGCGTGCTTGTTTGTCTTCCCAGCAAGCCGCAAGCCGGCTTTGGCACTGCACTGCACCGCGCTAGGTGTTCGGCCTACATGGAGTTATACATATACCTAATACATATATGCACACTTCGTACCAGCCTACCTATCGCTCTAGCTATCCACACGGGGCCCGGCCGGCTAACTCCATTCGCCTCTATCGATTACGGATAGATAGCGATAAACCATATCCTCAGGTGTATGTTGTACTCCGCTGGACGTGATGGACTGATACGCCCGTGCGCGTCGAATCGCATCCGGGATTCCGGAACGAACGCGGGCGCGAATGGGAGCCCCCCAGTTGGCAACTACCGAAGGCCCCCTTCCCCCGGGCGGTTGCGGTTTGCCGATGAGGAGAAAGGAAGACGCACGAGAGGCTCGATACGGGGCGGCGAGAATCGGCATGCGCATACGTAGTTGGGAAAACACCGTTCCGCTGACGCATGCGCAAGGCGTGGGAAGAAACGCTGCTTGCGGTTGGCAGGCCGAACACGCAGCGTTCTGCGAAGATACAGTGCTCTACAGTGCACCACATTCGATGATCGAACGTCTTGCAGGACGGGCCTACTCATTTGCCCCACTCCATCGGCGCGCGGGGCCCGCGCAGCGGCTTGGACATGTCTATTGCGGAGTCATTTCCGCCACGACGGTTCTCCTGCGTGCTTGTGCGCCCATACACACCAGACAGACGTTCGCAGTTGGCGGTGCATGAAGGCGGACCGACGTGCACGACACGCGACCTGCGACGTACTCTGCCCCAAAGAATATCGAGTCCTCCGCCTGAGAAGTGTGGCTTGCCCGCTTTGGTTGGCGGTAGCCCCGTGCGGTGCAGCTAGGGCGGACTAGCAAGACGGGCCTCAACGGCCATCCGAAAGCGTGGCCGGTGGAGCGACGGCAGCGGGGACACCAAGGAGGCGCGCAGCGAGGCTTCCGAGTCGCCAGCACCATACCCCGTGGCCGCTGCTTTGCATGCACCCTATTCCTCAGCTGTTCAGGGATCATCGTCCTGGCCGGGCGGCGTTGTTGAGGGCCACGCAGCTGCGGGCCTGCGCCTCACAAAGCCACACGTATTCATCCGAAGATTAGCGGGGACCGCGGGTCACACACGCTGCCCAGCCAACCAACGGGGGGACCGGCCGCCTGCACGCTGTTGTAGCATTCCGCGTGCCCCAAAAGACCTGCATATCGCCATCCGGACGCACGTGCACTCGAGCCAGCCAGCACCCAACGCACCGCGATCACCCATCGACACACGATGATGCCCTACCTTCCCTACCCACGCCCTTCTCCGGCGTCAACGTACACACGTATGTACCACACATGCTCCGCATCACCCTCGTCTCCGCGGGCGTGTTCCATGGCCACAGCGGAAGACCGTGGGCGGCATGCCCCGTCAACTGACGCCTTGCTTTCTGTCCTGTCTCCCACTCTTCGGGCCGCCTGTTCGGAGTTCAGCTGCTGCGGCCATGACGACTTTGGGGCTGTCTCGGCCCGTCGATCTACAGCACGCGCATGCGATCGCTCGCAGCTGCACTTCATGCAAGCACCTCAATGCGAATGTGTACCATAGGCGAGCGCCCGGTCCGCTAATTTCCATCCCCCCTCCCCCAGCACAAGCGCGCGGCGCAGGAGTCTCGGAGCGGCTCCGGGCGCTTCCCCGGACTGTCCGACGTCGACTCTACTGCATGTCCGGCGAGGAATTTGCCGCGTCCAGGAATGTTGGGTTTCGAGAGCAGAGGGCTCGGAAGAACAGTCGTGAGACAGACGAACGAAGAATGCGTTGCTTTACTCCATGGGCCAGGCACATGCGCAATCAAGAAGTATCTATGCAAGTATGTGCACCTGGCTCCGTGGGATTCGACGGATTTCGCACTCTCATGCGGGGTGGAGCGATCTGCTCGCACACATCGAACGATCCCTTGCGGGAGCGGGGCTCTCCACCATCCCTACATACGCATTAATGCACCGGAGCTATGGACCTTCTCCGCGCATCCTTGACCGAAAGCCCTCATGTGCTTCCCAGCCGGCGTGTTGCCCTCCGTGCCCGGACTCCACGATCTCGAGTGGGCGCGATATCTCGAATGGCCGATGGCTCGTGGCAAGCCACGGCCTGGTTACGAAACTCCATCACTCATCGGCGGGGATGCTGCGGGGGAATGACGCCTGTCGCGGCCGAGTGGGCCCGAGGTGCGCTTCACATAAGAGACTGCGCATAGTCTCCGTGATGTACTGTACGAACAACCGTGCGTGCGTGCGTACCGTGCTGTCTTCGCCGCCATCGTCGAATGCGCCCACTGGTGGCCACAGCTCCGGTTGCGCGAAGAGCTGGGGGTTCACCGGACATCCGAACGCCGAAATCACGACCACACCTCAAATCAAAGCATTGGACACATATATTCCAATGCACATCCGCGTCTCCCTACAGAGGCGTCTTGTACTTCCCCTTGCCGCGACCATCCAGCCACGGCCTAAATAAGCGAGTCGTCGCGTGGCGACCGGGATCAGATGGTGGATAACCAGTGGCAGGACCTCGCAGATCCCTCCCGCCCAATATATAGCCGTCAAGTCAACCTGAGCCGAGCCGGGCAGCGATATGACTTCTCCATATATGTACGCGGAGTCCAAGGAGTGGATCATATAGGGGCTATATAGCTCTACGGCTCGGCGGAGATGAAGGCAGGTCGAGTTGAGTTGCCGCGGAGACGACTGTTTCCACACCGTACATTCCGTCTGTATCGTGGGCGTGGGCGTGGGCGTGAGCACAAAAGCCTCAATGTTCTGTCCCCGGCCATCACAGCCCAGAGTCCGCTCGGGTCCAACGGCCCCCCCAAAGCCACTGCTGCGGATTCGACGTGACTCTTCCCTCGCCCGGTCTCAACCCACCGCCACTCTGTACCACTACAACCACCACAACCACCAATTACCGCGTCGCGCTCTGTGTACATACCACGGCCGATTCCAATCCGAATCCCGGCCGTCTCACGCTGTCTCGCTGGTTGATAACGACATCGGTGCGGGATAGTTATCGCTTGGAGCAGCAGCAGCAGCAGCAGCAGCAGCAGAGTCGGTGCTGCCGGTGCTGCCGGTGGGCTATACCAACACTGATCCCAACTACATATGTATCTGTCGTCGTCAGATTCGGAAATGTGTTGATCGGTCCAGGAAGGTATGTACATGTATGTGCGTGCCTACTCTACAGGCATTCCTGTGAAACAGCTCAACAATAATAGGCGCAGAGCAGTCATGGGTCGGACGCGTTGAGTGCTGGGGGGTGAGTGCTGAGCTGGGGCCATTTTGCGAGCTCGATACGAAGGGAAAAAAAGGGTCAATTCTTTTGAATTCAACCGCCAAGGCCGGGGGGGTCTAACCAGACAGAGAGACGAAACATCTCTCAGCCCTCCCCCCCAGCCCCAGCAGCCAATAGAATGCACCCGTCCCACCAACCCCAACCACTTGCGACTTGAGGCATAAAGAGCCCACCTCCTCCAAGGCATGCGCGCAGCCAAGCACACCCCAGGCAGCCCGAAAAGGAATTCGCAACTCCAACTGCAGGAGATGTTTGCCTGGAGAAAGGCCCCGGAGAGCGAGGGAGTGTGTGCGCGGAGAGGCGTTATCGCGATCGCGGCACGATGCTTTATCTCTAGCTAGCGCCGTGGCAGGGTCTGGGAGGACTACTCTACATACATACTTTCTACACATATTGATCACGAGCCTGGGTGGCAGGAGATGCACATGCTCTCGTCCCATACAGTCGAATTGTGACACGAAGAAAGGTCGACACACACCTGCAGATATTAATCGCACGATCCGAGAGGGAAAAGGGGGGGGGGTAACAGAGGACAGGACAGGACAGGGGACGGGGACCCATCTATCTGCGATTAGAGCAGATTGAACTCAATTGCGGTTGACAGATCGATTGTGAGCTTGCAACTCTCCCTGCGACTGCAGGCCGAGGCGTGAGCCGCCGATAGCCGGGTCAGTGAATCTCCAGATCCGGGGCGCCGTGGATACGCGGATACGCGGTGAAGCTCCAGCTGGCCCCGTGGACGGAAATCCGGGGGAACGAACATGCGTGCTGCGGGCGACGGACCCGGTGATACATACATACACACTGCAGGACGAGGCTTCTGTGCTGGTGCGGACGTCTGCCCGACATTCCGAGTCCCAGCTCGACAAAGTTCTGGGGAAATCCGAACACAACTACACAACTATGTACACATGTATGTAGTTTGGTGACCGTGCGAGCGAACCAGCCACTTTCCCGTGGCTCCGGCGCAAAAACAAATTGTGGCTCGCCAAAAAAAAAAAAAAACCCCCCCAGGCAGCAGGGCGACCACACAGCTCAACCACGGCGACGGATCCGGAGCGAGCATGTACTCTACATACTGCACAGCTAACGGTAAGTTAATCGTGCTTGGCGCGAGCTGAGCGCCCTTCGTCGACGGACGAACCTTAATCCAACATCCGGCCAGCGCCAGCCGACGGGCGCCCCGGCGGATCCGTTCGCGCGGCCAGCGCCAATCTTTGGCGTCGGACCCGCGCCAGTCACGGAACAGAATCGCCGGCGCCAGGCTAGGGCGGGCGGGGCCGCCACGGTCCTTCGTGGGCCAGTGCTGCAGATGAGGACGAGAACGGACGGACGGACGGACGGACGGACTGCCCGATGCCGTCGCCCGCTGGTGTGGGCTGGACGGAAATCTGCTGCAGCACGATGTCGAGGGAGCTGTCGAAGGGGGATGTCTGCCCCTCCGTGGCTGGCGAGGAAGAAGGGCCCGCACCACACGCCAGCGCAAGCACCGGCCCATGATGCTGTCCACGCCGATAGCACCACATACGCACGCTGCCAGTTGTCCTGGCGGGCTCCGTCACTGCACGCTGCCGATGCACACCCGGGCTGGTATCTATGCGGTCGGTGCAGGTATCGCGGTGTGACGTGTTTTGCGGCGGCCCCAGCCCGACCAAGATTGAAATCGGCCACGTCGTCGTCGTCGTCGTCGTCGTCGAAGGAGGAGCACCCATCACCACCAGTCGGCGACACCTGGCCAGCCCTGTTCCGGACCGATGCCGTTTCCCGAGGGCGAGCAGCCACGCCAGTCGGTGTTGTCGCCGAGACGCTGGCACGGGTGTCGGTAGGTGGGGTCCGCACCGCCAACTCCGCAGCCCCCGCACCGAAACCCACTTTTACATATCTATCGCATCCCGCCGGGCAGGATGCGCATGTACACGAGCACTCATGTACACCATAAACCTGTGTGTGTGTGTGTGTGTGTTTTCTGCCAGCCAAACGACCGTCATGTGTGCAGTTACACGGCAGGCGGGCTGAGCAGAAGACCACCGCTACCAGACACACACGTACGTACACCGTACCGTGCTGCATGTGCGGAACGGGCGGCGGCGACGGTGGTGGACAGGTCGATGATGGCCGCCCCAGAGATCCCCTTAATGCTATGTACAAATGTACATAATTGCTTTTTCTTCTCTGTGTTTTTGGTCTTTGTTTGGCCGGCAAGAGGGAGGAGCCAACTGCCCATCCGATGGTTGCTCTGGCGGTCCGCTGTCCACCTAGATGTCTGCAGTGCGCAACTGCCGTGTAAGGGCCCCCCCCTCCCCGTCCATCGCTCGCACCCGCGCTTGTTGGAGCTTGTGTCTTCGGTTGGCCCGGTACCTAGTCGACGTATGTACTTGCTCACTCGCTCTGGGACGTCGCCGGTCGGTTTACACAGTTAATACCAACCCCTCCACCCTGCCGGCCGGCCGCGGATCGTGGGCGCTAGTTGGTTACCATGGATAGCCGATTGCGCGATCGAAAAGCAGTCCGTCCGTCCGCTCGCCCCAACTGCCGAGTCCACACCTATCCGCGGCGGGAAAAACTCCCGAGTCGATGTCGCTGTTGTGTGGATTCAATTCGCGCTGTCTCTGCCCGGGAGGGGGGGGGGGGGGGGGGGGGGGGGGGTGGGATAAAGGAACGAGACAAAAAAAAATTTGGG
>Ga0307508_10005231_pt1 | contig 12400 bp, 14 predicted proteins | sample 9_EM_MG_FD_203089 | JGI IMG/M metagenome (GOLD analysis project Ga0307508, IMG submission 203089) | Populus trichocarpa ectomycorrhiza microbial communities from riparian zone in the Pacific Northwest, United States - 9_EM | ecosystem: Host-associated > Plants > Roots > Unclassified | place... | reverse complement strand
TGTGGGGCGTTGCCAGTGTCATGGATGCACTATCAATTCCTGCGCGGCCATCGACTCGCAGCAGTCTCGACATGGACATAACAGGGCCGTCATCACAAACCCCCACTGAGATGACCTTCGACATCTCTAGGGTATCCTCTACCCCAATGACACCTAACACATGTCTTCCCATCTTATCGACGTCGGACCAATTCAGCGCCCCTGAGCCCTATCCACATTGGTCACCTCAGGTGCCAACGGACCCGCTTCGACCCAACCCCCTTGTCAATGCGCTGCATTTCGCGCCCTATCGCTGCTTGGACGTACCCTGTGCACTTCCAGAATCCCAATTTCGCTGGCACGTCGCGGCGAGCACGTCGCAGGAGGCTGCTAGTACTCCCTCCGTCTCTGTGCCTGACAGTGAGCCCAGACTCGACTTCCACCCTAATTTTGCGTGGGCTTGTCCCGTTCGCCCTGAAATTTTTACCACCTCCCACATCGCTCCTAATCACGAGACACTTAATCCCAACGCAGAAACCGCCGGTTTGAGAATGTCTCAACCGACTAGCGTCGTGCGACGAGAAAAACGCCACAATCGCGTCGCCGATGGACATCAACTCGATGCATTTCGCCCCTATGCCATCCCTCCTCATCCTCCCAATCATATTGATGCTCCCATAACTTGTCACCGCGTGGAGCAGTCGCCGCCACGAACGGAAGTTGCCGAAAATCCAGTCTCAACGGCTCCCGATTGGCGTCTGACGCTAGATACTTACGAATGGCTCTTTGCCGTTATGTATCCCAAGCGTCGACCTGACAAGAAGAAGCCTACGCCTTCGGGCCAATGTCAATTGTGCGACTCGACGTGCAAGCGGGCTGGAATCCTTCAACAGCACGTAACAATTCTTCATCGGCAGCGCCTCGCGCGGAAATATTTGGCCGGACAGCCTTACAACCTGCAAATTGCGCTTGCATTCGTCGTTGCCCAGGTATTGTGCAGCGTCGTTGTGAATCCACAAATGGATGCTGTGCATCAAGAAAGCCAGGCCTTCTTGGCTGCGTTGAAAAATAATCCAGCAGGCCTCGATCCACTTATGCCCGACGCCTTCCCCTCGCTACGGCAGAGACTGGACGATTTTAGCAAGCTTGAGTCCTGGGTGGGTGTCCAATGTCGACACTGCGGGATGTGGGCAACAAGGCCTGTTGCCCTCGAGGAACACACTGCTGTTTGTACCGGAACGAGGCAGACGGCAGAGTCATCCGGTTTAACGAGCGGCTCCACGGAGACTCTCAGACTTACGGCGGGTGGATTGGCCGCCCGACCTAATCGAGGCGGCATTCTCGAACGATAAATGCAGCCATTGACGTTATGGGTCACTTCCTCTCGCGAAGCTCGATATGTGGGGTGAGCCGTATTCTCTTTATTTTGTGTTTGAGCTGGGTTTCTAAAACAAGGCACCTCAATTAGCTTAGCCGGTGGAGTCGGCCTCATTCATGTACTTGATTATTATGCAATGTCTGCGTTCTCCAACTTGAAACACAACCTTTGATTCGGTTCCGTGCTGGGTAGGTGACGCCCCCGGGTGCATCTGGTAACTTCCACACTCCTTCTCTGAGGCCTATCTTTGAATTGGTTATCTTATTTTTATTTGGTATCTTCTCGCTTATATTGTCTTGGCACGAAGTACAACACCTATCTCTTTGCTGGTTTGAGGGACGGGCGGGGCCGGCGTTCCCCGACCCGTCTGATATCTGAAATGTTTGATTGACCGTTTATCTCATCATTCCCCTCATTTCCTCTTTGTACATATCCATATCCCTAGTGCACACGACCGCAGATGGGTTGCCTCACTTTTGGTGGAGAGCGGTTCCCTTATCATAAGCAACCTGATACTCGTGGACGTGCAGTGCGAGGTCGATATTTGTATTCAAGGATCTCGCACCATGAAGCACGAACGCCTGGTAGCCCCGTATGTTTTGCAAGCGAGTGACACTTATTGGAGGAAAGTTCTGCGGGATAAAGTGAAGAACAACGGTAGTATTAGACAAAAGACGGGTCGGGGAGGCATGTTCTGCCAGTATAAAGAGACTCGGCAACTTCCGACGGAACCCACATTGTGTGGCGCGCTGATAACACGAAGGTTTGACCTTTGAAAGGCCGTTTGCGGGGGAAAAGCCAGAGATCACGGTATTGAAGTTCGACTCATGAACGCAGCCTTTATATTTTCAATCGCGTTGCGAACCATGCTACGATAACTTTTCGGGTCCAGTTGCGGTGCTTCCGGTGTCATCGCCATGTTCCATTCGCCAAAGGCCTGCGCAAATTAAATCCCGCGATTCGCGATTAATGTCGCTTCAGAGCGACGCTATATATCCATGTGTCCATCCGACATCGGAGTCATCTGCGGAATCATCCCCAGGTTGAGATGGGATGGGACTTTCCTTGCTCGGGGCTTCGCGCTCCTGGGTTTGAAATTTGAAGTGGCTACCAAGCTATTAATGCTTAAGGCATGGCAAAAGGCCCCGCACGAACCTTTAGTGCACTGTTCTGCCTCACATTGGGCTTTCTGAAGTGGTATTGCGCAAGTCAATGGCGCGGCGGACGGCGCGTCAACGCCTGATAAGTCTTCGGACGGTCAGTGGGAGCGCAGAGCGTTGGTAATACAATTCCCAGCCCAGCGGTGAAGCTCATCCTGCTGAACGCCGCATTTTTGTCCGAATATGAAAGAGGGGCCGGACATCGCCAGGTTCTTCCGCTGATATCTGCGCAATGTATGGTCAACCAAGGGAGAACACGTAGTTCCCGTGGACATATACGAGTGTGGTGAAATTATGTGCAACCCTTCCAAGAACGGCGAATGAAATTGAGGGCCTGCATGTGCAATCATATTATGACGGCAGCCCACGAGAAGTAGGGCACAAAATGCGGCAAACAATGAAGATGTAATCCTACGGCGTTGTCAGAACAAGCATATTTCTGTCATAGAACACGAGCCACGAACGGAGCTCGGTATGAGGGCTGATGGATGAAGCTGCAAACGAGGGAGCACGGGGGGTTGTCCACGAACCCACACGAGCGGCGCTACCGTCGACGGACGACTGTGATGGTGCGCGGCATGTTGAAGGAGTGATATGGTGCGTACTCAAAGCTGTTCGTGGGGGAAACGGCGGTGCCAGCATGTGGCATAGTGACATCCTATTAGGTTGGAGATATGTCGAGATTCACAAATGGGGTGTCTGCATTCTAACTTAACATTTGCGTTTGGGGAGTTGATGCACATGCCCGTGGGAGCGCCGAGGAGCCAAATGCCGGGGTGATCCTGATGAACGAACGAACGGGTCCGAGATACGGTTCGCGCTGGCTGGCAGTGGCTGGAGGTTAGCAGTTTGCCGCAGAGCTTACGGTACATGATAGTGAATGATTCGACGGTATGTAAGAATTTGGCGGTCGCTCAATTTCGTCGTCTGCGGGAACAGGTCAAGGTGATGGGGCGGAGAGCGGTGTTCTCGCGAAGGGTCGTGCGAAACATGAAGGCTGCCTTGAGCCGGAGGCAACAGTGTGCCATCGCGATGGTCGAGAACAGGCCAGCGGCGCTGGATAGGGACGCTCACAGTGCCCCTTGACCTCTTGGCGCTATTGAGCACGCGGGGATCTTGAAAGGTCCTGTGCGTCGAAAACTGCAAGATAAAACGTTGGATTAAGGGGTAAACCATGGCTCGCCTATCTTGGAATCCCCTCCAAAGGCGCTACAAGATTATGGGGGTCACCAGATAATGCGCCGTGGGGAACAATGAAGCAAACCCAGGCATGAAGCCCAACGGCGTGACGGAGGACCCGGGTGGAATGAGATCGCGCGTAAAGAATATTCACGATGTCGGGGGACAGAAGATAGAAGGACTGTGCAAAGAAGAGGTGACGACGTGGACCGTAAGCGCTTCAACCGCTGTCCAAAAGATTTGCCAGCTGCGTCCGGGAATTTCCTTCAACCTCGCCTCCAACTCGAAACTCCCCCGTCTCTTACACAGTAGCCAAGTCAAATCCTCGTTGATAGTATCAAAAATCCCCTATCTTACAATTTGGGGCTTTGTCGAGAGATGCCACCTATATCTGCTTGAATTGTCAACTCGACCAGAACCGACGGCGACTGGCGTCTCACCGATGCTTAGAACCCCCATATTTGCGCAAATTCCAACGTTACTGAGCTACTCGGGTGTAATGCCTCCCCCGAGGCACGGGTTAGAACTCTTCGTCTCTGGTTGTCGATTCGACCGGACAGGCGACAAATGGCGCCCCACCTGAGCCCATGACACATATGCATCGTACCGCACCTTCCAACACTGCTGAGCCACTCGATTGCGATGACCCTGCGCAATGCCGTCTCTGTATACAAGGGGCATTCGACAAAAATTGGTCTTCGATTTCTCCCAACCAACCATGTACAGCCGAAGCGGAGGATTGGATGTTGTGTCAATGATCAACATAGAATCCACGCCGTAGAAGAATCTATTCGTACACCAAGCCTCACACGATCAAGCAATTCTGAGGTGGAGGTGGTCTCAATCTCTCGACGGTGACACACTCCAGCAAGACGCGGCCAGTGCTCGCTGAGCTAGGGCCGTTTCAGCAAAAGTTATGGGACCGCAAAGGGACACCGCGGTCGACCTAGGCCTATCTTTGTCGCTATACCCCCAAAGGTGAACTCCCAGTATATTCGTACTTCGAAAGAAAGTATCTTCAGCTCAACGAGGGATGCTTCTATGCATCCAGCTGGTCTGTGTCGTCTGGCGGCGGAGCGTTGATGCTATGGGACCACAAAGGGACGCCGCGGTCCACCTAAGCCTATCTATGTCGCATACCCCCAAAGGTGACCGAACTACCAGTATATTTAGACTTCGAAAGAAAGTATCTTGTACTCGGCGAGGAATCCTTCTACGCATCCTGCCTCGTCTGGCGGCGGGGCGTTGGTGCTACGCGGTCATCCCAGCGTAGCCGCAATTGTGGCTCAAATAGCTGGAATTTCGCGTTGACTAGGTTATGCAACGGCAAAGCCAGCTCAGACAGTGGGAGGTGTTGCATTGATATGTTTTAATTGAATTAACCAATTCAACGTTTCAAGTTACAGCCCGGCGTCGAGGCTGGTTATGTGAAGTGTCGACCAGAGAATTGGGAGCTTCTGAGTTCACGGTTCACGGTGGTTGGGAGCGGAATTCTGCGAATCACTTTTTTTCTATTCAAAAGATCCCACCCACACCAGTCCCACACCACCACACCTCAGTGCCCCCACCGAACCGCTCTGCACTCTACTTACCACTTACTGGCGGATATTCCGGCAGTCCATCCAACGAACAGCCCCCACACTGTTAATCCAAACGTCTCAGCTCGCTCCCAACCCAGTTACCGTTCGACGAGGTTTTGGAATTCAACCCACAGCGCGTGATACGATGGACACAAAATAATCCCATTATTCCGCCTTCCGTTGTCAATCCAGCAACATTCTCTGCGTGAAGCAACTAATAGGCACCGCGTTACGGTGTTGTCACCTGAACAGACGCCACGAGGTTGTCGCGAGATTCAGGCGACTTCCAAGGTCAGTGGTCCCAGCCTCGCACTCGTGGACCTTCCTTCCATTTGACCATACCCCATGACAAGCAGATTCTCCCTATGTGGGATATTGCCTGGCCTACGGATGTGCCAACAATTCTTTCGCAATCGTCGTCTCACAGCGGCCTCAACATGGGCATAACAGGGCCATCATCACATAATGAGGTGACTGGCGACACTTCTGCACTATCCCCTACGTCAATGGTGCCTGATATTTCGAGGTGTCTCACTACATCGACAATTCGTGCCCCTGACTCCCCTGGTACTCAGTTGTCGACAGAGCAACTTCATCCCAATCCTCTCGTCAACGCTCCTGGTGTCGCCTCCTATCGTTCCCCGGACCCACCTCAAGCCGAATCCCACTTTGACTGGTATGTCACAGCTGGAACGCCATATCATCCGCCAGGCTCCGATGCCGCCCTCCCTTTCTTTGCTGTCGCTGTGCCTAATGGCGGACACGAGGCCGACTTCCGCCCTGCTTTGACGTGGGGTTGTTCCCTCTGTCCTCCAAATCCAGCCACCCCCGGCATATCTCTTAATCATGAACCCCCTAATTCGCGCGCAGGTGCAGGAGACCTGAGTTTGTCGCAACCGACTAGCCTCATGCAACGAGAAAAACACCATAATCACCGTGCTGATCGACATCAACGACTCAATTTATATCACCCCTACGCTATCCCTCTTCTCCCTCCCAATTATATTGATGCTCCTGTGAGATGTAAGTGGGCGGAGCGTCCAACTCAGTCGCCATCTCGAACGGAAGTCGCCGGAAATCTAGCGTCGGAGGCTCTCGATTGGCACCTGACACTAAATACTTACGAATGGCTCTTTGCCGTCATGTATCCTAAGCGTCGACCCAACAAGAAGAAGTCTACGCCTTCAGGTCAATGTCAACTGTGCGACTCGACGTGCAAGCGCCCTGGAATTCTCCAACAACACGTAACAATTCTTCACCGACAGCGCATCGCACGGAAGCATTTGGCTAGAAAGCCTTATGACCTGCAGCTTGCGCTTGCATTCGTTGTCGCTCAAGTGTTGGGCGGTGTGGTTGTGAACCCCCAAATGGATGCCGTCCGGGAAAGTCAGGCCTTCTTGGCTATGTTGGAAAGTAACCCGGCGGGCCCTAATCCACTTATGCCCAAAGATTTCCCGTCGCTGCACCAGAAACTGGACGAGTTTAGCAAGCTCGAGTCCTGGGTGGGTGTCCAATGCCAGTTCTGCGGAACGTGGGCAACTAGGCGTATTGCTCTCGAGGAGCATGTCGCTATCTGTACCGGATCGAGGCAGGCGGCAGAGTCATTTGGTTTGACGAACGGCTCTGCGGAGCCTCCCAGGCTTACGGCGAGCGGGTTGGCCGCCCGACCCAGTCGAGGCGCCCTTTTCGACCGGTAAATACAACCATGATATCATGGACAATTCGTACACTCGTGGGGCCCGACCCCCTGATATGTGTGGCGAGCGGCCTTCCATATCTTCTGGCTGTGTGCAACGTACCGTATGCCATATAGGAGTAATTGACTTGATGATTATCTAACGTTTGCGTCCGATCTTTGAGTTTGATGACTTGATGCTGATTGTAGCCTGACTCTGTTCCCCAAGTTGGTCTAATACTTCCCATATCGCGTGCCGCAGTCCTTTCCGCCGACGGAAGTCGTATCCCAGCGACCTTGAGCACATATGTATTCCTTCGCCACGCGGCCTATAGGAGACTTGAGCGAACGGAGTGTGCACTTTGCTATGTAGCTCTGATGACTTGCACAATGTACCTCAAGCAGTGCAGTATTGCAGCAAGATGCCTGGACACTGATGAGCAACCTACTGCTCACGCAACACACAGAACTCGCACAAGAGCATCTGGCTGCCTCAAGCAATACGATATCACGTATTTTTTCCTAGAATCTGACGTGTCGGTTTTTGAGCAAGAACACTTCCTCGCGATAAAATTATGATAAAGGAGTATTGATGACATTGCAGTACTACGCCTCGCCGTTACAAATGAATGAACAATATTAATATTACTCTGGACCTGGGGCGCTGTCTGTGCTTCAACTTTCTGGACAGCCACGCCAGTATCGCCGGCCTTTCCAGGACCATATGACAGCGGCAGCCTGAAAAGCTCTTCCTGACTTCCTGGGGGGAGACCTTGGGATCCAGTTCACCACCGTCTCCATCCCACTAGGTTCGTCGGACACATAATGCTAGGAGAATACGCACTTTTGCCTCCGTCCCTCGGACAAGACTGTCGATTCTGGCGATGCAAATGAACTAAAATTGGGTAGACGTCCAGTTAGTTCATCCGCTCACGGCCGGGCGGCATTGTAGCGAACTCTGTGGTGGTGCACAAACAGCGACGGTCTGAATGCAAGGACGCAGTATAGAGTAATCTTACGAAGATGTAGCCATATGAATGGCTGGATTGGGCGAAGCGATCACGAACGCCGGAAGTTCATGGAGGCCGGGTGGTGCACTATTGTGTGTGATAAAGGCACGGTCTCTGGGACTCAGAGTGAAAACAATAAGATAAATAAACCTCACGGCATGGGTCGCATGATTGCTGGTCGTCACCGGGGTCAAGTCGAAGAGGCGTGAGTTGAAAACCTCAAGAGCAACGAGAAAAATCATGGCTTACCCCAACCAAGGATACCCTCCAAATACTCCATCAAGTTGCGGGGAACACAACTTAATGCGCCTTGAGGAGTGGTAGAACCAGGCATTCAGCCTCAACGACATGGTTCGGCGCGATGATCAAGATCGCGCGTCAGGAGCTTCCTTCGAACGATGTGGAAGAAGAGAACGAGCATCTTCGTTACCCAGAGGACTGGTGGCGACGTCGACTGCAAGCGCTTCAAACGCAGGAAAACCGTCCAAAAGAAGTTGATTTGCCAGCCGGGAACTTCCTTCAACTCGCCTCCAACTCGAATGCTAATACTGACTCTTTCTTTACAGCCTTTACACAATGCTTGACATCAGAAAGTAGGGTGCTTGCTAGTATCAAACAGTCCCTGTTTTGCAATCTGGAACGTCGAGACATATGTCGAGGATGCCTGTCTACCTGAACTGCCGACCCGACCAGGCTGGCGGCCAACAGCGTTCCATAGATGCCCAGAGTGTGCACACCACTTCCAACTTCGCTGAGCGCAACCCCCTACACAAGGCCTTCTCGCAGGGAAAGAGACATCTGACGACCAAAGGCCCTGTCCTTTTTTTTTTTTTTTTTTTTTTCACTTTCCACAAGCATGCCGCTGAGATCAACCCTCACAACAAAGAATTTGGGTTGTCGCAAGCGATCATCACATAATCCAATCCGCACAAGTTTATTTTTCCACCAACCCCCCACACGACATCAAGCGACCCCTCAGGTGATCTAAATCTTCTTGTTGGTGATTGCACGCTGTGGAGCCGGCCGCGACAAGTGCTAGCCGAGCTAGTGCCCTGTCAGCAATGGCTATAGAACCACAACAAGAACATCGCTCGTCAACTTGAGCCTGTCTTGTGTCACATAAGCCCAGCGTTGACCGAATCCCTAGGTTTTCGGAGACTTTGAAAGAATACATGTCGCCGGAAAGAGGCCAGTGATCTTTGGGCTGAGCGAGGGAAGTCTGCGAGCACCATGCTCCCGCACAGCTCGTCTTGTCAACAGACGGATTATCCGATATCCGAGTTAACAGCAACTATGGCTCAAATAGCCTAGAAACTTGCATTAAGTCGAACGATGCGTAGTGATTACACTAGGCCGGTCAGTGTGAGGTGTTGCATTAATGGTTGACCGCTTCAACTTCCAAGTTACAGCCAGCGTCGCGGAGTTGGTTATGACAGCGTGGACTAGAGTTGAGTTGAGAGCTGGGAGTTTCCGAGACCAACCTTCATGGGCTGAGAGCAAAGCGGAATCCTGCGAACATTTTTGTGTCCATTCAAAAAAGCCCGACCACAACCTGGTGCAGTAAGGTTGTCCAGCCTCTATTCCGTGCCCCCTTGCGCCAACACTGTTCACTTTCATTGGTGGATGTTCCGACCGCCATTCTGACCAACATTAATCCGAATGTCTCGACCCCCGTCCAAGCCAAATCCAGTTACCTCCGATTGTCTCAGGAAGAGACCTCGGCACCCATCTAGAAAGCATTTGATCCGTTGGGCACTTTAGTCCGCCTTCCGCTATCGTGACTGCTTTTAGGCAAATTGCACCAATGCAGGCACCGCGTCACGGTACTGTTACCCAAACAAGCACGGCCTCCCGACACCTAGGTCACTTTCGAGGTCAGTGTTCCAACACCGCACTCGCAGCCTCCCATCCGACCATATCCCATACCAAGCAGATTCCCCCCATGTGGGACATTCCTTGGGTGACGGATGTGCCGCGATCGTCATCTCCTAGCAGTCTCAGCATGCACACAGCGGGGCGATCGTTACAGAGTCATACTTTGCAGGCAGTCGATATCACTAAACTACCCCATACGCTTGTAGCGTCCAATACCTCGCATCATTCCACAGGATCGACGTCGCACCAATCCACCGTTTGTGCTCCTGGACAAGGTCCTCATTTGGCCCTTCAGTTTTCAACAGGCCAGCTTCATTCCACTCCCCCAGTCAATGCGCTCGGTTTCGTCTCCTATCACTGCTTACCCCTTGCATTGCAAGAATCGCGGTTTCACTCGCGTGTCATGTCCGGGACGCCAAACGAACCGGCTGCCTTCGACAGCACCTTGCCTTCCTCCCCATATCCCGCCGCTATGCCTAGCAGTGGACACGGGGTCGACTTCCGCCACCAATTTTCGCGGGCTTGTTCCGCTTGCCCTCCAAACCGAACGACTTCAGACCCATGTTTTCATCACGAGAGACTTTATCCCAGCGCAGGAGCCACAGGCTTCGGTTTTTCTCAATCACCAGAAACATTACGTAATCGCGTCACCCATCGACATCAACGGCTCGCTGCGTCTCATCCCTACTCTATCCCCCCTCCCCCTTCCAATCGTGTTGATCCTCCCCCTCCGACCCAGTTGTTGCCTCGAACGGAAGGCGTCGGAAACGCCGCCCCAGGGAGCCCCGGTTGGCGCCTCACGCTGGACACTTACGAATGGCTCTTTGCTGTTATGTACCCTAAGCGTCGGTCTGACAAGAAGAGGCCTACGCCCTCAGGCTCATGCCAACTATGCGACTCGACGTGTAAGCGCGCGGGGATCCTCCAACAGCACGTAACGATTCTTCACCGGCAGCGCCTTGCACGGAAGCATTTGGCGGGGAAGCCCTATGATCTCCAACTCGCCCTTGCATTCGTCGTCGCACAAGTAGTGTGCGATGTTGTCGTGCATGCCCAATCGGATGCAGTGCAACAAGAAAGTCAGGCCTTCTTGGCCGCCTTGAGAAATAGCCCAGCGGGTCTCAACCCGCTTATGTCTGGTGTTTTCCCCTCGCTGCAACAGAAGCTGGACGAGTTTAGCAGGCTGGAATCCTGGGTGGGTATGCAATGTCAGTTCTGCGGGATGTGGGCGACGCGGCCCGTTGCCCTTGCAGAGCATGCTGTCATTTGTAATGGTGCAAAGCGGACGCCGGAGTTACCTGGTCCCGCGCATGGTTTCAAGGAGCCCATGAGACTTACGGCTAGCGGGTTGGCCGCTCGACCCAGTCGCGGCGCCCCTCTCGACCGGTAAGGGCCGCAGCCTGAAACGACTAATAAACAAGAGTTCATCATCATCATCATCGACCGGTAAATGCAAACATGGACTCTCGTGGGACTTGAGTCACTTGACTTCTCCATTTGTGGAGCGAACCGCATTCCCTTCTGTGTTTGGGGTCGGGTTTGTACAACATGGCCATGTCGCAGTTGTAGACTTGATCATTGTCGAAAGTTTGCTTTGTCTAACGCTGGCTATAGCGTGACTCGGTCCCCGAGTGCGCCAAGCGACTTCCACGCGCGCTTCTGAGATATCTGCCCTCTGACCCCTGCCTTATTCGCTATCTTCTACTCGTAGCACTGTAGATTACAATGCTCACTGCCCTTGGGCGCGTTTCAATGTTCAGGACATTGGATGTTTACAACTCCGTCATATTTAAACGTCAGGGCTGAAATGACAATGCCCAAACGCTCCGAGATTCTTTGGTGACGAGGTCATCCTATTGTAAGTACGCTAAACACTGGTATTATAAATATTGCACGTATGGACCGTTTAGTACGGACGGGGAACTGTGGGCCGCTTAACCAATGCCGAGGAGGCCGTGCACCGAGCGACATGGATAAGACATTTCTATACTTCCGCATATACGTCTGAGGCTCCCAGTGGTGAGATGAGCGAAACCAACGTAACCTGGAATTGAAAACGGAAATCCGAGTTCTGGTTCATTATAATTAGTCTGAAAACTGAGACGTATTTCGCAATTTTCTCGCTGCCACGCATGCTTTCAGGAAAGCAAACTACATGAACACGCTCCAGTAATCCCCCTCTACGTCCTTGCACAATTACGTCTTCGGGCGTGATGAAAAGCGCGACGCGTTCGAACGCACAAACCGTGCACAGGTTTGCACCATACTCACAAAATATACGCGTCGCGCTTTTAATGGAATATCCCGTTATTTTTTGGTTATTTGCGTAGGGATGTGTCATCTCATGCGCGTCTACGCATTTCAAACAAGGAAATTGCATCCCTGCAGCGTCAGAGGCGCAGAGGTGCGGAACCGGAAGGTGATTTGGTTGGGGACCCCAGAAACCGGCAACCCGAGGCAACCTGTTGCCTTGGGTTGCCTCGGCCGAACCCTTAATTTGGAAGGTATTTGAGTTAATTCCATGATTATTTTGCCAAGATTTTACTGAGGCAACCCGGAGGCAA
>Ga0307508_10005230_pt1 | contig 12404 bp, 5 predicted proteins | sample 9_EM_MG_FD_203089 | JGI IMG/M metagenome (GOLD analysis project Ga0307508, IMG submission 203089) | Populus trichocarpa ectomycorrhiza microbial communities from riparian zone in the Pacific Northwest, United States - 9_EM | ecosystem: Host-associated > Plants > Roots > Unclassified | place... | reverse complement strand
ACTCCCATTTTTTCTAACTCTTTTTTCTGCTCTTGGGTTAATTGTAAACCATCAATAAAAAAAGTTAGTAAGTTTTCTTTTTCTTCAACAGTTAAATCAAAATTCTTTTCTTCGTTAATTTTTTGTTTTATAACGGCTATTAGACTTCTTTTGCTTTCTTGGGAGTTAAGATTTAAGTGTTTTAAACTTAATTCTAATAACTGTAATTTTTGTTCATTAGTTAAAGCCGAATAATCATTAGAGATATCAATATCTTTCAATTGCGGAATTCTTTTTACCAAAGCTAAAAATTGTTCTTTGGATAAGTTTAAAGCTAAGGTTAAAAGTAATGATTTGTTTTCTTCATCTAATTCAATATTAGTTAAAATTTTGGTTAGTTCGTTAGAGGTTTGATTTTCTTTTGGTGGTTGAGGAATTAAACTTTTAAATCATTCTTTAACTCGTTCATACTCTTTTTTAATACCGGGTCATTTACTTTCTAGTTTTTCAATATTAACGGTTGAATCAACTGGATTTTTAGCAATTTCTTCCAAAGTTTTGATAATTTCTTGTTGCTCGACTAAATATTCTTCTTGTTTTTTCTGTTCTAGTTGGTTAAGTTCTTCTTGTTTAGTTTCGCTTTCTTTAATTATTTCCTCTTGTAAATTAGTTATTTGTTGTTTAATTCCTCGTTGTTGATAATAAGTATAACCATAAATTCCTGCTACAATCGCATTAAAACCAATAACACTAGGTCATTTATATTTGTCTTGTTCGGGAACTGAATAAGCTAGCACATTACCAATCACATAACCAATAATTAAGCAATAATTTTCTCATAACTCATAATGTTGTAAAATTGTTTCTTTTTTATAATAAACGATAGCGAGAATGGAATTAAGAATAATTAAACCACTTACTCCATTCTTTTTATAAACATAATACTCTAATAAAAAGATAATTAAAAAAAGCATTCATTTAGACATAGTTTTTTTAGAAGCTGATAAAGTTTTTTCTAACTCTTTTAATTTCGCTATTTTCTGTTGTAAAGAATCTAAATTAGGTAATTCTAGTAAAGGTAAATCATCTTCTAAAATCTCTTCTTGTAATTGTTGCACTTGTTCTCATTGTTGAGTAAGTAATTCGTGGTTAATTTGGTTTATTTGAGTTTGATTTTCTTGTAAATTATCTTCGTTAGCAATCTCTGCTAACTCTTGTTCTAAATTTTCAATATGTGAATTTAATCCTTGTTCAGTTTCTCAGCTTTCTAAGGGAATTTCACCTTGTTTTTTTTGATAAGCAATAGTTAACTGTTCTTCTAAATCTTTTTGTTTAGCAGATAAAGGAGTTGGTGAACTTTCTGTTATTTCTTCTTCATTTGGTAAAGTTTTATTAATTTGTTCTTGAATTTCTCTTAATTGTTCTAATAACTTTTCCTTAGTATCTTCAATTTGTTTTCTTAATGCTTGGTTAGATTTTTCTTGGTCTTGGTTTTCAACTGATGATTGAGTGCTATTTTTTGGTTTTTCTTCTTTTCTTAAATTAGGAGTAGTTAAAGGAGCGGTTTCATTTTCTTTATTTTCTAAACGCACATCTCATCCTCATTCTCGCAATTGTTCTATACCAAAAATTTTCTCTCATTGAGAATTAGGGACTAATGGCATACCTTCGGCTCGGTCTAAATTTCTTTCCGTGCCGGTTTGAATTCCGACTTTTCACTCTCTTTCGGTTTCTGCTTCTTTTTCCGGCAATAAATCCTTAGTATGATTTAAGAGATTAATTTGGGCTAATAACTTGCTTTCATCGGCTTTTAAAGTAATAGATTTTTGGAGTTTATTAAAGGCTATTTCAGAGTCTAAAGTTAATTGTCGGTCTTTGATTAACCAATCTAATCTTTCGTTAGTTACTTCGGCTTGTTCTTTAACTTGGTCTAATTCATACTTATTTTGAGTTATTTGTGCTTCAAGTTCTTTTATTCTTTTTCGCTCTGCTTCTAACTCTTCACTAAGTTTATTTACTTGGCGAGTAGTTTTTTTAGCGATAGAAACCACATTTTCTATTTTTCCTTCTACTACGGTTAATTTTTCGTGGGTTTCTTGGGCGATTTCTTCCATTTGATTAGCCACTAAATCTAATTTTCTTTGCGATTGAAAAATTAAATCGGCCTGGGTTTCTAAGTCTTCCGTGATGTTATGAATATCTTGGCGAATATTTTTCTGTTCGTGGCGAACTTCTGCTAAATCTTCCTGCTGTTCTTCTAAAATTTCCTCTTGGGTTCTTATCCGAGCATCTAATACTCCTTTATTATGTTGATAATCAGCTTCTAAATCTTCAAAAGCTTGCTGAGTTTCAGCAGTTTGTTGGTTAATAGTTGATTGATATTTAGCAAAATTATTTTGTAATTCTTCTTTTTCTTCGCGTAAGTTTTCTAAATTAGTTTGAGTAAGATTAATTTTACTGTTAGCATTATGGATTTCTTCTTCGCGTTTAACTCGTTCTTCTTCAATTTTGCGTTTGTTTTCAGCTATTTTGCGTTCAGCATGAGTAAAACGTTCGTCTACTTCATTTTTGAAGTCTTCTAGCTCTTGTTTTAATTTTCGTTGAGCTTGGGAAAATTTTTCAATAACCTCCTGTATCTGACTTTCTAATTGTTCTTTTTGTTTTTGTAATTCTTTTTTGCGTTCTTGGCTTTCTTGGTCTAGTTTATTTTCTAGTTGGTTTATTTCCTCAGCTAATTTATCTCCTTGCTGTTTTAATTGTCCTTCTAGTTCCGATTTAACTCCGTCAATTGCTCCTTGAAGAGCTTTGCCTTGGGCTTCCATTTCATTTTTGACGTTGTTTAAACCATCTTTTAAGCCATTAATATCAGTTGCTAAATCAGAAAATTTGATGTCTAAATTAGCATCTTTTAATCTATCTGCTCCATAACTAACTAATCCGGCTACTGAGGAAACTATCGGAATATTTGCTTTACTTATAAATTTTGTTAATTCTTCACCAATTCCAACAATGGAATTAGTTCTTTGTTTAATTCAGTTTCACATTGGTTTTTTTATTAAATTTGAGTGTTTTTTTTTTTTTGGTTATAAAATATTCTTTTTCAAAAGTATTCAAAAATAAGCAAGTTTTTTTCTTTAATATCGGAATTTTTTTTAATCTTTTGATAACTTTTTGATTTTTCGCTTTTTTATTAGTTTTTTGCTTAATAATCGTTACGATTTACTAGTCTTTAATATTTTTATATGAAATTAATAAAAATTAAGCAAATTACAAGTAAATATTTCTATAAAAGAGTTAAATATTGTTTTTTAGTAATTAGTCAGGGAAAATTGAGTTTAACACGAACTTTATTTTTGATTAATTGTTCTTTTTTACATAATAAAAAAATAAACTTTTCTTTCGTTGCTCGTTTCTTTGAAGCTTTTGGGGATGTCAAGTATGTTTTTCCTATTCTTTAATATCGTTTTATTCTACTGTTATAATTATTCAAATTAAAAATAATTAATTAAATGTTTAACAATAATGATTAAAATTTGTTCTTTTTTTATAATTTTCATCAAAATTAAAATATGGTAATCTCTTTGGAAGAATTAAGAAAAAAAAAATTAGATGAAATGATAAAAAATCCTTTTCAGCAAACTAAATTCGTTAGAAATACTTCCGTTCAAAAAATTATTCAATTGTTTTCTCAGTTAAGTAAAGAACGATTGTTAGAAAAAAATAAGAAAGTGAGGATCGCGGGAAGAATATTAAGAATGAGAAATTTTGGTAATTTAACTTTTGCTAATTTAGTAGACCAAACTGGAATTATTCAGTTAAAAATTAGTAAAAACAAAGATTTTTCAGAATTAGATATTGGTGATATTATTGGAACAAATGGAATTATTTGTAAGACTGACAAAGGAGAATTAAGTATTGAAGTAGAAGAATTTAAACTTCTAAGTAAATGCTTAAAGCCATTGCCGGATACTCACTATGGTTTTAATGATGCGGAAGAACGATTTCGTAAACGCTATTTAGATTTTATTATCAACTCTGAAAAAAAACAAATTTTCCTAATTCGTCATAAAATAATGCAAAATATTCGAAAGTTTCTTGATGAGCAAGAATTTGTGGAAATAGAAACCCCCATTCTTGTTTCAGAAGCGTCAGGGGCACAAGCCAAGCCTTTTATTACTCATCATAATAAATTACATCGAGATTTTTATTTACGAATTGCTACCGAAATACCTTTAAAAAAACTTCTAATTGGTGGTTTTGAAAAAGTTTATGAAATAGGAAGAATATTCCGTAATGAAGGAATAGATGCTCGTCACAATCCGGAATTCACTACTATTGAAATTTACCGAGCCTATGAAGATTCTGAATATATGATGAATTTAACCGAAAATTTGATTTCTTATTTAGCCCGAGAAGTTCTAAAAAAAGAAGAATGTGAGTTTAATTCCCATACCATTTCTTTAAAAGAAAAGTTTTTTCGAATTTCAATGATAGAAGCAATAAAAGAAGAAACTAATTTAGATTTTAGCCAAATAAACGATTTAGAAGAAGCAATAAAATTATCAAAAAAATACAATTTAAAATTAGAAAAATTTCAGCAAAGCATTGGTCATGTTATTTTAGCTTTTTTTGAAGAATTTGTGGAAAAAAAATTAATTCAACCAACTTTTATTTATGATTATCCCACCGAGGTTTCACCGTTAGCCAAAAGCAAAATTGATAACAAAGGTATTGCAGACAGATTTGAATTGTATGTTGGAGGATTAGAGTTTGCTAATGGATATAGTGAGTTAAATGACCCTATCGAGCAAAAAAGAAGATTTGAGGAACAAACTAAGCAAAAAGAATTAGGGAATGAAGAAATTGCTAGTTTTGATAAGGAATTTCTGGAAGCCTTGGAATATGGTATGCCACCCGCTGGCGGGTTAGGAATTGGAATAGATAGGTTAATGATGTTATTTACTGGTCAAAATAGTATTAAGGAAGTGATTGCTTTTCCGCAGTTGAAGAGTAAAGAGAAAAAATAAAAATGAGTAATAAACAAAAAAAATATAATTTGGAGAACATTGAAGAACTTCATAAAAAACTTCTTATTGGAAATAAACCTAATATTAAAAATGAGGAAGAGTTAAAAATCCATTTTACGGGAGAGATAAAAAAATTTTTCGATGGCAACAATTTACCTCTTAACTGAAAATTTGAACATCAATTAAAATCAAGAAAGAGACTTGATGCACTTGTCAATAACCGCACGATTATTGAATTTAAAGAGCCAAATTATTTTTCTCGGCAGATGAATATTGACAAAACAAGAAAAAAAATTGAAGAAGAGTATATTGATAAAAAGGAAGAAGCGGAACGTATCAACGCTATAATTTATGATGGTTATAAACTAGGTTTCTATGAAAATAGAGAATTTATTGGTATATTTTCCCTTAATGAAAATACCATAAAAAAATTGATTTATTTGATTTTAAATGACGAAAAAAAAGTATTTAACTCAGAAAATCTGATAAACGATTTTCAAAAAACTAAATCATTAGATAAATTTGCTCGTCGACTATTTTTCATTTTAGAAAATTCCCACATCCTAAACAAAATAAACATATTATTTAGTGAATGGAAAAGACTTTTTAACCTATCGGAAACAGACAGAAATAGAAGCGAAGATTATTTAAAAAAAGTTCGTTCTCTTTCATCTTTTTTTAATGTAAAAATTGACGAAAATGAAAAAATAAATAAATCTCTTTTCGCCCTACAAACTTCCTTCGCTTTTGTTTTAAAAATAATTTCTCTTAAAGGCTTAGAAAAGAAATTCAGTTTTAAAGACCCTATCGATTTAAAAAAAATTTCCCTTTCTCCGTCCAATGAATTAAAAAATTTTTTAGATAATTTAGAATATGGAAGAATTCACAAAGAAAACTATAATATTATTAATTTTTTTGAAGGAGATTTTTTTCTTTGATATGTAGAGATTTTTGAAGACTGTGAAAAAGAAATACGAGAAATTATAGGTCAAATATCTGAATACGAAAACATCAATTATAAAGATGATGATATTATTGCTACTAACTTTTTTATTGAGCTGTATCGTTACTTCATTCCTTTCGAGGTGCGTCATTCGCTCGGAGAATATTACACACCTAAATGACTAACTGACTTAGTTGTTGAAGAAGCACTCGAACATAATAAAAACAAAACATCAATTAAAGTTTTAGACCCTGCTTGTGGCTCCGGAATCTTCCTAACCAGTTATATAAAAAAACTTATTGAAGAAAAAGGAGAACTGACTAATAGAGACTTTACCAACAATATTTTTGGAATAGACCTAAACCCTATTGCCGTTTTACAAGCCAGAATTAATTATTTATTAACCATTAGAAATTACTATCGAAAAGAAGAAACTATTGAAATACCTGTTTATCTGTCAGACTCAATTTATCAACCTCAATTCAAATACATTAATGAAAGAAAGTATTTTTTTTATCAGTTGGATACGCAAATTGGAGAAATTATTGAAATTTATCTTCCTATGGAAATTAACTTATCAGATGATTTTTTTAAAAAGTTAGACAGAAATATTAGAGATGAAGTAGAAAATACAACCAAAATTTTTCGTGAGGACCTTGGAATTAATTCAGAAGAAGAACTGAAATATATTGAAAAAATGGTACTTCAATTAATTGACTTAAAACAAAAAAAGTGAGACGGAATATGAATTAATATTATTAAGCAATTTTACAAGGCTTCTCGAATAGAGAATGTAGACTTAATAGTTGGTAATCCTCCTTGAATATCTTGAATTGACCTACCGGAAAATTATCGCAATCGCATTAAATTATTAAAAAATGTTAAGTCCATATTTGGTGTTTCACGAAATATTGGTGGCAATAATTTAAATGTTTGTGCTTTAATGGCTAATGTAGTGGCTTCACGAAAACTTAATTACCAAACTGGCTGCTTGGGTTTTATTATGCCTAAAAGTCTCTTATTCAATGCTTCTTATGAAGGATTTCGTCCTTTTATATTAGAAAGTGGCAAAAGATTATACTTACAAAAATATTTTAATTTTGATAATGTTAAGAAACCTTTTGAAGAAGTTGACTTAAAATTTGGTGTTTATTTTTACTCTTCTCAAAAAGTAGATTATCAGAAAGGAATCAAACAAGTTATTTTCTCCTCCAAGGAAAAATTGCAAAATAATAAAAGTAATTTGTTAGTTTCTGTACAAAAAAATACTAATACTTTTTCTGTGGTGGACAATGAAGAAGAATTAAAGAATTTTAAACTAATTCAAGGAGAATTTGCTTATAAATTTCGCACTGGTGCTTCCGTAACTAGAAAAGATATTTGTCGCTTTTTCTACGGAAGAAAATGTTCGTCTACAAATTCTTATTTTGCTAGGAATCAGAAAGGCAAAAAAATTAAAATAAGCGAAAGTTTATCTCCTTCAATAGAGCTAGAAAATGAAGCAATGTATCCATATATAACTACTTCTAACCTTTCTTTATTTAAAAATAATGACAAAGAAATTGAATGAACTTTCTTTCCTTATGATATACAAAAAAGAGATAAACAACCACTACCTATTGACAAAATTATAAATATTTGACCCCGGTTATCTGATTATATTCACCAAATCAAAAATTTACTAAGCAAAAAAAGTCAATATTCTCAAAGAGTTCAAAATGTTTCGGAAAATTATGGTTTATTAAGAATAGGGAAATATACTTATGCAGAACATTTTGTTTGTTGTCGTGATAATACCAAATGAGTAACAAGTTATTTCAGAAAAATAAAAACTCCATGACAAGAAGAAAAAATGCCTTTATTTGATAGTCATATAAAATATATTTCCCAAGACAAAAAAGGCAATTTTATTTCTCAAAACGAAGCATACTACATAATAGCAATTTTGAATGCTCCCATAGTTAAAAAGTTTATTGAAGCCACTAATGTAGAAAGGAATTATTCTTTTGACAAACTTGCTGTTTTTTTGCCGAAATATGACAAGAAAAATAAATTGAGTTTAGCCTTAGAAAATATAGCCCAACAAGTAATCGAATTAAAAAGAGAATTTGATTCCTCATTAGCCCAGGAATTAAATAAACTTTATCTTCAATTTTGTAAGAATAATTCTTCTTTGAAACTAAATTTATAGCAATTAATTAATGCCAAAAAACATTTCGAATACACTATTTTAAAGTGTTTATTTTTATCTTTTAGACAAACAGAGCTTTTTAAATCCTTGCATAATGCCTTAAAATGTTAACTGGTATTTTTCCAATCTTAATATCATTAAAATTTTTACTCTCTAAATCGGGGGTCTACAGCTAACGCTGCCACTTTTAAAAACTTATCTTTTAACAAAAAATAAATTATTATGCACATTACCAACCATAATTTTTTTACTGTTGATGCAGTAGAATTAGCTCAAAAGTTATTAGGCAAAATATTGGTAAGAAACATTAACGGAAAAATTATCAAAGTCAAAATTGTGGAAACCGAAGCTTATAATGGCAAAACTGATAAAGCTTGTCATGCTCATGCAGAAAACAGGTCAAAATGAAAAGCCACTACTTTATATAGTCGGGGAGGTCATGCTTATGTTTATCTTATTTATGGAATGTATTGTTGTTTTAATATTACCTCTTTTATTGAATGAGAACCGCAAGGAGTATTAATAAGAGCAGTTGAGCCTCTTGATAGTCAAACTATTCAAGTTAGTTCTCATCACGATAAAACAAAAAAATTTTACTATTATACTAATGGGCCTGGTAAGTTATGTCGAGCATTAAGTATTGATAAAAACCTTAATGGTGTTGATTTAACTACTAGTGATTTAATTTATCTAGAAAATCAATCAAAAATCGAGAAAAAAAATATTGTAATCACTAAACGGATTAATATTGATTATGCCGGAGAAGATAAAAATCGTTTATGACGCTTCTACATTAAAGACAATCCTTTTGTTTCTCGAAAATAAAATTAACATATTTTTACTTCTAATAATTCAATTAATTTAACTCAATTATTAGGGGGACTCCTAGGAAGTTCCCACTAATTTTTGTCCTTACAGACTTTTGCCTATTAAATATAGACAATTGTTTTTTATATTGTTATCTTCGTCTAAAAAAGCGATAAAGAAAAGCCCCACCGGCACCAATAACACCTAAAAAAGTCCCACCTTTCAATGTTATTAAATATTTTTCATTAGCGTTACCATTGTTGGCTAGTTCTCGCACCTTTTGTTTGGCAAATTCATTATCAAAATTGAGCCATAAATACTACTAAATCATTATCAAATTGAGCATTAGGATTTAATAATTGTTCTCTTAGTTCATCACTTAAACCATTCTTTTTAATCTCATCTGCACCAGGTAGTTTTATTTTTTCATTTTCTAAATATTGAACCTCATAATAAGTTTGAGGCACTATTGGTATATTATTACTTTTCATATTTTTAAAATTATTTATTTTTTTATTATGTATTATTGCTAACTACTTTTTTATAATAATAATAAATACTCTAATTAGGGAATTAGTGAGAACTAACTAGAATATGCTATTTCTCTTTATTTACTCAGGGAGCAAAGAGGTAAAAATTTTACCTTAGAAAAGGAACCGAGCCACTTTTTACTAATTTATAACTAACCTAGAAATTAATAGTTAGAAGGATAAATGATAGCCTTCATATTTATTTTATATATTTATGTAATAAATAATGAACTTCAAAAAAATTTTTATACTTTTTTATTCAATTATTAATTAAGAAGTAAGAGGTGTGTTTTTTAAAAATCATTCAAAGAACTTTAATCATAAAAATTTCATATAATTAATAATATAGTATGCATTTTTATTTAATAACTTTTATCATAAGCATTTTAACTATTCCTCTTACCTGAACTTCTCTCGCTGATAAAAAATTAGGAATAACTAATATTTTTCAAGTTTTTCACCGAACGGCTTCTGACATTTTAACAACCCAAGGAATGACGGTTTTTTCACTAGCATTTTTTTTGTATGCCATTTTACAAAGTCAGTCTCTACAATCAATATTTTTTTCACAAAGAAAATGATTACAAAAGAGAAAATATTTGACAGTCGCTTTGGTTACTTTTTTTGCCGCTTTTTTAGGTTCTAACTTGTCATGATTTGATGAACTTATTCATTTTTATCCAATAGTAATTCCTTTATTTATGAGTATGGGATTTGATATTTTTTCCTCTTTTTTATGTCTTTATGGTGGGTCAATTGCCGGTTTAATGGGATTAGTTTCCACTTGAAGAATAAAACAATATTTCGACCAATCATTTGGAAAATTTAAAGGAACATTTGATTATAGCGGAGCAAGCGAAATTGTTTTTCGTCTAATTAGTTTTTTAATTTTTACTTCCATAATTATTATCTTTAATATTTGATATTGTAGTAAAAATAAGCAAAAATTAACTGAGAAAAAAAATAATATAATTTCTAATCAACCTCCTTTAATTTTTAATAAAACTAGAAAGATTATTTTAGTTATAGCAGCTCTCGTTTTAATTATTAGTATTTTTTCCCAAGTTGCTCCTCTTGGTAAATTTTTAAATAAATATGCTGAAAAAATTCCTTCTCAGATAAGCAGTGAATGAGGAATATTTGGAAAATGGAGCGGAGTTTCAGTTGATTGTTTATTTATTATTGGCGGAATAGTTATTTGTTTATTAAGTAAACAAAAAATTATGAATAATTTAGTTATTGCTATTAATGAATCTATTCCGATATTATTAGTTTATGTTTTTGCAGCAGTTCCTACTACCATAATAAGAGAGACGGGAATTTCAGAAAATATTATTAAAAAATTATTACCTACTAGCATTAATAATAACTTTAAATACATAATTTTATTTTCTGTTTTTGGATTATCTATTTTATTTAGTTTTCTATTCAATACAGTAGCAATTACTGCTGCGTTAGTTACTGCTCTATCTCCACTTTTGCTTTCTATTTCTCAACAATTTCTTATTTTTGCAGCAATTTTTGCATGAATGGGTGGAATTATTGGAACTACTTTTTCACCGCATAGCGGAACATTAGTAAATAGTTTAGAAAAAGTTAAAATATCTTATAAAGAATTTATTAAAAAAACTTGAATATTATGACTAATGATGTTAATAACTTCATTTTGCTTAGTTTTTTATCAAATAAACAAAATATTATAGTTATTAATCTTTTATATTTATGATCTTTAAAAATATTTCTTGCTTCAAGTGTGGAAAAAGAGGATTATCATTCTTTCAAATTTTTGGAATGATTAAACATTTTTCTCCTCTTTATTGTTGAAAATGTGCTTGGAAATACCATAAAGTTTTATTTTTTAAGCATTTAGTTGGATTTACTCTTGTTATTCTCATTATAATTACAATATTGATAGTCATAGGTTGAAAAATATTAAAAAACTAAACAAAAGATCCTTCTTTCTACGCAAACTCTTACTTAATAAATTCAAAAGACAATTAAAGCTTCCGTTAATGAATACTAATTATTTTCTAATTTTTCTAAATCCAAAATGGCATTCCGAAAAGCAATAGCCTGATCAAACTTAAATTCTTTTGTTGACTTTTTCATTTGTTTTCGCAAATTTTTAATTAATTTAATTAATTCTTTTTTTTCCATTTCTCCTCGCTGAGCTTTTTCTACTAAAATAGTTACTTCTAAATCAAGTTTTATATCTTTAATTGGTTTTTTAACAGTTTGGGGAGTAATAGAATTTTGCTGATTATATTCTTGCTGAATTTGACGACGACGGTTAGTTTCTTCAATTGCTCCAAGCATATTTTCAGTTATTTTATCAGCATAGAGAATTACTTTACCACCACTATTTCGAGAAGCTCTACCAATTATTTGTATTAAAGAACGCGTATCTCGTAAAAATCCTGGTTTATCAGCATCTAAAATACATACTAGCGAAACTTCTGGCAAATCTATTCCTTCTTTTAATAAATTAATTCCTACTATTACATCATAAATTCCTCTTCGTAAACTAGTAATAGTTTGATAGCGATCAAAAATTTCTAATCTACTATGTAAATAAACTACTTTGATATCTCTTTCTTGTAAATAGTTAGCAATATCTTCCGACATAGCAATTGTTAAAGCATAAATAAGTATTTTCCCGCCCTTGCTAGATTTTTCTAAAATTTCTCTCATAATATCAGCAATTTGGTTACGAGCACTTCTTATTTCTATTTCTGGGTCTAAAAGTCCAGTTGGTCGAATAATTTGTTCAATTGGTTGATAATTTACTTGGTTTAATTCAAAATTTCCTGGCGTAGCTGAAACATAAAGAGTATAATCAATTTTTTGAAAAAATTCTTCTTGATTTAAAGGACGATTGTCGAGAGCCGATGGTAAACGAAAGCCGTGTTTAACTAAGGTTTCCACTC
>Ga0307508_10005227_pt1 | contig 12416 bp, 11 predicted proteins | sample 9_EM_MG_FD_203089 | JGI IMG/M metagenome (GOLD analysis project Ga0307508, IMG submission 203089) | Populus trichocarpa ectomycorrhiza microbial communities from riparian zone in the Pacific Northwest, United States - 9_EM | ecosystem: Host-associated > Plants > Roots > Unclassified | place... | reverse complement strand
AGTAGTGCAAGCCATCGAGCAATACGGCACACGAACCGTTGGTTAAGCCGTCGACGAGCAGAAGAAAAACCGATCCAGCGAGCCATCCGTCAAGCAATACGGCATGCAAACCGTCGTGAAAGCCGTCAAAAAGCAAAAGAAGGAGCGATCCGGCAAGCAATGCAGCGTACGAAGTGTTAGTAACACTGACTACTTGTAAAAGATTGAGCGATCCCTGTAGCGGCGGCAGGCTTGGTGTTGCCGCCGCAGTGGTTAGGGTTTCCACCGGTCATTCCTGCCATAGCGCTAGCTACAGCGGCGGCAGGCTTGGCATTGCCGCCGCCGTGGTTAGGGTTGCACGCAGGAATTAACTGGCGGGTGGAGAAGCATCTCACCTAACAAGATGGCTAGACTGCCGTCGATGAGCAGGAGTAATGAGCGATCCGCCGAGCCATCCGCCGAGCAATACAGTACACGAATCTACGGCATGTAGAATGTTTGCGTAGTCATCGAAAAGCGTAAGAAATGAGTGAACCCACGAACGAGCTGTAGTCCCATTCGCCGTGCAACACGACGAGCGGAAGATTGCGCGATCCACCGAGTGATCTGCTGAGCAATACGGCGCGAAAACCGTCGTGAAAGCCGTTGACGAGTGGACGAATGAGCAATCTACTGCCATCCGCTGAGCAATACGGCGGGCAAACCGTCATGTAAGCCGTCGACGAGCGGAAGATTGAGTGATCTGCCGAGTGATGTGCTGAGTAATACGGTGCGCGAACTGTCGTGAAAGCCGTTGACGAGCGGAAGATTGAGCGATCCGCTGAGCGATCCGCTGAGCAATACGGTGCGCGAACTGTCGTGAAAGCCGTTGACGAGCGGAAGTATGAGCAATCCGCTGCCATCCGCTGAGCAATACGGCGCGCAAACCGTCGTGAAAGCCGTTGACGAGAGAAAGAATGAGCAATCCGCCGCCATCCGCTGAGAAATATGGCGCGCAAACCATCGTGAAAGCCGTTGACGAGAGAAAGAATGAGCAATCCGCTGCCATCCGCTGAGCAATACGGCGGGCAAACCGTCGTGTAAGCCGTCGACGAGCGGAAGATTGAGTGATCCGCCGAGTGATCCGCTGAGTAATACGGTGCGCGAACTGTCGTGAAAGCCGTTGACGAGCGGAAGATTGAGCGATCCGCTGAGCGATCCGCTGAGCAATACGGTGCGCGAACTGTCGTGAAAGCCGTTGACGAGCGGAAGATTGTGCGATCCGCCAACCTATCCGCAGCTAGGTTCGCGCAGCATATTGCTCAGCGGAAACGGCTTACACGACGGTTTGCCCGCCGTATTGCTCAGCGGATGGCAGCGGATTGCTCATTCTTTCTCTCGTCAACGGCTTTCACGACGGTTTTCGCGCCGTATTGCTCAGCGGATCACTCGGCGGATCGCGCAATCTTCCGCTCGTCGTATTGCACGGCGAATGGGACTACAGCTCGTTCGTGGGTTCACTCATTTCTTACGCTTTTCGATGACTACGCAAACATTCTACGTGCCGTAGATTCGTGTACTGTATTGCTCGGCGGATGGCTCGGCGGATCGCTCATTACTCCTGCTCGTCGACGGCAGTCTAGCCATCTTGTTAGGTGAGATGCTTCTCCACCCGCCAGTTAATTCCTGCGTGCAACCCTAACCACTGCGGCGGCAATGCCAAGCCTGCCGCCGCCGTTGCTAGCGCCATGGCAGGAATGACCGCTGGAAACCCCAACCACTGCGGCGGCAACACCAAGCCTGCCGCCGCTGCAGGGATCGCTCAATCTTTTACTAGTAGTCAGTGTTACTAACACTTCGTACGCTGCATTGCTTGCCGGATCCCTCCTTCTTTTGCTTTTCGACGGCTTTCACGACGGTTTGCATGCCGTATTGCTTGACGGATGGCTCGCTGGATCGGTTTTTCTTCTGCTCGTCGACGGCTTAACCAACGGTTCGTGTGCCGTATTGCTCGATGGCTTGCACTACTGCCGGCTCGTGGGCTCACCCATCGCCTCCGCTTGTCGATCTCTTTGCTAACGTTCGACGCGCCGTAGATTGCTCGCCGAATCGTTCATTTCTTCGCTCGTCGACGGCTTTCACGACGGTTTGCATGCCGTATTGCTTGACGGATGGCTCGCTGGAGCGGTTTTTCTTCTGCTCGTCGACGGCTTACCCAACGGTTCGTGTGCCGTATTGCTCGATGGCTGGCACTACTGCCGGCTCGTGGGGTCACCCATCGCCTCCGCCTGTCGATGACTTTGCTAACGTTCCACGCACGGTAGATTGCTCGCGGTATCGCTCGTTCTTCCGATCGTCAACGGCTTTCACGACGGTTTGCGCGCCGTATTGCTCGGCGAATGTCTCTGCAGATCGCCCTATCTTCCGCTTGTCAACGGCTTTCACGACGGATGGCACGCGGTATTGCTCAGCGGATGGCAGCGGATGGCAGCGGATTGCTCATTCTTGCACTCGTCAACGGCTTTCACGACGGTTTTCGCGCCGTATTTCTCAGCGGATGGCGGCGGATTGCTCATTCTTTCTCTCGTGAACGGCTTTCACGACGGTTTGCGCGCTGTATTGCTCAGCGGATGGCAGCGGATTGCTCATTCTTGCACTCGTCAACGGCTTTCACGACGGTTTTCGCGCCGTATTTCTCAGCGGATGGCGGCGGATTGCTCATTCTTTCTCTCGTCAACGGCTTTCACGACGGTTTGCGCGCTGTGTTGCTCAGCGGATGGCAGCGCATTGCTCATACTTCCTCTCATCAAAGGCTTTCATGACGGATTGCACGCCGTATTGCTCACCGGATGGCAGCGCATTGCTCCTTCTTCCGCTCCTCAACGGCTTTTGCGACGGTTTACGCTCCGTAATGCTCAGCGGATGACAGCGGATTGCTCATACTTCCGCTCGTCAAAGCCTTTCACGACGGATTGCGCGCTGTTTGGCTCAGCGGATGGCAGCGCCTTGCCTAAACTTCAGTTCGTCGAAGGCTTTCACGACGGATTGTGCGCCATATTGCTCAGCGGATTGTAGCGCATTGCTCATACTTCTGCTCGTCAACGGCTTTCACAACAGTTTGCGCGCCATATTGCTCTGCGGATGGCAGCGGATTGCTCATTCTTCCGCTCGTCAACAGGTTTCACAACCATTTGCACGCTGTATTGCTCTGCGAATGGCTCGGCGGATGGCATTACTATTCGGTAGTGGGTTCACTCATTTCTTCCACTTGTCGATGACTTTCCTAACGTTCTACGTGCCGCAGATTGCTCGCCGTATCGCTCATTCCTTCGCTCGTCTGCAGCTTTCACCAGGCTTTACATGCCAGATTGCTCCGCGGATAGCGCGGCGGATCGCACATTACTTCCGCACATCGAGGGTTCACCCGCCCTATTGCTCGTCGGATGAAACGTCGTCTCGTTCGTGGGTTCACTCATTTCATCCGCTTGTCAATGAATTTGCTAACGATCCTAGGCACTGCGGCGGGCTCGCCTAATCGTTTATTCGTTCGCTCGTCGACAGCTTTCACGACGGTTTGCATGCCATATTGTTTAGAGGATGGCTAGGCGGATCGCTCATTCTTCCGCTCATCGAAGGTTTTCACAACGGTTTGCATGCCATATTGCTCAGCGGGATCGCTCGTTGGATCGATTATTCTTCCGCTCGTCGATGGCTTTCCCAACTGTTTGGGTGCCGTATGGCTCGACGGAAGATAAGTCGGCTCATCTGTGGGTTCACTCATTTCTTCCACTTGTCAATGACTTTGCTAACTTTCTACGCGGCCGTAGATTGCTCGCCGTATCGCTCCTTCTTCCGCTCGTCGATGTCAATTATCGCAGGCCGGTTGGCGTACCGTATTCCTCAGCGGATGGAAGCGGATTACTCATTCTTGCACTCGTCAACGGCTTTCAGGACGGTTTGCGCGCCGTATTGCTTTGCAGATGGTAGCGGATTGCTCATACTTCCGCTCGTCAAAGGCTTTCACGATGGATTGCACACCGTATTGCTCCGGCAGCGGATTGCTCATACTTCCACTCGTCAACAGCTTTCATGACGGTTTGCGCGCCGTATTTAACAGCGGATGGCAGCGCATTGCTCATTCTTTCTCTCGTCAATGGCTTTCACGACGGTTTTCGCGCCGTATAGCTCAGCGGATGACAGCGTATTGCTCATTCTTCCTCTGGTCAACGGCTTTCACGACGGTTTGCGCGCCATATTGCTCAGCGGATTGCAGCGCATTGCTCATACTTCCGCTCGTCAACGGCTTTCACAACGGTTTGCGCGCCGTATTGCTCTGCGGATGGCAGTGCATTGCTCATTATTCCGCTCGTCAACGGCTTTTACGATGGTTTTCGCACCGTATTGCCCCGCGGATGGCAGCGTATTGCTCATTCTTCCACTCGTCAATGGCTTTTACGACGGCTTGCGCGCCGTGTTGCCCAGCGGATAGCGCGGCGGATCGCTCATTCTTTCTCTCGTCCACGGCTTTCACGACGGTTTGCGCCCCGTATTGCTCAGCGGATGGCAGCGGATTGCTCATACCTCCGCTCGTCGACGGCTTTCCCGACTATTCGCGCGCCGTATTGCTCAGCGGATGGCGGCGGATTGCTCATTCTTTCTCCCGTCAATGGCTTTCACAACGGTTTGCGCGCCGTATTGCTCAGCGGACGGCAGCGCATTGCTCATTCTTCCGCTCGTCAACGGCTTTCACGACGGGTCGCGCGCCGTATTGCTGGGCGGATTGCATCGGATTGCTCATACCTCCGCTCGTCGACAGCTTTCACGACGGTTTGCTCACCTTATTGCTCAGCGACTGGCACTATTACTCATTCGTGGGTTCACTTCTTTCATCCGCTTGTCGATGACTTTCCTAACATTGCACCTGCCATAGATTGCTCGCCGTATCGCTCATTCTTCCGCTTGTCTACGACTTACCTGACGTTTTGCGTGCTGTACTGCTCGACGGATGGCGCAACTGCTTGATCGTGGGTTTACTCATTTCATCCACTTGTCGATGACTTTGCTAACATTGCACCCGCCATATCTTGCTCGCCGTATCGCTCATTCTTCCTGTCGTGTATGACTTACCCGACGTTTTGTGTGCTGTATTGCTCGATGGATGGCAGAGGATTGCACATTCTTCCGTTCGTCAATGACTTTCACGGTTTGCGCGCCGTTTTACTCGCAGGATGGCAGTGGATTGCACATTCTTCCGCTCGTCAACGGCTTTCACGACGGTTTGCGCACCATATTGCTCTGCGGATGGCAGCGGATTCCTTATTCTTCCGCTCGTCAACGGCTTTCACGATGGTTCGCGCGCCGTACGGCTCAGCGGAGGGCATCAGATTGCACATTCTTGCGCTCGTCAAGGGTTTTCACAATGGATTGCGCGCCGTATTGCTCAGCGGATGGCAGCGGATTGCACATTCTTCCGCTCGTCAATGGCTTTCACGGTTTGCGCGCCATTTTACTTGGAGAATGGCAGCGGATTGCTCATTCTTCCGCTCGTCAACGGCTTTCACAACGGTTTTTGCGCCGTATTTCTCAGCGGATGGCAGCGGATTGGTCATTCTTCCTCTCGTCAACGGCTTTCACGACGGTTTTCACGCCGTATTGCTCAGCGGATGGCAGCGGATTGCTCATTCTTCCAGTCGTCAACGGTTTTCACAACGGATTGCGCGCCGTAATGCACAGCAGATGGCGCTGTGGATCGCTCATTCTTTCTCTCGTCAACGGCTTTCATGACGGTTTACGCGCCGTATTGCTCAGCGGATGGCAGCGGATTGCTCATACCTCCGCGCGTCAATGGCTTTACCAACGGTTCACGCGCCGTATTGCTCAGCGGATTGTGGCGGATTGCTCATTCTTTCTCCCGTCAACAGCTTTCATGACGGTTTGCGCGCAGTATTGCTCAGTGGATGGCAGCGCATTGCTCCTTCTTCCGCTCGTCAATAGCTTTTCCGACAGTTCGCGCGCCGTATTGCTCAGCGGATGGCAGCACATTGCTCATTATTCCACTCGTCAATGGCTATCACGACGGTTCGCGCACTGTATTGCTTAGCGGATTGCAGCGGATTGCGCATACCTCCGTTCGCCAACGGCTTTCACGATGGTTTTCGCGCCGTATTGCTCAGCGGATGGCAGCCTATTGCTCATTCTTCCGCTCACCAACAGCTTTCACGACGGTTTGCGCGCCGTATTGCTCAGCGGATGGTATAGGATTGCCCCCACCTCCGCTTGTCGACGGCTTTCACGATGGTTTGTGCGCCGTATTGCTCTGCGGATGGCAGCGGATTGCTCAATCTTCCGCTCGCCAATAGCTTTCACGACGGTTTGCGCGCCGTATTGCTCAGCGGATGGCAGCGGATTCTCATACCTCCGCTCATCAACGGCTTTCACGATGGCTTTCGCGCCGTATTGCTCAGCGGATGGCAACGTCTTGCTCATTCTTCCACTCGCCAACAGCTTTCACGACGGTTTGCGCACCGTATTGCTCAGCGGATGGTATCGGATTGCTCAATCTTCCGCTCGCCAACTGCTTTCACGATGATTTGCACGTCGCAGATTGCTCGCCGTATCGCTCGTTTTTCCGCTCGTCGACGTCAATTATCCCCGGCCGGTTCGCGTATCGTATTTCTCAGGTGATGGTAGCGGATTACTCATTCTTCCGCTCATCAAAGGCTTTCACGACTCTTTGCACGCCGTATTGCTCAGCGGATGGCGGCGGATTGCTCATTCTTTCTCTCGTCAATGGCTTTCACGACGATTTGCACGCCGTATTGCTCTGCGGATGGCAGCGGATTGCTTATACCTCCGCTCATCAACGGCTTTCACAACGGTTTGCGCGCCGTATTACTCTGCGGATGGCAGCGAATTGCTCAATCTTCCGCTCGCCAACAGCTTTCACGACGGTTTGCGCTCTGTATTGCTTAGCGGGTGGTATCGGATCGCCCCCACCTCCGCTCGCCAACGGCTTTCACGACGATTTGCGCGCCATATTGCTCAGCTGTTGGCATCGTATTGCTCACACCTCTGCTAGTCAACGGCTTTCCTGATGGTTCGCGCACCGTATTGCACAGCGGATGGCAGCGCATTACTCATACCTCCGCTCATCAACGGCTTTCCCGACGGTTTTCGCGCCGTATTTCTCAGCGGACAGCAGTGCATTGCTCATTCTTCCACTCGTCAACGGCTTTCCCGATGGTTTTCGCGCTGTATTGCTCAGCGGACGGCAGCGCATTGCTCATTCTTCCGCTCATCAACGGCTTTCACGATGGTTCGCGCGCCGTATTGGTCAGCGGTTGGAAGCACATTGCTCATTCCTCCACTTGTTAACGGCTTTTCCGACAGTTCGCGCGCCGTATTGCTCAGCGGATGGCAGCAGGTTGCTCATACTTCCACTTGTCAACGGCTTTAAAGATGGATTGCGCGCCGTATTGCGCTGCGGATGTCAGCGGATTTCTCATACCTCCTCTCGCCAACGGCTTTCCCGACGGTTTGCGCGCCGTATTGCTCTGCGGACGGCAGCGTATTGCTCATTCTTCCGCTCGCCAACAGCTTTCACGACGGTTTGCGCACCGTATTGCTCAGCGGATGGTATCGGATTGCTCAATCTTCCGCTCACCAATTGCTTTCATGACGATTTGCGCGCCGCAGATTGCTCGCCGTATCGCTCATTCTTCCGCTCGTCGACGTCAATTATCCCCAGCTGGTTCGCGTACCGTATTCCTTAGCGGATGCCAGCGGATTACTCAATCTTCCGCTCGTCAACGGCTTTCACAACGGTTTGCGCGCTGTATTGCTCCGCAGATGGCAGCGGATTGCTCCTACCTCCGCTCATCAACGGCTTTCACGATGGTTTGCACGCCGTATTCCTCAGCGGATGGCAGCGAATTGCTCAATCTTCCACTTGCCAACAGCTTTCACGACGGTTTGCGCGCCGTACTACTCAGCAGGTGGTATCGGATTGCCCCCATCTCCGCTTGCCAACGGCTTTCACGACGATTTGCGCGCCGTTTTGCTCTGCGGATGGTATCGCATTGCTCACACCTCCGCTAGTCAACGGCTTTCACGACGGTTTGCGCGCCGTATTGCTCTCCGGATGGTATCGGATTACCCCCACCTCCACTTGTCAACAGCTTTCAGGACGGTTTACGCGCCGTATTGCTCAGCGGATGGCAGCGGATTGCTCAATCATCCGCTCGCCAACAGCTTTCACGACAGTTTGCGCGTCGCATTGCTCAGCGGATGGTATCAGATTGCGCCCACCTCCGCTCACCAACAGCGTTCTTGACGATTTGCACGCCGTATTGCACACCGGATGGCGCGGCGGATCGCTCATTCTTTCTCTCGTCAACGTCTTTCATGACAGTTTGCGCGCCGTATTGCTCAACGGATGGCACCGGATTGCTCATACCTCCGCTCGTCCACAGCTTTCCCGACGGTTTGCACGCCGTATTGCTCAGCGGACAGCAGCGCATTGCTCATTCTTCCGCTCATCAACGGCTTTCCCAACGGTTCGCGCACCGTATTGCTCAGCGGACGGTAGCGCATTGCTCATTCTTCCTCTCGTCAACGGCTTTCACGACGGTTTGCGCACCACATTGCTCTGCGGATGGCAGCGGATTCCTCATTCTTCCGCTCGTCAACGGTTTTCACGACAGTTCGCGCGCCGTATGGCTCCACGGAGGGCATCGAATTGCACATTCTTGCGCTCGTCAATGGTTTTCACAACGGATTGCGCACCTTATTGCTCAGCGGATGGCAGCGGATTGCACATTCTTCCGCTCGTCAATGGCTTTCACGGTTTACGCGCCATTTTACTCGGAGAATGGCTGCGGATTGCTCATTCTTCCGCTCGTCAATGGCTTTCACGACGGTTTTCGCACCGTATTTCTCAGCGGATGGCGGCGGATTGGTCATTCTTCCTCTCGTCAACGGCTTTCACGACGGTTTTCGCGCCGTATTGCTCAGCGGATGGCAGCGGATTGCTCATTCTTCCAGTCATCAACGGTTTTCACAACGGATTGCGTGCCGTAATGCACAGCAGATGGCGCGGCGGATCGCTCATTCTTTCTCTCGTCAACGGCTTTCACGACGGTTTGCGCGCCGTATTGCTCAGCGGATGGCAGCGGATTGCTCATACCTCCTGGGGTCAACGGCTTTCCCGACGGTTCGCGCGCCGTATTGCTCAGTGGATGGTGGCGGATTGCTCATTCTTTCTCCTGTCAATGGCTTTCACGACGGTTTGCGCGCAGTATTGCTCAGCGGATGGCAGCGTATTGCTCATTCTTCCGCTCGTCAACAGCCTTTCCGACGGTTTGCGCGCAGTATTGCTCAGCGGATGGTATCGGATTACCCCCACCTCCACTTGTCAACGGCTTTCACGACGGTTTGCACGCCGTATTGCTCAGCGGATGGTATCGGATTGCTCAATCTTCCGCTCACCAATTGCTTTCATGACGATTTGCGCGCCGCAGATTGCTCGCCGTATCGCTCATTCTTCCGCTCGTCGACGTCAATTATCCCCAGCTGGTTCGCGTACCGTATTCCTTAGCGGATGGCAGCGGATTACTCATTCTTCCGCTCGTCAACGGCTTTCACGACGGTTTGCGCGCCGTATTGCTCCGCGGATGGCAGCGGATTGCTCATACCTCCGCTCATCAACGGCTTTCACGATGGTTTGCGCGCCGTATTGCTCAGCGGATGGCAGCAGATTGCTCAATCTTCCGCTTGCCAACAGCTTTCACGACGGTTTACGCGCCGTACTGCTCTGCGGATGGTATCGGATTGCCCCCATCTCCACTCGCCAACGGCTTTCACGACGATATGCGCGCCGTTTTGCTCTGCGGATGGTATCGCATTGCTCACACCTCCGCTAGTCAACGGCTTTCATGACGGTTTGTGCGCCGTATTGGTCTCCGGATGGTATCGGATTGCCCCCACCTACGCTTGTCAACCGCTTTCATGACGGTTTGCGCGCCCTATTGCTCTGCGGAGGGTAGCGGATTGCTCAATCATCCGCTCGCCAACAGCTTTCACGACGGTTTGCGCGTCGCATTGCTCAGCGGATGGTATCAGTTTGCCCCCACCTCCGCTCGCCAACGGCTTTCTTGACGATTTGCACGCCGTATTGCACACCAGAGGGCGCGGCGGATCGCTCATTCTTTCTCTCGTCAATGGCTTTCACGACGGTTTACGCGCCGTATTGCTCAGCGGATGGCAGTGGATTGCGCATACCTCCGCTCGTCAACAGCTTTCCCGACGGTTTGCACCCCGTATTGCTCAGCGGACAGCAGCGCGTTGCTCATTCTTCCGCTCGTCAACGGCTTTCCCGACGGTTCGCGCGCCGTATTGCTCAGCGGACGGTAGCGCATTGCTCATTCTTCCTCTCGTCAATGGCTTTCCCGATGGTTCGCGCGCCGTATGGCGCAGCAGATGGCAGCGGATTGCTCATACCTCCGTTCGACAACGGCTTTCACCACGATTTGAGTGCCGTATTGCTCAGCGGATGGTAGCGGATTGCTCATTCTTCCACTCGTCATCAGATTTCACAGTTTGCGCGCCGTTTTGCTCAGCGAATGGCAGCGGATTGCTCATTCTTCCGGTCGTTGACATCTATTATCCCCGGCCGGTTCGGGTACTGTATTCCTCAGTGGATGCCAGCTGATTGCTGATTCTTGCACTTGTCAACGGCTTGCACGATGGTTTTAGCGCCGTATTACTCTGCAGATAGCTAGGGAGATCGCTCATTTGTTCGTTCGTCAACCGTTTTCACGATGGTTTGCGCGCCCTATTGCTCCGCGGATGGTAGCGAATTCTGCATACTTTCGCTCGTCAACGGCTTTCACGCCGGTTTTCACTCTGTATTGCCGGGCGGATGGCAGCGGATTGCTCATACTTCTGCTCGTCAATGGCTTTCCCGTCGGTTCGTGCGCTGTATTGCTCTGTGGATAGCAGCGAATTGCCTATACTTCTGCCCGTCAACGGCTTTCAGGACGGTTTGCGCGCCGTATGGCTCAGGGGATGGCATCGGATTGCTTATACCTCCGCTCGTCAATGGCTTTCATGATAGTTTGCGAGCCGTATTGCTCAGTGGATGGTAGCAGATTACTCAAACCTCCGCTCTTCAACGGCTTTCCCAATGGTTCGAGCGCCGTATCACTTAGCGGATAGTAGCGTATTGCTCATTCTTCCGCACGTCAACACCTTTTACAGTTTGCGCGCCGTTTTCCTCAGCGGATGGTAGCGGATCATTTGTCCTTCCGGTCATCAACGTCTTTCACCGTTTACGCGCCATTTTGCTCAGCGGATGGCAACACATTGCTCATTCTTCCACTCGTCGACGGCTTTCATACCTGTGGTAATCGACTAAGCTATTTGGCATGCTGTGTAAACTTTAAATTTGTAGGAAATATGTAGGAAAAGCTAAATGTTTGAAGTTGTACGCACTACTAAAGTTTGGGTAACACAAGAGAGTCTGAAAAAAATGTGAGTGTCTTGTGTAACCTGCTCTTCTAGTGGCAGGTACCACTTTTGCAAATAAATTGATAATAATTTAATTTATATGATATTGCTACGTATTGCTTGCAGGCTAGGGAACTCATTTTGTAGTATATTTCTGTCCTCTATTCAGTATTTGCTTATCTAGCCTGCTACCCTCCACTGTCCAGCGTATGTTCGTCCGGCATCCGACAGCATATATATATCTTCCTCTGTTCTCTGTTCCACATTTGCTCATTTAGCTATCACCTGCTCAGATATTCAGCATATTGGAGTAACTTTGTGTAATAGGATTTGAATAGACCTCGGCTTCTAGTAGTAGTGGACTGTCATGCGGTTGGTGCAAATGTTGGGCAGACGGAGGTCAGCTGGCTATGGGAGAATACGTGTCACTCCAAATCCTTCCCTATCTATCCCTCTAGTTCACAGCAATTGTCTGGGGGTTGAGCGCTGATAGTTTTTTTTTTTTGTTTATTTATACTCATAGGCAATCTATGTAGGTCATGGTAGCGTATTTATACCAGCCATATCCCACCCGTTATTTAATCACTACTCGTAGGTGGCCTATCTAGATCATACCAGGAATTATTTACAGTTCTTTTTGTAACTGCTGTCTATGTGGTGGTGGTACCTTACCAACGACCGTTTGATCTCCATCTTAAAAGCCGGGTAATGTAGGAAATACCAACCTGGGGATTTAAGCGTTACATCCCTGTATGCAAGGATCTGAAAACGGGATTTAGGCGTTACAACCCTGTTAGTTTGGATCTGTTAGCGTCATAATTCATGTTGCAAGTACTGAAACAACTGCTCAACATCCAGTTTACATCCAAAAGCGCCAAGCCACGTGTTTCTGGAATTAGAAGAGACTTATTGATCATATATACCATACCCAGAACTTCTTTCTTATAAGTCAG
>Ga0307508_10005226_pt1 | contig 12417 bp, 10 predicted proteins | sample 9_EM_MG_FD_203089 | JGI IMG/M metagenome (GOLD analysis project Ga0307508, IMG submission 203089) | Populus trichocarpa ectomycorrhiza microbial communities from riparian zone in the Pacific Northwest, United States - 9_EM | ecosystem: Host-associated > Plants > Roots > Unclassified | place... | reverse complement strand
ACCAGGACCTCGACGACTTCGCCTACATCGCCTCCCACGACCTCAAGGAGCCGCTGCGCGGCATCCACAACTTCGCCGCCTTCCTGCTCGAAGACTACGGCGAGCGCTTCGACGAGGACGGGCGGTCCAAGCTGGAGACGCTGACCCGGCTGAGCCGCCGCATGGAGGTGCTGATCGACTCCCTCCTCCATTTCTCCCGCCTCGGCCGGGTCGACCTGGCCATTGAAAACGCCGACTTGAACGAGGTGGTGGCGGAGGTGGTCGACTCGCTCGGCATCAGCCTGTGCGAGAGCGGCGTCGAGATCCGTGTGCCGCACCCCCTGCCGGTGGTACGCTGCGACCGTGTCAGGGTGCGGGAGCTGTACCATAATTTGATCATCAACGCCATGAAGTACAACGATAAGGCGGAAAAGTGGATCGAGGTAGGAGCGCTGCCCGGCGAGGGCGGCGGTCCGCCGGCGCTCTACGTGCGAGACAACGGGATCGGCATCCAGGAAAAGCACTTTGATGCGATTTTCCGGATCTTCAAGCGCTTGCACGGGCGGGACAGGTTCGGCGGCGGCACCGGGGCGGGTCTGACGATCGTCAAGAAGATCGTCGAGCGCCACAACGGCCGGATCTGGGTCGAGTCGGTGGTCGGGGAGGGAACTGCGATCTTTTTCACCTTGGAAAGGGGGGCCTGAACAGTGCACGCTCCGAGTCAACCCATCCTTCTCGTCGAGGACAGCCCTGAAGACTACGAGGCCACGGTCCGCGCCTTCAAGCGGTCCGGCCTCAAGAATCCCATCTACCGCTGCGAGGACGGCGAGAACGCCCTCGACTTCCTGCACCGGCGCGGCCCCTACGCCGACCCCGAGCGGTCGCCGCGCCCCGGCGTCATCCTGCTCGACCTGAACCTGCCCGGCACCGATGGCCGCGAGGTGCTGACCGCGATCAAGCGGGACGAGCAGCTCAAGCAGATCCCGGTGATCGTCCTCACCACCTCGAACGACGCCCGCGACGTCGAGTCGTGCTACCAGGCGGGTGCCAACAGCTACATCCAGAAGCCGGTGGACATGGAGGGATTCGTGCGCGCCATCGAACGGCTGAACGGCTACTGGTTCGAAGTGGTCCTCCTGCCGAACGGAGCGTGAGCGGATGAGCGAAGTCCCCCGGCGCATCCTCATCGTCGACGACAGCCCGGAAGACCGGGAGGTGTACCGCCGCCTGCTGCATCAGGATCCGGCAGAGCGCTACGAGCTCCTGGAGACCGAGCTGGGCGAGGAGGGGCTGCGCCTGGCCCGCACCGAGGCGCCGGACTGCCTGCTGCTCGACTACCGGCTGCCCGACGTCGACGGTCTGGAGTTCCTGAGCCGGCTGCGCGCCGGGCGGGCCGGGCGGCCCCTGGTGCCGGTCATCGTGCTCACCGGGCAGGGCAACGAAGCGGTGGCGGTGGAGGCGATGAAGGGCGGCGCGCAGGACTATCTGCTCAAGGGCGCCATCACCCGCCAGACGTTGCAGAAGGCGGTGCAGAACGCGATCGAGAAGGTGGCGTTGCAGAACGCGGTCGAGGAGAGCAGCACCGAGCTGGCGCGCGCCAACAGCGAGCTTCAAGGCATGTACAACAATCTGGAGGCGCTGGTGCGCCGGCGCACCGCCGAGCTGTCGCGCGCCAAGCAGCAGGCCGAAGAGGCCAACCGGATGAAGGACGAGTTCCTGGCCACCCTGTCACACGAGCTGCGCACCCCCTTGAACGCGATCCTCGGCTGGGCGCAGGTGCTGCGCATGGGCAAGCTGGACGAAGCGGCCTCGGCGCGCGCCCTGGAGACGATCGAGCGCAACGCCCGCGCCCAGGCGCAGCTCATCGCCGACCTGCTCGACGTGTCGCGCATCATCACCGGCAAGCTCCGTCTCGACTTCCAGCCGGTCGAGCTGCGGCGCATCGTCGAGGCCGCGCTCGACAGCGTGCGCCCGGCCGCCGACGCCAAGGGGATCCGTCTCTCCGTCACCCTCGGCGTCCTGGCGAGCCCGGTGCTGGGCGACTCCGACCGCTTGCAGCAGGTGGTGTGGAACCTGCTCTCGAACGCGATCAAGTTCACGCCGCGGGAAGGGGCTGTGGAGGTCCGGCTGTGCCAGACCGGAGCGAGCGCCGAAGTGCGGGTGAGCGACACCGGCGCGGGCATCCGGCCCGACTTCCTCCCCTATGTGTTCGACCGCTTCCGCCAGGCCGAGGGCGCCATCACCCGTACCCACGGCGGCCTCGGCCTCGGGCTGTCGATCGTCCGCCACCTGGTCGAGCTGCACGGCGGCACGGTGGAGGTCGAGAGCGAGGGGGAGGGACAAGGAGCGTGCTTCACCGTCAGCCTGCCGGTGCGGACCGCCCTGTCCGGCTGCAAGGCCGGCGGCACGGCCGGCGAGCCGCAACTGGTGGAAGGGATGGACGCCTGGGGGGACTCCTGGGGCGACCGGGAGCTGCTGCGCGGGCTGCGCGTCCTGGTGGTCGAGGACGAGGACGACACCCGGGACCTCCTGGTGACGACGCTGGAGCAGTGCGGCGCCGAAGTCACCGCCGCCGCCTCGGTGGCGGCCGCCCTGGAACGGCTCGACGAGCAGGTGCCCGACGTCCTGGTCTCCGACCTCGCGATGCCGGAGGAGGACGGCTACTCCCTGATCCGCCGGGTGCGGGCGCGGCCGAGCGAGCGGGGCGGCGAGGTGCCGGCCGCGGCGCTGACCTCCTATGCGCGGGCCGAGGACCGCGCCCGCGCCCTCGCCGCGGGCTTCCAGATGCATGTGCCGAAGCCGATCGATCCCTCCGCCCTGGTGCGCATGATCGCCGATCTGGCGGCGAAGGCCGGCCCGGTGTGACGCCGCCTCCGGCGGGTCCTCTGGCGGGTACTCTGGCGGGTCCTTTGGCGATCTTGGGCCCCACGGCCACCGGCAAGAGCGCTCTCGCCCTGGCCTTGGCGGAGGAGCTCGGCGGCGAGATCATCAATGCCGACGCTCTGCAGGTCTACCGCGGCTTCGACGTCGGCACGGCGAAGCCCGGCCCGGCGGAGCAGGCGCGGGTGCGCCATCACCTGATCGACATCCTGGAGCCGCACGAACGGTATTCGGCGGGGGAGTTCGCCCGCCGGGCGAAGGAGGCCATCGCGGAGATCGCGGCGCGCGGCGCCGTGCCGATCGTCGTCGGTGGCAGCGGTCTCTACCTGCGCGCCCTGTTCGAGGGGATCAGCCCGGTGCCGCCCGGCGATCCGGAGGTGCGCCAAAAGCTCCGCGAGCGACTCGCCGCGGAGGGTCTGCCGGCGTTGCGAGCGGAGCTTCAGACGGTCGATCCGGAGACCGCGGAACGCCTTGCGGGGGGTGACAGCCAGCGTGTGCTGCGTGCTTTGGAAGTGGCCGCAGTGAGCGGAGAGCCGCTCTCCGCCTGGATTTCTCGCCAACCCTTTGGGGCTCAGCGCATTGCGGTGACCCGCGTCGGATTGACGCTTCCGAGGGGCATCCTATACGATCAAATCGCGAGCCGCGTGGCTCGTATGGTCCAGGAAGGCTGGGTGGAGGAGGTGACCAGGCTGCTTGCACAGGGCCTGGATCCGGAGCTGCCCGCATTCCAGGCCATCGGGTATCGTCAGCTCGTCCGGCACTTGGAGGGGGAGTGGTCTTTTGAGCAAGCAATCGATGAGACAATCCGTGCGACTCGCCGCTTTGCGAAACGACAAGAGACCTGGTTCCGGAGAGAGCCCGATGTCACCTGGTTCGCGGTCACGAATCTTAACCGTCTGATTCCTAGAGTTCTTGAACATGTCAAGTACAGGGGTCCCGGGAGGGCGTATGGCTAAGCACAACATCAATATTCAAGACGGTTATCTCTTCCAGAGTCTGAAGGAAGGGCAGACGATGTACCTGGAGCTGGTGACCGGACGTCACCTCCTGGGACGGCTGAAGCGCTTCGACCGGTTCGCCGTGGTCATCGAGAGCGAAGGGAAGGAAATCCTCATCTACAAGCATGCCATCGCGACGATTGCGGCAGCGCCTCATCCCTCGGCGGCATAGGCTTTCCACCGCCGCGGTGCTCCTCGCGGTGGCGCTGCTGGCTGCCTGCGCCTCGCGGCGGCCGGCGCCGGTGCCGCCTCCCGAGAGGCCGCCCGAGCTCAACCTCGGGCGCCAGGATCGCGCCTATCTGGTCGATCCTCTCGAAGGCTATCCGGGGCAGGTCGACCCCGGACGCCGGGAGCGGCTGGAGCGCGCCTACCGCGCCCTGCTGGAGCGCGCCGACGTGTCCGGAGCACGAGCCACGGCCAAAGATCTGGCCGAGGTCGACTCCGGGCTGCCGCCGGCCGAGGTGCTGGCGGCCCAGGCGGACTTCGCCGAAGGGCGGCCGGCGGATGTCGTGGTGCGTCTGGTGCCGGTCGGCGACCGCTTTCCGGCTTACGTGGCGAGTCAGCTCCTGCTCGGGCGGGCCGCCGAGCAGGCGGGGGACGTCCCCCTCGCGTACGCAGCATTCCGCGCCATCGCCACCCGCAACCAACTCGCCTTCCAGCGGCTCGGCGAGCTCCACCCGCGCGCCCTGGAGATCCTGGGCAACCGGCTGCAGGAGGCGCTGCGCCTCCACAAGCTCGACGAGGCCGACAAGCAGCTCGCCCTGCTGAAGAGCTGGGGGCCGGCGGAGACGGTCACCCTGGAAGGCGCGCGCTCGCTTGCCGTCGCGCGCGGCGACCGGACGTCCGAGCTCGCGGCCATCAAGGAGCTGGCGGCGCGGCGCACACAGGACCGCGCGCTCCTCGAACGGCGGGCCGAGCTCGAGCTGGCGGTGGGGGACCCGGGAGTGGGCCTGCAGATCGTGCAGGACCTCTACGACCACCACCCGGACGATCCCGGGCTCACCGAGAAGCTGGCCGCCGCCAAGTTCCGCTGGCGCCTCTCGCTGCTGCCCCGGCTGGTGCAGGAGGTGGCGGCCAAGCCGGAGCTCAACAAAGCGGACCTCGCCGTGCTCCTCTACTGGCTGATCCCCGCCGTGCGCTACGCCCACCCCTCCAACGGGCGCATCGCCACCGACATCCTCGACCACCCGCGCCAGGAAGAGATCGTGCGCGTGGTCAATCTCGGTCTCATGGACGTCGACGCGACCCTGCACCGTTTCTCCCCGGGAGCGACGGTGCGCTGGGGGACGGCGCTGCGCAGCCTCACCCGCCTGCTGGAAGAATTCGGCGACGATCTCCCCTGCCTCGGCGACGCCGGCAAGGGGCAGGCGGCGGCGGGCGCCGTCTGCACCGCGGCGGCGAGCTGCGAGCTGGTCCCCTCCGGCGACGACTGCCAGATGGCGGCGCCGCTTTCGGGCGCCGACGCGGTCGAGCTCATCCGGCGGTCGCTCAAGCTGCTGGGCGGGTCGTGAAATTCACCATCCCCAATTTCCTCTCTCTGCTCCGCATGGGGCTCGTCCCCCTGTTCATCATCGCCGTCCTCGACGGCCAGTCGCGCAAAGCCCTGCTCATCTTCCTGATCGCCGGCGTCACCGATGCGCTGGACGGCTTCATCGCCCGCTTCGCCAACCAGCAGTCGCTCCTCGGCGCCTATCTCGACCCGATCGCCGACAAGCTCCTGCTGACCTCGGCCTACGTCGTGCTCGCCATCCCCCAGCTCAACCAGGGCGCACCCATCCCGGTCTGGGTGACCGTGCTGGTGATCGCCCGCGACCTGCTGATCGTGGTGATGGCGTTGATCCTCTACCTGGCGGCGGGAGTGCGCCGGTTCCCTCCCTCGGTGCTCAGCAAGCTGACCACCGTCCTCCAGGTGACGGCGGTCGTGCTCGTCCTCGTCTCCGCGCTCTGGCCGAAGCTCGAGCCGGTGGCGAGCACGCTGGTCTACAGCGTGGCACTGTTCACCGTGGCGTCCGGCCTCGACTACATCCTGCGCGCCAGCCGGTTGCAGGCGCACGGCGAAAAACCACCCGACGGGCTTGACCATTAGGAGGCGTTGTTGTATATTGTAAAAAGTAATAATGATCAGGTCGGGGATTCGGGTTCATGCCAGGGAGTGAAGAGCACTTCCAGCGCTTGCTGGACACATTACCGGCCGCTGCCTACATTTGCGACTGCGATGGGTTGATCACCTATTTCAACCAGCGCGCCGCGAAATTGTGGGGGAAGTCCCCCCGGCTGAACGATCCGGCCGACCGCTTTTGCGCCCTGTTCAAACGCTCCGCCGTCACCAACGGCTCGGCCAGCGGCGAGGAGATCGTCCTCGAGCGGCCGAACCAGGAGCGCCTCACCGTCCTGGCGTACGCCAACCCGATCCTGGACGACGATGGGTTGCCCCAGGGAGCCGTCCACGTCCTGGTGGACATCACCGACCGCAAACGCGCGGACGAAGAGCTGCGGCAGGCCAAAGACGCGGCCGAACGAGCGAACCGCGCCAAGTCGGACTTCCTCTCCCACATGAGCCATGAGATCAGGACGCCGATGAACGGCGTCCTGGGGATGGCGGAACTGCTGCTCGAAACCCCGCTCTCCGAGGTGCAGCACCGCTACGCGGAAGGGGCCAAGGAGGCCGCCACCGCGCTCCTCGGGGTGATCGACGAAATTCTCGATCTGGCGAAAATCGAAGCCGGCCACGTCGAGCTCGAATCGATCCCCTTCTCCCTCTCCGACACCCTGAAGGGCCTGCTCAAGACGCTCTCCCTGCCCGCGCACCAGAAGGGTCTCGATCTGATCTCCAGCGTCGATCCGGACGTGCCCGACCGTCTGGTCGGCGATCCGACCCGGCTGCGCCAGGTGCTCGTCAATCTGCTCGGCAACGCCATCAAGTTCACTCCCTCGGGCTCGGTGATCCTGCGTGTCGCCAAGGAAGGGGAGACCGGCGGCCGCCTCCGCCTCCGGCTCTCGGTGACCGACACCGGGATCGGCCTCACTCCCGAGCAGCGGCAGCGCATCTTCGAGCCGTTCGCCCAGGCGGAGATCGGCACCAACCGCCGCTACGGCGGCACCGGGCTCGGCCTCCCCATCTCGGCGCACCTCGCCCAGATGATGAACGGCCGCCTCGACGTCGAGAGCGAGCCCGGCAAGGGGAGCTCGTTTCACTTCATCGCCGAGCTCGACCGGGTGCCGAGGACCTACCGGACGAAGGCGAACCCTTCCCCCTTGCAAGGCGTGCGCATCGCCGTCGCCGAGCACCACCCCCAGCAGCGGCGGGGGCGCGGCGGGATTTTTTCCTCGTGGGGAGTGGCCGCCACGCTGGTGGAGGATGCGCCGCAGGTCCTCGCGGAGTTGCGCCGGGGTGTCGCGCAGGACGATCCCTTCCGGTTCGTCCTGCTCGACGGCCACCTGCCCGGCGTCAGCGGTTTCGCCGTGGCCGAGGTCCTGCGCAACGACTCCAAGCTGGCCGCCACGCAGGTCATCTTCATGCTCAATTTCAACGAGCTGCCCGCGGAGGCCCTGCCCGGCCTACCCAGCGAGGAGCTGCGGGACAAGATCTATCTGACCAAGCCGGTCGCACCGTCCGACCTGCAACAGGCGCTCCTCAACGCGGTCGCTACCTCGGCGGGCACTGCGTCGGGCGCCCACGCCGTCCAGCCGGCGCCGGCCCAGTCGCCCAAATCCCGTGCCCTGCGCGTCCTCCTCGCCGAGGACAACTACATCAACCAGGTGGTCGCCGTGGCGCAGCTAGAATCCTTCGGGCACAAGGTGGTCGTGGCCGGCGACGGAGCAGAGGCGGTGGCCCGGTTCCGCGACGAAACCTTCGACGTCCTCTTGATGGACGTGCAGATGCCGGCCATGGACGGCCTGGAGGCGACGCGCAGGATCCGCCTGATCGAGGGGCAGCGCGGTGACGGGCACGTCCCCATCATCGCCATGACCGCCCAGGCGTTGAGCGGCGACCGCGAGGACTGCATGGCGGCCGGGATGGACGACTACCTCACCAAGCCGATCCAGGCCGAGAATCTCGGCGCCGTCCTCGGCAGGCTGCACGATCTCTCGCTGCCCGGCTGACCTCGCTGAGATTGACGGAGGCTGACGTCTCCGGCGGGCGCGCCTTCTGATAACTTCTGATACCATCGACCCAGGATGTCCGACTTCGTCCACCTCCACCTCCACAGCCAATACAGCCTGCTCGACGGCGCCAACCGCCTCGACGACGTGATCGCCGCGGCCAAGGAAGCGGGCATGCCCGCCATGGCCCTCACCGACCATGGCAACATGTTCGGCGCCATCGAGTTCTACAACCGCGCCCGCGCCGCCGGCATCAAGCCGATCCTCGGCGTCGAGGCCTACGTCGCCCAGGGTGACCACAAAGACCGCACGCCCGGCAAGGGGAGCAGCAACCATCTGGTGCTCCTGGCGGAGAACGAAGCCGGCTACCGCAACCTCCTCAAGCTCACCTCGGCCGCCTATCTCGAAGGGTTCTATTACAAGCCGAGGGTCGACAAGGACCTGCTGCGCAAGCACAGCGAAGGGATCATCGCGCTCTCCGCCTGCCTCAAGGGGGAGGTCAACGAGAAGATCGTCCACAACCAGGAGAAGGAGGCCCAGGCCGCGGCCATCGAATTCCTGGAGATCTTCGGCGAAGGGAACTTCTTCCTGGAAATGCAGGATCACGGGATTCCCGAGCAGCGGCTCGCCGCCGACGCCGTGCGCCGGATGTCGCAGCGCACCGGCATCCCGCTGGTGGTGTCGAACGACTGCCACTACCTCCGCAAGGACGACGCCAAGGCCCACGACGTCCTGCTCTGCATCGGCACCCAGAAGAACCTGTCCGATCCCGACCGGCTGCGCTACGCCTCGGACGAGTTCTACATGAAGTCGGCGACCGAGATGCACAAGCTCTTCCCCGACGACCACGGCGCCATCGAACGCACCGTGGAGATCGCCGAGCGCTGCAACCTGGTCATCCCCACCGGCACCTTCCACCTGCCGGAGTTCCCGGTGCCGGACGGCTACAGCCTGCAAGCCTATTTCGAGAAGGTCGCCCGCGAGGGGCTCGAAGAGCGGCTCATCGAGCTGCGCCGGCGCACCGGTCAGCGCCACGGCGAAGAGGTCTACCGGACACGCCTCGAATACGAGATCCAGGTGATCGAGAAGATGGGCTTCCCCGGCTACTTTCTGGTGGTCTGGGACTTCATCCGCCATGCCCGCGAGAACGACATCCCGGTCGGCCCGGGCCGTGGCTCCGCGGCCGGCTCGGTGGTGGCCTACTCGCTGCGCATCACCGATATCGATCCGTTGCAGTACGACTTGCTCTTCGAGCGCTTTCTGAACCCCGACCGCATCAGCATGCCGGACATCGACATCGACTTCTGCATGCGCCGGCGCGGCGAGGTGATCTCCTACGTCAGCGAGAAGTACGGCCGCGACCGGGTGGCGCAGATCATCACCTTCGGAACGCTGGCCGCCAAGGCGGTCATCCGCGACGTCGGCCGCGTCATGGGTCTCCCCTACGCCAAAGTCGACCGCATCGCCAAGATGCTGCCGGACATGACCAAGTCGCTCGCCGAGGCGGCGAAGGAGATCGAGCCGCTCGCGGCGGAGATCCAGAAGGACCCCGAGGTCAGGCAGATCATCGAGATCGGCAAGCGCCTGGAGGGGCTCACCCGCCATGCCTCGGTGCACGCCGCGGGTGTGGTCATCACGCCGGGCCGGCTCGACGACCTCGTCCCCCTCTACAAGGCCACCAAGGGGGACGAAGTACAGATCATGACCCAGTGGGACATGACCGTCATCGAGAGCCTCGGGCTCCTGAAGATGGACTTCCTGGGTCTGCGCACGCTCACGGTGATCGACGACGCGGTCAAGATCCTCCGCCAGCAGGGCATCCCGCTCGACTTCGCCGAGGTGCCGCTCGACGACGCGGAGACCTTCCGCATCTTCTCCGAGGGGCGCACGAGCGGCATCTTCCAGTTTGAATCGCGCGGCATGACCGATCTGCTCAAGCGGGTGAAACCGTCGCGTTTCGACGAGCTCGCGGCCTTGAACGCCCTCTATCGGCCGGGCGCCCTCTCGGTCGGCATGGTGGACATCTACGTCGAGCGCAAGCAAGGCAAGAGGTTCGAGTATCTGCTGCCGGAGACGAAGCCGATTCTGGAGGAGACCTACGGCGTCATCGTCTACCAGGAGCAGGTGATGCTCATCGCCGTCGCCGTCGCCGGCTTCACCATGGCCGACGCGGACACGCTGCGCAAGGCCATGGGCAAGAAGAAGGCCGATGTGATGGCCAAGATGAAGGAGAAGTTCGTCGAGGGGGCCGCCAAGCGCGGCGTGGCGCGCGAGAAGTCCGCCGGCCTCTGGGACTACATCGAGCCCTTCGCCGGCTACGGCTTCAACAAGAGTCACAGCGTCGCCTACGCCGACCTGGCCTACAAGACGGCCTACCTCAAGGCGCACTACCCGGTGGCCTTCATGTGCGCCATGCTCAACTCCGAGCTCTCCTCGTCCGACTCGATCGCCAAATACATCTCCGAGTGCCGCAACATGGGCATCGCCCTGCTGCCGCCGGACATCAACGAGAGCAGCTTCCCGTTCACCGTGGTGGGGGAGTCGATCCGCTTCGGCCTCGGCGCGGTCAAGGGGGTCGGCTCCTCGGCGATCGATTCGGTGCTCGAAGTCCGGCGCCGGCTCGGCCGCTTCCGCAGTCCCGCCCAGCTCACCTCGGAGGTCGATCTCCGGCTGGTCAACCGCAAGGTGCTGGAGTGCCTGGTCAAGGCCGGCGCGTTCGACAGCCTGGGCGTGGCGCGCCACACGCTCTGGGCCTCGATCGACGCCATCCTCGAATACGGCCAGCGGCGCCGCAAGGAGCGTGACGAGGGGCAGACGAGCCTTTTCGGCGCGCTCCTGGGCGGCGGTGACTCAAGCTCGCAGGCCCTGGAGCCGCAGCCGGACCTCTCGGCGCCCGCGTGGCCTGAAAAAGAGCGGCTGCGCGCGGAAAAAGAGGCGCTCGGCCTCTACCTGACGGGCAATCCGATGTCCGAGCTCAGCGAGGCGATCGAACGGCTGACCACGCACACCCTGGCGGACATCAAGGAGCTCAAGGAAGCAATCGAAGGGCAGGTCACGGTCGGCGGGCTGGTGAACGGGTTCAACAAGACCAAAATCAAGACCGGTCCCAACGCCGGCCGCTTCATGGGCCGCTTCCTGCTGGAAGACCTCACCGGCAGCCTGCCCGTCACCCTCTTCGCCAACCAGCTCCAGCAGTTCGGCCATCTCATCCAGGACGACATCGCCGTCCTGATCAAGGGGCAGGTGCGCGAGCGTGGCACGGACGTCGAGCTGACCGTCGAGGACGTGGTGCTGCTCGACAAGCTCGCTATCCGTCCGGTCGTCGGCGTCGACGTCCTCGTCAACGGAGCCGCGGCGAGCCAGACCCTCCTCCTCAAGCTCAAAGACGTGTTCATCGAGCACCCGGGCGACGTCCCGGTGACCTTGAAGGTCAAGCTCGCGGACCGCACGGTGAGCATCGGCACCAAAGAGACCTACAAGATCCAGTTCGGTCCGCAGCTCAAATCGAACATCGAGCATCTCCTGGGCCAGGGGACGGTGTTCGAGCGGTACTCGTCGCTGGCGGGGTGAGGGCTGAGAGCGGCAGGGGTTGACACGCAGACCCTGGCCTCTTTACAGTTGCGCCGATTTACAAAAGGAGAAATGTCGATGAAGAGAAAGGTCCTGTTCCTCGCCCTCCTCGTAGGCGCCGCCCTCGCTCCGCACAAGCTCTTTGCCACGACCTGCCAGCAGAATTACCAGTACTGCCTGAGCCAGTGTGCCGTCGGCGACACCGCCTGCAGGCTGAACTGCCTCGACATCTACAACGCCTGCCGTTTCTTCTGATCGCCCCACAGACCTCCGGCTTCCCCTGGGCCTCTGCCGGCCGGGGGAGGCTCTGCGGGGCGAGCGGCGCCTCCGATCAAGCGTTTTGCTAGAATCACTCCCTGACCGGGAGGAATGTCCGCTGTGAATGCCGTAACCCTCAAAGATGCCAAGCTCAACCTGGAGAAGATTGCCGAGCAGGTGATCGCGGATGCCGAGCCCACGATCCTCGTCCTGGAGAGCGGCGAGCAGGTCGTGTTCGTTCCGCTCGATGAGTACAACTCCTGGAAGGAGACGCTGTACCTGCTGTCGAACGCCGCGAACGCGGACCACCTGCGGCGTTCAATCGCCCAGGCGCAGGCGGGCGACGTGCAGGAGAGAGAGCTTCTCGACGCATGAAGCTCGTCTTCACGCCGGCAGCCTGGGAGGACTATCTCTGGCTCCAGGAACACGACCGTAAGCTTCTGAAGCGCGCCAACCTGCTCGTCAAGGACATCCTTCGCACCCCATTCGAGGGCATCGGCAAGCCGGAGCCCCTCAAAGCCGACCTGACGGGCCATTGGTCCCGGCGGATCACCGACGAACACCGCCTGGTGTATACCGCGACGGCGGACGAGGTCACAATCGTCGCCTGCCGGTACCACTACAAGTA
>Ga0307508_10005225_pt1 | contig 12417 bp, 11 predicted proteins | sample 9_EM_MG_FD_203089 | JGI IMG/M metagenome (GOLD analysis project Ga0307508, IMG submission 203089) | Populus trichocarpa ectomycorrhiza microbial communities from riparian zone in the Pacific Northwest, United States - 9_EM | ecosystem: Host-associated > Plants > Roots > Unclassified | place... | reverse complement strand
GCAGCTTCCTGCTCTGGTCCATATGGCATTGCATACTAGGCCTGGTGCTTATGTTTACCAGCGGCAAATGGGAAGCATCGGTGATGACGGTTATCAGCTTTGCGCAGCTATGCCTGGCCACGATGATCATGGGCTTCTACCTGGGGCATATCAAGCTGGGCATTAATCCCTTTATCATGCTGCGTGATGCGGGCGTGCTGGACAATGCACCTGTTTTTCACGATGCTGCCGGCAATATCAGGCAGGATTACCTGGAATTTATCAATAAGCGCGACGGGCAGGGGCTCAACCAGCTGTTGCAGAACTACTGGATGGTGATACATCCCCCGGTACTGTTTCTCGGCTTTGCATCTACCATCGTACCATTTGCCTTTGCGGTAGCAGGCTTGTGGAAAAGAGATTTCACGGGCTGGACAAAGCTGGCCCTGCCCTGGGTCCTGTTTTCGACGGCGATACTGGGACTGGGCATTATGATGGGCGCGGCATGGGCCTATGAATCGCTTACGTTTGGCGGTTTCTGGGCCTGGGACCCGGTAGAGAACGCCTCGCTGGTGCCCTGGCTGGTGATGGTGTCGGGACTGCATACGCTGGTGATATATAATTCCACCGGCCACTCGCTGCGGGCCACTTACCTGTTTTTTATCCTGTCGTTTTTCTTTATCCTGTTTTCTACATTTCTTACGCGCAGCGGCATACTGGGCGACGGCTCGGTGCATGCTTTCGTGGAGAGTGATATGAACCTGCAGCTGGTGTCGTTGATGGCGGTATTCCTGTTGCCGGCGCTGTTCCTGTATTTTACCCGTTTTAAGCAGATCCCCTTTATCGCCAAAGAGGAAAGCACGTATTCACGCGAGTTCTGGATGTTTATCGGTGCGCTGGTATTGTTCCTTGCGGGGATGGTGATTACCTGGCAAACATCGTTTACGCCTATTTACAATAAGCTGGCGGGCAAAACCACGAGTGCGCCGGAAGACCCCGAATTCGCCTATAACAAAATACAAATATTCGTGGCCGTTGTATTGGGTTTATTGACTTCCGTTACGCAATACCTGAAATACAAGGATACCCCCCGCAACGTTTTTGTAAAGAAAATAGGGCTGCCTACCCTTATCGCCCTGGCCGCTTCGCTGCTCATCAGCTTTTTCGGTCATATTGATTTTTATAAGAAAGGCGCCGGTTTCCTGGTGGCCATTCACCTGGCCATTTTTGCCAGCATATATGCCATCGTAGCCAATGCCGCCTATATATGGACGGGCCTTAACGGCAAGCTGAAAGCCGCTGGCGCCTCGGTGGCGCATGTGGGTTTTGGAATGATGCTGCTGGGCATTTTGCTTTCATCGGCCAAAAAAGATGTGCTGTCGAAAAACAACGGCATCCTGTTGCCTTTCGACCCGCGCATGAAAGAAAACCCGGCGGAGAATTTAACCCTTATCAAGGGGATGCGTACCGACATGGGTAAGTACTGGGCCACTTTTTCGACCGACAGTCTCAATGACAAAGGCAATATCACCTATTTCAAAATCGATTTTGAAAACAAAGCCTCGCGTGAGCAGTTTACCTTATACCCGCACTATGTAAAAGCCACCAAGGGCCAGGAGGGGGCATCGCCCAATCCCGATTCAAAGCATTACCTGGGCAGGGATATTTACAGCTATGTGAGCTACCCGGGCATTTCGCTGGAAAGCAAGGACGATACGGCGCAGTTCAGGAGCTATCGTATAAAACTGCGGGATACCATTTTTTACTCCAACGGGCTGATGGTGCTGAATAATGTGAGCATTAACCCGCCTGGCAGCAAATACCCGCTGCATCCCGGCGACACGATGCTGGTAGCCGATATCACCGTTTTCTCCAAAGACAGCATGCAATACAAGGCAAGGCCGGCCATTTACTGGAAGGGTATGCAGTCGCGTCTTATCAACGACACCGTATTTGCCCAGAACCTCGCGGTGGGCTTTAGCAGCATCGACAGCTCGCATACCGTTGTGCTGCAGGTAAAGGAATCATCGAAAATGGTGCCTTTTGTGGCCCTGAAAGTGTATGAGTTTCCCGGCATCAACCTGTTATGGCTGGGTACGTTTATCATGCTTACGGGTACGGTAATGAGCCTGCGCCGCCGGGTAGGGCTGGTGAAGAACAGGCTGACAGTCAGGAGCTGACAATTTTAAGATTTTTACAACCAGCGTTTTGGGTTACTTTCCTGTCCCTGTTAGGATAAATAAGAAGCAGTTCGTAAATTTAACCCATGCGGAAGCGTTGCGCTCATATACAAATACGGCGGGCCTTTTTGTTCAGCCTTTTGGTGCTGGCAGGCCTTGGCGCAGCTGCACAGGAGCACCTTCCCGATTCCATTCTCAAAAACTTACAGCGGCCCGAGCTGGGGCCTAATGATACTATTGTAGTGGCGGCCAGGATAGAGAACGGTGAGCTGGTGCCGGCACAGTCGCTTACCAACTGGTATGTGCTGGGACGCATGCCCAAGGGTATGAAGGAACGCCTGGAGAAGTGGACGCGCCTGCGTAATGCCGTATATGTAACCTATCCCTATGCGCGCAAAGCCGGGGTGATAATGAACGATATCAACGCCAGGCTGGCCCATATGCCCGAAGGCGAGCACAGCGGGTATATCAAGTCGCGCGAGAAGGAATTGAAAAAGGAGTTTACAGAACCGCTCACACAGCTATCGGTGTACCAGGGCAGGGTGCTGATGAAACTGATAAACCGGCAGACGGGTAATAACTGTTACAATATCATTAAGGAATACAAGGGCGGGCTCACGGCCCGTGTATGGCAAACCGTTGCCTTTTTCTTTGGCAGCAACCTCAAGCAGCCTTACGATGCACAGGGCGATGATAAGGAAATAGAAGGAATTGTGCAGGAGGTAGAGCGAATGTATACGAGATAAGCGGCGAGCTATTAGCTGCGAGCTTCGAGCCTTTGTTCGAGGCAACGAAGTCGAAGCGAATGACTCGCAGCTCACGGCTCATGGCTCACAGCTTTTTTATCTTTTCAAGTATCCCTGTTGTAGAAAATCCCGGGATAATCGGGTTAATCACCACGCGGCCGCCATTGGCGATGACTTCTTTGGCCCCGGCTACCTGCGCTACGGTATAATCGCCGCCTTTTACAATCACGTCGGGCAGGAGGGCGGTAATGAGCTGCAGCGGCGTTTCTTCATTAAAAATCACCACGGCATCGGTAATGACCAGCGAAGCCAGCAGCAGCGAACGGCTGTGCTCGTTGTTAATGGGTCTTTCGGGGCCTTTCAGCTGTTTGGTGGAGGCATCTGAATTGACGCCCACAATCAGTACATCGCCTTCTTTGGCTGCCTGGGAGAGGGAAAAGATATGTCCTTCATGCAGGATGTCGAAACAGCCATTGGTAAAAGCGATGGTTTTGCCCATGGTTTTCCAGCCCGCCACCACGCGAAGCAGGTTGGGCAGCGTATATATTTTTTGTTGTATGGTATCAGGATTTCGCATGAACGGGTTGTCTGTTTCTGTTAATACGGGGCAACAGGATAAAACTGATGGCGCCGAATAATATAAAGCTCAGGAACTGGCCAAACCACAGCAGCCAGCCCAGGGCCTGGCCGAAAGGCTCTTTGGGTATGTTATACAGGGCCACGGTTTCCTGTACCAGCAATGCGTATGCGCCGATACCGCCGGGGGAGGCAATCATGCCGATGCTGCCCATGGCCAGTACGGTAAGTGCGTCGGCGCCGCCGAGAACGCTGGTTTCGCGGATGGCGTAAAAGCCCAGCCAGGTGCTGCCCCAGTACAACACCCAGATAACGACGGTATACAGCACGAACAGCGGTTTGTTCTTCAAATCCTTTACGCTGGTAAGGCCGTGCCAGATATTCAATAAAATGGCCTTGAATTTCCCTACAATGTTAATATGCCCCAGCTTGCTGAACAGCAGGCGCAGCAGGAACAGGCCTACGATAATGCCGCCCAGTATGAGTATGATTTTTTGCCAGGAAATGCTGCCGCTTTTATCGAGGAATAACGGTAATACATATTTGGAAGCCAGTGCGCTGATTATATCGAACTGCGTGATGAAGGTGAGACCGAAAACGGTGAGCAGGCAGAGAACGTCGAAGGCGCGCTCGGCTACGATGGTGCCTACCAGCTTATCGGCCGGTATTTTTTCATAACGGGCCAGTATGGTGCATTTGGCCACTTCGCCGAGGCGGGGAGCGCCCTGGTTGACGAAATAACCTATCATGACGCAAAAAAAGGTATTGAGCTGCGAGGGAGTATAGCCCATGGGCTCCATAAGCTGCCGCCAGCGCAGGGCGCGGAACCAGTGGCTGAGCAGCAGCAGCAAAAAGATGGGCAGCAGCAGCCAGTAATTGGCGTGCTCCAGCGCTTTTTTGAGCTGTTCCCATTTTTCACCGTTCAGGCCACGCAGGCTGAGCCATACAAAAAAGATGGCCAGCGCAGCGAAGAACATATACTGGAGTATGGTCAGCAGTTTTTTATTCATAGCAATAGATCTGAAACAAATTACAGCTAATTCAGGCCAATAACAAAATCAAACAGGTTGTCTCCGTATTAATTTACGGATTATAATTTATTGACTTCCCGGGGGAAGACAATCCATGGCTTGAATGTTTTTGCTGTTTCAAAATCCATCCGGGCATACGAAATAACGATAACGATATCGCCTACGGCGCCCTGGCGGGCGGCGGGACCGTTCAAACAGCAAACACCGGAGCCACGTTTGCCCTTGATAAGGTAGGTTTCTATACGAGTTCCATTGTTAACGTTTACTATCTGCACTTTTTCATTCTCTATCATGTTGGCAGCATCCATCAGGTCTTCGTCCAGGGTCAGGCTTCCCACATAATTCAGGTTCGCTTCCGTGATAACGGCCCTGTGCACTTTGGATTTTAATACTTCAATGTCCATACGGCGGGTATACAGTTTATAATAAAACGGCTGCAAGCTAAAAAAGTTTACTGATATAAAAACAGCTGTGAGCGATGAGCCGCGAGCTGCGAGCTCTTTTGCGGGTCAAACGGCTCGTGGCTCATAGCTCGCGGCTCGTAGCTTTAGTTCAGCAGCATATTGTCTATCAGGCGCACGTCCTGCTGAAAAGCGGCCGCGAGGGCCACGATGTTGCGGCGGCCGTCCCAATCGCCGATGGGTTCCAGGGTGGCGGCATCGGCTATGGCGATATAATCCACTTTGAAGTCGTATTTGGCCAGGCTGGCTGCGGCTTCGCTGCAGGCGGCTGCCACCGGACCGGGGCGAAGGGTGTCCCTCAGCTGTGAAAGGGCGCGGTAAATAGCGGTGGCTTTTTCCCGTTCGGCCGGGCCGAGGCGCGTATTGCGGCTGCTCATAGCCAGTCCGTCGGCCTCCCGCAGCGTCGGGCAGGGATGCAGGCGGGCGGGCGAGCCTGTCAGCTGCAGCAGGTGTTTTACGACCATGCATTGCTGGTAATCTTTCTGTCCCATATACAGGTTATCGGGCTGTACCGCGTCCATCAGCCTGTGCATGACATTACAGACGCCCTGGAAATGCCCCGGACGGTATTTGCCTTCCAGGATGGTTTCGAGGTAACCGAGGTCGTACTGCCGCAGGTGGCCGGTGCCTTCCGGGTATATTTCCGTTACGGAAGGCAGAAAAAGCAGGTCGGTACCGGCGGCTTCCAGCAGCTCAATATCCTTTTCAAGGGTTTTCGGGTATTTTTCAAAATCCTTCGGGTCGTTGAACTGGGTGGGGTTTACAAATATGCTGGCCACCGTGATACCGTTATCACGACGGGAGGCGGCAATAAGCGATAAATGCCCCTGGTGGAGCGCACCCATGGTGGGTACAAAACCGATGCTATGGCCCTGTTGGCGCCGGCCTGCCAGCCAGGCGGCAAGGGAATGAACGTTTTTAAAAAGAATCATGCTTTTTGGATGAAATGGCCTGTGACACTGATTTTTCTGCTAAAATAATTATACCTTTGCACACTAATTTTTGGAATACTTTGCTCATTAATCATTCTCTCTAATGCCAACAAAGAAAAGAATTTTATTCATAGCCAGCGAAATGTCTCCTTACCTGGAAATGACAGAGTTTTCGGAAATAGTGAATAAGCTTGCCATTAAATCGAATGACGGGGGATTTGAAATCCGTTGCATTATGCCGCGTTTTGGCGTCATCAACGAAAGAAGGCACCGCCTGCATGAAGTGGTACGCCTTTCGGGTATCAATGTATCGGTAGACAATGACGATTATCCCCTCCAGATTAAAGTAGCTTCTCTCCCCAATGCCCGCCTCCAGGTATATTTCCTGGACAACGAAGACCTTTTCAGGCGCAAATATATCTTTCACGACGAAACAGAGAAATGGTACGACGATAACGGCATGCGCACTATCTTTTTTTGCAAGGGTGCGCTGGAAACCGTCAAGAAATTCGGCTGGCCTCCCGATATCATCCATTGCAGCGGCTGGATGAGCAGCCTGGTGCCGCTTTACCTGAAAACGGCCTATAAAAAAGAACCCGTATTTTCACATAGTAAAGTTATTTTCACTATCGGGCAGAATACGTTCACCGAAAAGCTGAGCGCCGATTTTATCAAAATGGCCAATATCAACCCTGCCCTGCTGAAGGACAAGGACCTCGAGCCGTATAAAGAAGCCAATAATACGGCCCTTTACCGCGGCGGCGCCACTTATGCCGACGCCATTACCTTTGGCGCAGATAAGGTCGATAAAAAGCTGGTAGAGGAGTTTGGCAAGATAAAGGGCAAGAAAGTGCTGGCTTATAATGCCGACAGTGATTTGAGCGATTACCTGCAGCTGTACAACGAGCTGGTGAAGGCATAAGCCACCGCCGCCCGGCTCCCGTATCCAATACCTGTGATTAAGCGTCTTTCCAACAAGCTTCCCATACGATTTTGACCGGTGTGCCGGGTGCGGCAGAATTATTTATGGCCGTTTATTCGGGAATTTAAAACCGACGATTATCTTTGCGTCCAATTCCACCTAAGGCGAAACCATTCTAATTAACTACCCGTTAATGGAATTATGAGTTAAAAAGCATTATCATTCATTAAAATAATACCTTTCTATGCCTTACTTGTTTACGTCGGAAAGTGTTTCTGAAGGCCATCCTGATAAAGTGGCCGACCAGATATCTGATGCCCTTATTGACAACTTCCTGGCTTTTGATCCGCAATCAAAAGTGGCCTGCGAAACATTGGTAACTACCGGGCAGGTAGTACTGGCAGGTGAAGTAAAATCGAAAGCCTATCTCGATGTACAGGACATTGCCCGTGGTGTTATCCAGAAGATTGGGTATACCAAGAGCGAGTACATGTTTGAAGCCAATTCATGCGGTGTATTTTCTGCCATCCACGAGCAATCTTCTGATATCAACCAGGGCGTAGATCGTAAGAAGAAAGAAGAGCAGGGTGCAGGCGACCAGGGTATGATGTTTGGCTATGCTACCAACGAAACAGAAGACTATATGCCCCTGGCGCTCGACCTGGCGCATAAAGTACTGATTGAGCTGGCAGCCCTCCGCCGCGAGAACAAGGCTATTAAATACCTGCGTCCCGATGCCAAAAGCCAGGTAACGCTGGAATACGACGATAACAACAAGCCTGTTCGCATAGACGCTATCGTGGTATCTACCCAGCACGATGATTTCGATACCGAAGCTAAGATGCTGAAGAAGATCCAGGACGATATCGTGAACATTCTTATCCCCCGCGTTAAATCGAAATACAAGAAATACGGAAAGCTGTTCAACGACAAAATCAAATACCATATCAACCCCACCGGCAAGTTTGTTATCGGTGGCCCGCACGGCGATACCGGTCTTACCGGCCGCAAAATCATCGTAGATACCTACGGTGGCAAAGGCGCCCACGGTGGTGGTGCGTTCAGCGGTAAAGATCCCAGCAAGGTAGACCGTTCGGCTGCCTATGCTACCCGCCACATCGCCAAAAACCTGGTAGCTGCCGGTGTTTGCGACGAAGTGCTGGTACAGGTATCTTATGCCATCGGCGTAGCTAAGCCCATGGGCATTTACATCAATACATATGGTACTGCCAAAGTGGATATGAACGATGGCGCCATCTCCAAGCTTGTTGAGAGCGTATTCGATATGCGTCCTTACTTTATCGAGCAACGCCTGAAGCTGCGCAATCCCATTTACAGCGAAACAGCTGCTTATGGTCACATGGGCCGTACAACAGAATGGGTGGAAAAGACCTTTAAATCGCCCGATGGCAAAACCGTTACCCGCAAGGTGGAACTGTTTACCTGGGAGAAACTGGACTATGTAAGCAAAGTAAAAAAAGCATTCGGCGTCAAATAAATGCCTTGAACGATTAAAAAACCTCCCTTTCCGGGAGGTTTTTTATTTTCGGGGCATGAATGAACAATACAATCCCTGGCAGGTAAAAGGTGAACAGGCGATTTATGATAATCCCTGGATACAGGTCACCCATTACGATGTCATCAATCCTTCGGGCGGAAAAGGTATCTATGGAAAGGTGCATTTTAAGAATACCGCCATCGGTATACTGCCGCTGGATGAACAGCTGAACACCTGGCTGGTAGGCCAGTACCGTTTTACGCTCAACCAATACAGCTGGGAGATCCCCGAAGGAGGCGGCCCGCAGGGCACCGACCCGCTGGATGCCGCCAAGCGTGAGCTGCTGGAAGAAACAGGCCTCGTGGCGAGGGACTGGACATTCCTGATGAACTTTCATCTTTCCAATTCAGTGTGCGATGAATATGGATTCATTTATCTTGCACGCCAGCTGGAGCAACGGGCCCCCGAGCCGGAGGAAACCGAGCAGCTGGTGATAAAAAAACTTCCTTTTGAAGAAGCTTACCGCATGGTAGAAAACGGTCTTATCACCGATTCGCTAAGCGTAGCGGCTATTTTTAAAGTAAAGCTGATGCTGCTGGACGGCCGCCTCACTGTATAAAAACGATTTGTGAAAAAGAACACACTCATTATAGGACGACAGCCGCTGATTGAAGCCATTCAAACCGGCAGGGCCATCGATAAGATCCTTTTCCAGCGCAATGTAAGCGGGGAGTCCATCGGCGATATCCGCCGCCTGGCCAAGGAATATAATATTCCCATACAGCAGGTGCCGCCCGAAAAGCTGCATTCATTTACCAGGGCCAATCACCAGGGAGTGATTGCTTTTGCCGCCCTGGTGCCTTATATGAACCTGCAGCAGGTAATAGACCAGGTGGTGGGGCAGGGGGGCACGCCCTTGTTTGTGATGCTCGACGGGGTGACCGACGTACGCAATATCGGCGCCATTGCGCGTACCGCGCTTTGCTCCGGCGCACAGGCCATCATCATACCCGATAAGGGAACGGGCGCGCTGAACGAAGACGCGCTTAAATCGTCGGCCGGCGCCCTGGAGAAAATTCATGTATGCCGGGTGGGCAGCTTGATGAAGGCGGTAGACGAGCTGCACCTGAATGGTATAAAAGTCTTTGCCAGCGAAATGAAGGCGCCTGCACGCCTCATGGAGCTAAACTTTACCGAGCCCTGCTGTGTTGTAATGGGAGGAGAAGAGAACGGTGTATTTCCGGCGCTGATGAAGATATGCGATGCTTCTTTTCATATCCCGATGAAAGGCGATTTTGAATCGCTGAATGTATCGGTGGCTACCGGGATGATATTGTACGAGGTGATGCGGCAGCGGGGATGACGAAGCGGCTCACCGTCCATCTTTAAACAATCTCTCTTTATGACTCAACCCGGTATAAAACTCATTGAATGCCCCCGCGACGCCATGCAGGGCTGGAAGCATTTTATCCCTACCGGGCAGAAGATAGAATATATCAACAGCCTGCTGAAAGTGGGTTTCGATACCATCGATGCGGGCAGTTTTGTATCGGCCAAAGCCATCCCGCAGATGGCCGATACCAAAGACGTCATTAGCGGGCTGGATATGCGCGATACGCATTCGAAGCTGCTGGTGATAGTAGCCAATGAGCGGGGCGCGGAAGAAGCCGTGCAGCATGCGCCCATTACTTACCTGGGCTTTCCTTTTTCCATATCGGAAACCTTTCAGCAACGTAATACAAACAGCTCCATCGCTGCATCGCTTAAAAGAGTGGAAGCGATACAGGCCCTGTGCAAGGCCTCCGGCAAAGAGCTGGTCATCTACATATCCATGGGCTTTGGCAATCCTTACGGCGATCCTTATTCGGCGGATATTGTGTTTGACTGGGTGCGGACAATAGCCGCGCTGGGCGTGAACATCATTTCGCTGGCGGATACCGTGGGACTGGCCACACCGGAACAGGTAAACAGCATCACCCGCCATCTTATACAGCAGATGCCGGAACATGAAATAGGCGTGCACCTGCATTCTACGGCCATTAGCTGGCAGGTGAAAACGGATGCCGCGCTTAAAGCGGGCTGCCTTCGTTTTGACGGGGCGTTGAAAGGCATCGGCGGCTGCCCGATGGCCGATGATGAGCTGGTGGGAAATATGGATACGGAGCTGATGATACCTTATTTTGAAGAGAAGGGCCTGCTTGCCGGTCTTGATCATAGCGCCCTTGCAGCAAGCAGCGTATTAGCCACCCGCATTTTTATATAAATATGGAGTTTCAATTACCGATACAGATACATGGCCTGCCCAATCCCATTTCCTACAAGGATAAGCTGCTGCTGGTGGGTTCCTGCTTTACCGAGCATATCGGCAATAAGCTGGAGGAGCTGAAGTTTGGCGTGCTGCAAAACCCCCACGGTATTTTATTCGATCCTTACAGCGTGTCGGAAAGCCTGGTGTCGTATACCAATAACACGAAATATACGGGCGATGATTTGATATACCTTAACGAAGTATGGCAAAGCTGGAAGCACCATGGCCGTTTTTCGCATACGGATAAGGAGGAATGCCTGCGCATGATCAACGAATCGCAGGAGCGGGCGCACCGGTTTTTAAAAGAAGCGGACTGGGTGATTATTACGCTGGGCTCTTCTTTTTCGTACCGGCTGGCCGAAGGCGGAATGCCGGTGGCCAATTGCCACCGGGCCCCCGCGCAAACGTTTCGCAAGCATATGATGAGCATCGGGGAAACGAATACGGCGCTGGACAACTGCATCCACCAGCTGTTTCATTTCAATCCCCGGTTGCGCATTCTTTTTACCGTTAGCCCCGTTCGGCATATCCGCGATGGGGTAGTGGAGAACAACCGCAGCAAGGCGCGGCTGATAGAGGTGGTGCATCACCTGGTCAATAAGTTTGACCGCCTGTTTTATTTTCCCGCCTATGAGCTGGTAATAGACGTATTGCGCGATTACCGTTTTTATGACATCGATATGGTGCATCCCAATTACCCGGCCACCGAATTCGTGCTCGAAAAATTCAGGCAGCATTATATCGACGAACCCTCGCAGCAGCTAATGGAAGAAGTGCGTAAAATAGTTATAGCCCGCCGGCACAAACCATTTCAGCCCGATACCAATGCGCACCGGCAGTTCTTACAAAATCATTACAATAAGACAAGAGAATTGCAGGAGCGATACCCGTTTCTGAACTTCACGGAAGAAATCGCTTATTTTAAGCAGTCCTGATCGTCGACCCTCATTCCAGCCCATTTACTGGTATCCCAGCCCCAATGGAGCTAAGCCCGAAGGGCTGGTATTATTATAGAAGAAGGCACCCATGATTATTCCTACAACCCCGAAGAGGTGACATCAGTAAAATAAGCGGTTATTGGCCACTCACTTCTTCCAGTTTTTCCAGCAATATCAATTGATTTAATGCCCTGTTCAGGTTTTGCTCCGGGTAGCTTGTTTTATAATACACGTCGTTTTGCAGGAAATCGGTGGTATAGCGCAGGCATTGCATGTAGGTGAGCAATAGCCCCGGCTGGTGGATGTGTTGCCGTTCTGCCGTAGTAAGGCTGTTGCCCATGCCGGCAAGGTAAGCTTCTATGATGGTGTCGTAATATTCCCTGTTTACGTCAATCGTTTCCCAGGCGGTGCTGTTTTCATCTTCGGTACAGGCCATGCTGCGAATCATATCGCCCAGGTCGGAGATATAATAGCCGGGCATAACCGTATCGAGATCTACGGGGCAGACCACGGCGCGCGACGATTGGTTGAAAAGGATATTGCTGATTTTAGCATCGTGGTGCATGATTCTAACCGGGTAATCGGCAGGGCGTGATAGCATCGTTTCATAAAACCGCAGCAGCGGGGTGCGGTCGCGCAACTCCGAAATGACGTGTGTTGCTTTTAAGAGACGGCTGATATGCGCCGATTGTATCGTGTCTTCAAACTGCCGGTAGCGTAGCGACAGATCATGAAAGCCGGGCAGAATGGTTTTCAATCCTGTGGCGGGCAGGCCGCCGAGCGCCCTGGTAAAAGCGGCAAAACAATGAGCGGCGTCATATACCTGTTTGGCGTCTGCCGGTAGCG
>Ga0307508_10005224_pt1 | contig 12419 bp, 8 predicted proteins | sample 9_EM_MG_FD_203089 | JGI IMG/M metagenome (GOLD analysis project Ga0307508, IMG submission 203089) | Populus trichocarpa ectomycorrhiza microbial communities from riparian zone in the Pacific Northwest, United States - 9_EM | ecosystem: Host-associated > Plants > Roots > Unclassified | place... | reverse complement strand
GAGGGGAAGAAACAAAAGGAAAAATGCAGCCTGGGAGAGAAAATCTGCAAACCACAATAACAACAAAGAATCGAGATAGGATATTCAAACCCTAGCTGAACCAAAATAAAGGTTCACCATAAAATTTTATCACCATATATGAGATAAAATATCTGGGTTCACAGATACATAGATTAATGGGGAGGCTGTCACCATCAAGTTCCAAGTAGGTGCCTCTAATCACCAATCACTTTCCTCTGAGCCATGCAAACTGAGTAACTTTTTGGATGTGGATTTATTGCACTTTTTTTTTCCTTGGAGAAACCCTCTGCACATAGAACTAAGGTGGTGACAGAGAATCAAGCACCTCCTCTGTGACTCAGTTTTGTTTTTTAAAAAATAAACATATAGAAATGGAAGGAAGAAACTAGAGGTTTGATTTGAGTCAAAATTTGTTCAAAACTGAAAGCGCACAACTCAGCACATAAAGAGTCCGGCAGGTTCGGCTGCTCGCTCTCTGCTGATTAATCAGCGCAGCCCTTAATATCTCTGTTGTGTATGGGCCACCACTAGTTCGTCGTCGTCGTCTGTGCCAAAATATCTATCTCCAAACTCACCCATGCCAGGTATGACACGGAAATCTTCATTCAAGCCAGTTTCAATCTCAGACGTTACAATCTTTATTCTTGGGAATCTTTTGCAGACCACATGCACTCCCTGGGGTGCCTGGTGGAAATAAACATCATATTTGTAAGCAGAGAACTGGAAGTCCAAAATTAATGTCTACTGATGAGTCACGTAAAGATGAAAACAAAAATTCGATCTCGCTTACAGATATGAGATTAAGAAAAATGATATTGGATTCTGGCACACCCTTGCTAATAAGTAAAGAAATGGCCTGAACAGCTGAATTGCCTGAACAAAAGGTAGAAAGTCATGTTAATACCAATAAGCAGTGCAAGTCATATATTCAGTCAGGTAATTTGCTATAATATTCAGATTCAAACTTGAATTGAATATAGAAGCTACTATCTTTTATGCTGTATGCCAGTAGAGAATGATGGGGGATAAGTTGTAGCCAAGTTCAAGGGAGTAAGTGCTTCTCCATCAAGTTAAAATAAATATACAAAACCGCAAGATTTTGTGAGTCCTTGAATGCAGTAAATTTTTTATTATTACTAATGTATTCCAAAACAAAAATCTATAGAGGAAACAATCCAACCTGTCCCTAGAATGGGATCCAATAGCAACACATGTCTATCCGAGATATCTTGTGGTAACTTTTCATAGATAAGCTGTCAAATCATTAAATCGTTAAGAATAGTCAGAACTCAGAGATTGTATGACACACACAGATATCAACTCAAGACACGCTTGAAAACAAAGAGAAGAACCTTCACAAACCTGCTGACCATTGTCACCTTCCCTATGAATAAGAATCTTCCCAATCTTGATGCCTTTACAACATGCTCGTAGAGCATTCTCCATACTCTCGCCACTGGTGTCAATATAAGAGAGATAAGTGGTTGTTTTTCATGCCACTGGGAAAGATGCAGGAGAAGTTCATAAAAAAGTAAAAAATAAGAAATGATTGTTATAGTGGCTACAGATTCCAATTCCGCTCCTAATTATCTTCCTCTAACCAAGAAACTAGAACAATCAATCAATCATGATGCTACCATTCATGTGACCACCACATTGAGCTTTAGAAATTAACACAACCTAGCTTATTGTTGGTTTCATAGTACTCTTGCATAATATTATCAGGAGAGGAACTTCACTATAACTGCAGTTGGTATCAATCATACAGAAAGAAAGATCAATGTTATATAGCTGACTTATTGCCATTGCCCATGGTATTCGATCTCATGTGCAGCTTGCGATAGAAGATGCAGGGGAATAAAACATGCAAGTAAATCAAAATGTTAAACAGATAATGGAACATATCAGTCCATTGCTTCAAGAATTGAGATCGTATGAGAACCTCCTAATAATGGAGACACCACATAACCGCTTACAAAAATCCACACCAGTGTAAACAGACCCTGCATCACACAGGAAAAAAATGTAGTGAAAACCATGATCCAAGCAGTTTAATTTACAAAATTAAAAAACAAGCTCAAACAAGAGAAATATGGACCCATCACTTAAAAGTATGAACTGAGTAGAATTAAGCCATATGCCTAATCTTGCAGCTATAAACGTACCATCACAAGTAAGATATGTTCTGTTACCAGGGTGCCAACATGCACATCATCCATGTTATAGCTATCTAGTAAAGAGAGAGTATAAACCTTTTTATTTGTAGAAAAAAACATCAAATACTTCTCCAAGATTTCATCTCTCATTGACAAAATAAATACCAGGTAAAAGTGAACTAGAAATCAAGAACTGGATAGCCTAAAGATTCTCAGAACATTGAGAAACATCAGCTTACCAGTGGGAGTGGTCACCTGCTTTTCTGTAAATGGTAGATGTCCCAGACCATGTTCAACAACCTGGTAAATGAAAGAGATTGGACAAGTGAACAAACTGAATAAAAGAAAAGGCCACTATATCCCACTCTCAAGAAAGAAACATACTAAACAAACTCATTAAGAAAACATAAACCCACCAAACGAATCAATCTGTCAGCATAAAAAACAAAGTCATGTTTTGTTGTCTGGGAATCACGTATTAGGGTATGCATACCACGTATCTGCATGAGACAAGTAATGATTGTTGGATGAGAATAAGCAAAATACAGTACAGTACACAGAGCCAGAAAAGCTGGTAATATGTTCTTCTTAATCAAGATTAATTAGATCTCCATTAGAATTCATATCCCTTTGCCAGGTTAGATTAGAGTGTAAGAAGCCCAACCTGAAAAGTTGATTGAATGACATATAAGTTGGGATATATTTTACACATGTCATGTTGGCCAAGCTTCGTACAAATATGTTGCACAATCAAATCAATGGCTACATGATTATCTCCCCCACGAGGAATGATGATGTCAGCATACTTCTTTGTTGGGAGTATGAAGTCATCAAAAGCAGGCTTCACAAATTTTGAGTACTGCATCAAAATAATTCTATTACTTACTACCAGAGGAAGGTAATACACCATGATAGCAATTTAGATGAGATGAAACCTAGCCTCACTTGCATAAAAGGCTTTCTATTGGTTTACTTTAAGATTCTCTTCATCTCTAAATAAGTATCATAATTCATCAAGTTAAAAATAAAAAGAAAACATAAGAAATCACGTGTTGTTGTTAACCATCCAAAGTTAATACTAAATAAAAAGGAAACTGGATTTTTTCTTTAAAGATGGAGACAACTAAGGAAGGGTGAGGTTACACATAAACTCATTTTTTAACATAATAAAAGTATAAAGGAAGAATGACAGTGATTTTGGGATAGCATGGGTAGAAATTAAGAAAAACTCAATGGAAAAAAGAAAAGGGAGTAGTAGGAGTGCACTTCCTATCTCTCTTCTCCAAGCCTCACATGTTCTAAGTTGAATAAATTGGCTGGGGAACAGGCTGTAGATCTAAGAAGTTCTTCATTTTTTTCCTTTCTCTTTTCTCACCATATTTAACAACCAAACAACCAAAAAGAAGAAAAAATTTATATTTCCTGGATTTTAGTTTCAATAAAACTGTAGGAGAACAATGCAAGAAACGAAAGAACAATTCCACTTTTAGGCTCCCATTAGTTCAAGATTCAAACCTAAGAAATAAAAGGTCTCTAACCTGATCAAGTACTGTGCCAATATCTCTACCCTTCTCAACAGTATCACGCCTTATTCTCCTTGCCAGACGTACATCAGCATCTGCACTGAAAATTGAACAATGTCAAGCAATGGTGCTAGCAACATGTAAGATGCGTTTGTGTCGTATATTCAATCATTTTATAAGGAACATCATAACCTATTGGTTACAAAACAAAACAGAAAGACAAATGGCAAGAAACAACATAAAATTGTTACGGTTTGGAGAAAAACAGGTAGGTGTAAACATTTTGTTACAGGAAAAAACCAATTGCTACTTGAGACAACCTGAGAAAGATAGGTTGCCATTAAAAAAACTCCAATAATAAGGCCAGTAAGGTAAGGATTATGACATATCTCAGAAGGCTACAACTAAAATATAACATGCCCTATAGGTTATATGCATTTTATGAACCCACATCTTCACACAATGTCCCCGTATAGATTATACACAGTGATGCAAAAGTTAACCGATTGCTGGAAAACTAAATAACCTGTATCAACAAATAGCTTCATGTTCATCAACTCTCGAACGCGAGGATCATGGAAAATTAGAATGCCTTCCAAGATTATAACATCTGAAGGATTGACCTGTAAAATAGTTGTAATAATAAGAGTTCAGAATGTGATGCACATGGAAGAATCAGACATGGGATTTACATTCTATCAGTCCAACTACAAGATCAGAGATGAGTTCGAATAACAATGTTGTGCAAAGACATCATGGAAGAAGCATTCAAATGCACTATGTAGAGAAATTTCAGTATGGCAAAACACTGGTAAGTGTAATATAGCATGTACAGCTGAAACATAAAAGGAGACATTTGTCCGCCAATGATTAATATGAAGGTGCCCATCATACTTGCACATGTACACCCAGGTCACTGACAAAGACTACAATCAATACGGTGGAAAAGAGAAACTGCTAACTACTGAAGTTTCAAGTCATCTCTTTTTTCTTTTTTTTGTTATATTAATAGTTCCCTAAATTCAAAAAAGAACTCAATTAAGAGAAAGAAAAGGAAGGAATCCAATTATGCAATGTAGTATAGTACAATCATAATAGTAGTATTGTTCCCTTTAGTTTTTTTACCTTTTTGTAGCTCTAACATGTAGATTTTTTTGTGCCCGTAACATTCCATGTTGGACAATATAAGCAACAGAACACAAAATCAAACACAAGGCAAAACCCAAAATCTAGCTAAAAGCAATTTCATGGTTCACTAGCAATCTCCTTCAACATTAAGAATTTTACAAAGAAAATGGCAAGTGAACATAAAGCCAAACAATACATTTTCCACTATCCAATTAAGGTCCCATCAAGCAATGTCCAAGACTCTCAGAAGGGATGATTTGGGATAGTCCTACCTTCAACATATTTGCATGAAATGGCTGCTCTCACAACTCCTTCGGCAACCTTATGGTTACAATCTAACGACTTTACCCTCACTAAATAATGCCCCCCAGAAAATATATATCCATATAGAAAACAAAGCTTTCCAGTAAATACTACATAAAAATCTTACAAAATTCTGAAGAACACTTGTTATGATAGTACAGAACCAAAGTGTCTCTGTAGCCAAGATCAAATTGCAAGATATCCCCAATGGGATTTGACATAAATCAAGGAGTTATCTTTTACAAGACAAGGGGACAATAGGAAAAACTGTACCCTTCTTGCTGGAAAAACATTGTTTTTGTAACTCTTGAAGTCATATTTTGGAATATCTACTGCTTGCCCATGCCTCAACTTCTCCATAGCACATAATAGTTGCTCAGTGTCAAATGCATCTGACAATAAGAGAAATATTATGCTAAAAAAAAGGGTGAAATAGCATCCACCACACAAAAAAATTTCTCCCCGCCATTTCAATAAACTTGGCAAGAATTATGTCCTTAAATGCCTCCACTAGAGATGTACATTACAGAATGTCCCTGTTTGGAAAATGAAATGAGAAAGAAGGAAGCTCAGAGCATGACAAAATAGCAAAGCATTTTCTGGCTTTAGTGGGTATAGGTTTTTTCTCACCAAGAATCAAGTAGAAGAGCAGGCCTATTTTGGATAATGACAGTGTAAGAGGAAATACACACCAATCATTGTATCCAAGATCCCTCAAATAGCAAAATGTATCTTAGAGAAGTCTACTCACCAGGATGGTCAAAGTTATACTCATGAACTCTTGTAAGTTCCTCTTCAGTCAGATCATGATAAAAAGAATCCTGCCATGTCATCCATGAACGAGATTTATTTTTATATTCAATCAATCCTGATAGTAGCATCAAACCTTTATGACCAAGAACTCAAATTTTGATATTGTGTTTCCTTAGCAACTTCCAAAACTAATTTGGAATCGGGAAGTCATTACCTGGTTAACAAGCACCACACGCTGATCATGAAGCTGTTGAATAATCATATCACAAACTGTAGTCTTCCCAGAAGCCGCTCCACCAGCAACTCCTGTACCACAATTAGTAAAAATGGCACATTTCATAAAAAATATATCAAAAAGGTGAAAAGGGAATACATGGTCCCATGAAAAAATTAGAAGAAACCAATGCATCAGCAGCAATTATAGATGTAGAAATATTTCATTTTTTCTTTAACATCAGATCCCTCCTGCCCACCTAATCCTGCTGTTTTAATTTGCTTCACCAAATCTACATCGAAACCAATGTCACCCATTTCTTGATTGACTAGGAGATGTTTAAGAGCAAAATTCAGTACGAGATTACTCTACATCCCTGTTATCCAACTCCCTATTAGATGATTCCAATTGCATTACCCACATAACAATTCATTTTTTCACACTTCAAATGTCTATGCTCTGCACACCAAACTCGTGTATCCTCTGTTGTTCTCATTTTCTGGTTAGAGAAGGCAAATATATGCTGTTCAAAAACATTCAACTGATAGGTAAGAGTAGACTAGTTAGAAGTTTCTAATAGAAGAAGGTAGATAACAAGTGCAATGTTCAGCCAAACCAATATGAAAAAACTTCGATATGGCATTATCAAAATGTACATAAGACAATTTGCATGCACCCAGGCATAAAACATGTTTTTGAGCTGATAATAAATAAATGCAATAATTCATGAGCTTTCTCTAATCTGTTCTCTTCTCACTATCTCCATGGACATGCCGAAACGTGGTAAGAGTGAGAAATTCAAAAATTCATTTTGATGAAAGGACTTTTCTTGATCATTGCAAATGCCGATCATACATCCTGAATTTCAGCGACCATTGCTAGTCAGTCAGCACATTACCAATGATTGATCTCACAAAACAAGAAGAGAACCACACAACACCACTCGGTATAAACCAATCAAAGAATTCACTGAAAACCTATATCAAAACAATACAAGTACAAAATCGACAAAGTGAACACTCACTAACTCACCAATGACAAAGGGTTGCTTATGCATCTCTTCAGCTGCCAGCGTCGTCGGTTGCCCCACCTGTGTATTTCTCAACTCCAAACCATTCATATGAAACCCAGAAAAATGAACTCCTGATGATGCCTCTATCATATCCTCAACTGATTTAGCACCCATGAAGAAAACCTACAAAAAAACAAAAGAGCCCTTTATCCTAAACCACATTTCCCACTTTATGCACCCACCCCCGCCCCTCTAAAACTCCCACTTTTTACAAAAAGATTAAATCTTTCATCTCCAATAATCAAAGGGCAACCAAATCAACCATTGCATTATCTAATTCAATAACAATCACTAAGTTGCATAGCCATAGCACTAAAAAAGCAGAAAAATCAATTAATGAAAACATCCCAACAAAAGTATCAGCGTCACAGCAACTTCCATTTCCTTGCATATCACAAAAACATCAAGATGACACGAAAGGGTCACTCTTTTCACCATTTCTAACCCACCCAAAAACAACAATCAGCCAATGAACACACAAGGAAATCAAAAATAAAAACTTTAATTAATTACAAAAACCGGAGATTCTAGATTTGATCAATCAAACAAGAAACAACATATCAAAAACCAAAAAAAAATGCAGATTGTACCTGGTGTACAGCTCCAAAATTCAGAGATCAGTGAGAGAAAGAGATTTATGAGTGTAAATTTTTTTGCTTTTCAATTAATTATTTATTTGGGAATAATAACAGATTGCCGTTTGAAGAAAGTATTATTAGGGAGGCTGGCTGTGATTTATTTTTTCCTGTTTAAGCAGAGAGAGATCAGGGACGGAATGATTGCTTAGGCGCGCGCGTGTGTTAGACATCACTGAATTTGGAGTCTTTATAGAGTCTGATTTTGTAACAAAGTCTTTGATTATAGAAATAATTCCCAACTCCTAAAATATTTGTAATTATTGCAATATCTATTTCAGTGGTAATGTTATTATCTTGAGTTTTAATATATAGAAAATATATAAATAAAAATGTTAAAAATACTATTGAAAATATAAATCTCTACAGTTTAGAGTAAAATGTCATATTATAGAATGTCGTGGATTTAGCATTTATCTGTTTGATATATTATAAGTCTCTTGATTATAGAGTAGAGATTCAAATTTATTTATTTGTTTTTTTTTTAAAGAATATTATGAATATTAATTGAAATAGTATTAACCCTAGTGCTACTCTATCCAGCGTTTCACACAGAAAGGGAAAGAAAGTAGTTGAAGACTTGAAGTAGAGAGCACTCCTCCTCCACCCCGCACCACCGCCATCTGTCGTACAGATTCCAGATCTTGAAAAGTAGAGGTGATTGGATCGAGGAGGAGAAGGATCCACCTAAGCATCGAATCAGCTGTGGGGTCCATTGTTTTTTTTAAGTATAATGGGGAGATTTTTTTTTCTTTTTAAAATAGTATAATAAAAAATTAGAGAAATAATATTTATTTAAAAAATAACATAATTTAACAAATTGTAAATAATATCTATGACTAGTGGCGGAGCTAGAATTTTTTAAATAAAAAAGCAAATTATTAACAAATATTATATCATATAGACATGCATTAGAAATCAATTCAAAACATATATATTAATTCAAGTAAAATTAATTTAAAAATACTTTTAAAATAAAAAAAACTTACATTATAATTGTTTTCTTAGAATTTCAATAAACTACTCTGTCAATGCAAGAGAATATTGGTTTTACATAAATATTAATTTATTTCTTTATAATAAGAAAAAAAACACTTAATTGATTAAATTAGCAGATTTAAACATTTATTTTGAACATATTTGAACATATTCATAACAAAACTCTTAAATTATCATAAACCCTAATATTTTTAATAACTAATTATAAAGAAATAAAATTAAAATTAGACAATAAAATAAATAGAAAAAATAAAATAAATTACCTAAAGCATAAATTAAAAGGCACAAAAGATTAATTGATGAGAAATTTGCGTATAGAAAAGACAGAATAGCAACTGAAAAAAACCCTTTTTATTTTGTTATACAGGGAAAGATAAAGAAATAAAAGGGAAAGGGGAAAAATTAGGGAGTTTTATATATATATATATATAAACATATTAACATATTAACATATGAGTCAAGTTAATATTTTAATAATAAAAAAAAAGGGGGCAATTCATTGTGGCTCCGCTATCTATGACTTGAGAATAGCAAATATTATATATAATTTTATTAAAAAAAATTAATTATTTACAAATTTAAAAATAAATCAAACTTTCTATCGTTATAATTTTTAATAAAAAAATATAATTTTGATGATCACACCATATCTATAATAATATAAAATTTGGATAGCAAAATAACATGAGCCAATAATATGTTAAGAACCATTTAAAGAAAAGAGGTTATTTTTTTATAAGACCACGTAGAGCTTTGATCAATCTAGATTCGAGTCGAGTATGATTACAATGATAACAAAGTTCTCCCTACCGAGTATTTTATTAATTATGTAAGTTTTAATTAAAAATTATTTTTATAAAAGATTTTAGATCTAAAATTAATATTATGAAAACATTAGACATTCAAGAGTTTTATAAATATATAAAAAAATTCATTTATTTCCTTGCAGTGTCTTTTACCCACGCTATGTACTATATGCTAGTATAACATATATGAATTTAAAATAATATCTTAGATTCATCTATTAAATCAGTGCCTAGTTTTATAATGATTTGTTAGCTAGAAACTAATTAGGCAGCATGAAAAAAAGAAAAAAAGGTAACCTGTCGTGTGAAAAAAAAAATAGTAGAAACAATTCTGTTTGTCACTCTCGGTTAGTTTTATTCGAGGTTATTATCTGGGTATTTTTATAATTTTTTTGAATGGAAGAGACTAGTTTTATTCGAGATTTGTGGCTGTCCCTTTCAGTAAATGTGTTTTCTGAAAATCGAACTTGTATCCTCACCTTTACAGAGATATAACAGTATTTTAATCGTTAGACCAACATTTTATTAGTACTCGGTTAGTTTTCTAGGATAGAAAACATAGAGATATAAAAAAAATAAATCTATCATTAAAACAGTTTTTATTAGCCATCAATCCTAAGAATCAAGCAATATCTTGTTCTAATTTGGAGCTTGTTACTCACATTTATCTTTGTATAATTAATTCGTAAACACAGATAGTGTAGGTGACTTAATTAATATGATCATGCTTTGAAAACCTTATGCGTTTTACTTGAAAATAAAATAAATTTACATAAGAATATCAATTAATTTATTTTTAGTTGCAAAATGAAAGATTCAAAATATATTAATTACTAGAATAAACACCATCTACTACTTCACTTAAAACAATATGATCGATGCGAGGCATGTATTAATTTATTTTTGCCTCGGATATTTTTATTGTAATACCTTTTCTAATTGATAAGATTTTCTAAGATTTTTAGGTTTATCGATAATAATTTTATGATTTTATTTTTTTTCTATTTTGTTTTCTTATTTAGTACTATTTGGGTTTTTTTTTGTTTTTTTATTTAAAAGGTTATTTTGACAATAAAATCTTAATAAATAAAAATTAAATATTCTAAGTGTTTTTCATAGTTATGCATGACACTGTTGATTTTTCCACTACACAATGCATCACAATGATACCAAACCTATGTATAACGTTTTATTAAATGAAATTGATCATGAATTCAATATCCATTCAAATAAAAGAAATACATTGCAACGAAATTCAAATAAAAGAAATCTACTTGTGGTTAGGATTAGCTCTTTATCTTGCTTTAGTGCCCATTTGACATTGCGGCTGCGGGTAAAATTGATGTTTATTTAAGTTAAAAAATATAGTTTTTTTTTTTGGTGGAACCCATCATATTTACGGCTGTGCCTCAAGTTTGACAAAAGCAAAGAATTGATGTTTATGTCTGCATTCCGTCTCTGTGTGCAGACTGAATAATTCACTCTGCAGAACTGTGCAAAGTGAGTTTTTAATTCACTTTACAATGTTTTCAAGTGAACAGTTCAAAGTGAATTAAAAACTCATTTTGCATAGTTCGCTTTATCCATTGTTAATGGTTGTACTGGGTCCAGTCTGAACCTAAATAAAAGCATAATTCCAACATGGTTGGTAATATTTATTGCGTGTTTGGTATTTTGATATAAAATATTTTTTAAAGTGTTTGTCACTTGAAAATATATTAAAATATTTTTTTAAATTATTTTTATTTTTGACATTAATACATCAAAATAATTGAGTAATATTAAAAAAAACAATAATTTAATATTTTTTCAATGCAAACATAATTTTAAAAAATATCGAAATATAAAAGCTACCGCAACTCAAAAATGATCTTAAGCATAACTTTACAGTTATTTCCAGAAGCTACAATTCATTGCTTCTTAATTAACTATAATCAAAAGTCACAACTACAATTAAAAGTTATAGCTACGGTTAATTAAAAATCATATTTCTTCCAAAACAGACTCTAAATTTTTCCAAGCTTCTACCCGATTTTGTAACCATTTCAATCAATTAATTGGCATTCAAAATCGAATAATTCTCCTTTGCAGTGAAACTACACATTTTTCAATTAAAAACATGAGAAATTGAAAACAAAATTTGTCTAAAAAATGTGACAATTTTCAAATCAAACTGCTAGAAAAGAACAATTTCCAAGCAATTGCTAATGTCGATTGTCTTGTTTTCCCACGTGCATCTTCCAATTAAAAACAAAATTTATCTAAAACATGTGACAATTTTCAAATCAAACTATAAGAGAAACACACACCAGAAATCTGACCTCCACAATTTCCAAGCAATTGCTAAAGTCGATTGTCTTGTTATTCCAAAAAAGAGCAAACTGCCACCAAAACATTAATTTTCTCTGAAAATACTAAGCACCATGTAATCAACAAAAAAAGAAAGAAAAAAAAATCAGAAAAAGGGGATAGCTCACCGTCCATGATGTGCCACCATAGTAGTGTTGGGTGTTGGGTCATGCATGTGAAATTATGTGATTAGTTCCAATTAGCTAAGCCACGATTCTGTCTGTCCCCCTTCGGGCACCAACATGGTGCAGTATCGCACGTTATTTTGATGGCTGAACATGTTGTCTTTCGAAATCTGTCCTTGTGGTTAATTTGTTTGCCATAAGTTTTCTTGATTATTTTGTTTCTAACAAAAACTACATTAATGGCATCCTTAGCAAAGTAGGTTACGTGATGCTTACGGTAGTTGTCGGACTTGATATGCCATAATTCTATGTATTGATTGATTGTGTTGATCAGG
>Ga0307508_10005223_pt1 | contig 12422 bp, 9 predicted proteins | sample 9_EM_MG_FD_203089 | JGI IMG/M metagenome (GOLD analysis project Ga0307508, IMG submission 203089) | Populus trichocarpa ectomycorrhiza microbial communities from riparian zone in the Pacific Northwest, United States - 9_EM | ecosystem: Host-associated > Plants > Roots > Unclassified | place... | reverse complement strand
TCTCGAACCCCTCATTCGCCTTGGTCATCTTCGCCAGTTTCCTGAGCTGGCCGCGAACATGCCGCTCGAACCGCGCATCGTCATTAATGCCCGTCGCCCGATAGTCGTCCTGACCGATCAGATCCTTGAGGCGCTTGGCGAACAGCGCCTGATCGTCCGCGCAATCCGCGGCCAGAAGCGCACGGCAGGCCCATTCCTCCGCGGCGGCGATGTCATATTCGTCCCGCGCCTCATATCCGCGCCGGTCAGCCGCCGCCTGATCCAGCTTCGATGCGGCGAGCCGGCGCTCCAGCCATTTCCGGACCAGGTCGCCATCCCATAGTTTTGACGGATTGCTCATCACTCGCTCCAACCTGGCCCGCCCCTGGCCATAGAGTGCGTGGTGACAGAAGCCAGGCCCGCTGGAGAGGCGGCAACCACCGGGTAGCTGCGCGCGCTTATTGTCGTTCGGGGCAAATCGCGCGATTCCTAAAAGTCGTCCCCCATTCATGATCGAAATCAGGGCGCACAACTGCGCACGATGGTGGTGATCAGTGGTCGTCGCGCCGCGGAAGCCGCTCGACGTCGTCCACGATCGTCGGAAGGAGGTCCTCGCCGGCAAGCATGCGATCAAGCAAGTGCCGCATCCGCTGGTCATACTGCGAGTTGTTGATTGGCGACATCTGGGCGCAGAGCACGAAATTATAGGGAGTGAGGTGGCGGCAGACTATGCGAGTCCGACCGGAGGTCTCGATAATCGTGCCGTCACGCTCCGCCGCGCCGTCATCATACTCCTCGCGCGTCACCAGCGTGCCGTCGTCGGTAATGCCGTATTCCTCGCAGTAGGTGCGGCCTTCGTCCAGAGCGCGCTTCGCGCCTTCTGCGGCGCGCTCGTTAACACCGATCGGCGCGAGAGCCTCGCACTCCACGTATACGAACGACCGATAGTAGCTCTCTGATTGATACAGGGCTAGGCGGGAGACCTTCATCTCGTCGCGATCGATGAGGAACGTCTCGGGGCCCAGTTGCTGAAACTTCGCTACCGGCGTCGAGCGACCGCCCCGGAAGATCCAGATCGGCGTAGATGCGTCGAACCGCAGATCGCCGCCCAGCAGCCGGTTCAACCGTAGCTCGACGTCGCTGGCCCCGGTCGACCAGTAAATCCCCCGCTTGCCCGGAAAGGCATCGCCGATCCGCTCGTGGAAGAATGGCGTGCTTTCGACGCGGCGCTCGGGCTTCTTGACCTTACGCTGTTGCTCGTCGTGCGCGCCCTGAGCGAGCAGCGCGATCAGCTCGGCGAGGAGCAGCTGCTGACTAGCGTCTAGCGTACCCATCCTCGTGGTGACCTTGTTCATCAACCAGGCGCGTAGCTCCTCGTATGCCGGATTAGCCTGGGCGGCCGAGATTATAACGCGCAGCAGCACGCTGAGGCCCTCTTGCGTGTCGAATTCGGCACCAGGTGGGGCGCCTTCAGAGCGGAGTGCGCCTGCCATTGCCGCATGTCTCAACAGATCCTTGGGCAGCGGCAGGTCACCATCATAGGGTGGCAACGATCCTTTGCCGTTGGCGGCGACACTCATAAACGCGTGTCGCTTCTTCTGCGTGAAGCGGAGGCATTGGCGCACCAACCGATGCTGAACCGGCATGTCCCCGGCACCCGGCATGCCGTGAGACTTCGTCCCGCCGATCAGTTCGAGGAACTCATTTGCCGTGAAAAAACTCTCCGATCCGTCCTTGTGGATGTCTGCCCCGATCTCGGCATCGCTCACGAGCAGGAGGCTGCACACAGGCACGGTCGTCGTGCGGGATAGCTTACTTACGAGCGTGAGTTCGAGCTCTTTTTTGAGCTGGAGCAGTCTAGTCGCCAGCTCCAACCGGGACACGGGATCGTTTGCCGATGGCGGTATAACCAGCGCTAGGTCGACGTCGCTGACCGCCTCAGAAAACCTCTCCCCGTCACGATAGACGAGGCTTCCGAAGAGTGCGGCGCGCTCCACGCCAAGCTCGTCATGGCAGCGCCTCGCGAACTCGCTGGCTGCGGCAATTACACTTTCTGCAAGCGTGGCGGTCAATTGTACCTCCGAAGTTCGCTCGTGGCCTAGGGGGGCGCCAGCGGAATCGCAAGAACGGTGGGTCACCTTCGATCGATTGTAGGAAAAGGGGTCAGAGTCGATTATCAATCGAAACCCATGGCTGCCGGTGCGCCCGGAATCGGGCAAGCCGTAAATGACTCTGATCCCTTTCTTCTGACCCCTTTCTTGCTCGACCTCGATAGGTTCTCCCGCTGAGCCATGCTAGCGAAGCCCGCACATGCATGGTGCGAGCAACCCACTTGCCAGCCAGAAAGAAAGACGCCGCCGCCCCCTATGAAATCCACTGATGAGTCCTTGGAAGAGCTCGGCTGGAGCGACTTTTTCAGCGAACAGGTTTCGGCCGAGGAGGCGCGGTCATGCCATCCCGTCCGCGTCATGGCCGTGCATCGCGGCCAGATCGCGGTCGCGGGCGCCGGGTTCCAGCATTCGATCACACCCTATATCCCCGGCGCCTTGCCCACGGACGATCATCCGACGGTCGGCGACTGGCTGCTGGTCGACGACGCCACGCAGCTGCCGACGCGCGTCCTTCGTCGGATGAACCTGTTCAAACGGCGTGCACCGGGCGATCCGCGCAAGGAGCAGATGATCGCCGCCAATATCGACACCTTGTTCATCGTCGCCTCCTGCAACCAGGATTTCAGCGTCGCTCGGCTCGAGCGCTATCTGGTCCTGGCGCGGGATGTGGGCGTGAACCCGGTCGTGGTTCTCACCAAGATCGACCTGACCGAGACCCCGGAGGATTTCGCGGCAGCTGCCCGCGCGATCGAGCCCGGATTGCGCGTCGAAACCGTCAACGGCCGCGATCCCGCCAGCGTGGCGCGCCTCGCGGACTGGTGCGGCAAGGGCAAGGCCGTGGCGCTGCTGGGGTCCTCGGGCGTCGGCAAATCGACCCTCGTCAACACATTGCGCGGCTCGGACAGCATCGCCACCCAGGCGATCCGGGCGAGTGACGATACCGGGCGCCACACGACCACGGTGCGCGAAATGCATCGGCTGGAGCGGGGCGGCTGGCTGCTCGACACGCCGGGCATGCGCGAATTGCAGCTGTCCGACGCGGCCGAGGGGGTATCGGAGGTTTTCGATGACTTCCTGCTGGCGGCGCAGGGCTGCCGCTTCTCCGATTGCGCGCATGGCAATGAGCCCGGCTGCGCCGTTCAGGCAGCGATTACCGAGGGCACGCTGACAGTGGAGCGCTTCAATCGCTGGCAGCAACTGACGGCGGAGGAGCGCGTGACGCCCGCGTACCCGAAGAAGCGCCGCCGATAACACGCTTAGGCATGCGGCTCAGCTAACCGCGGCCGAATATCAACAGACCCATACCGAATCTCGATAAGCTGGACACATCTCCACCGTTCGCCCTGAGCTTGTCGAAGGGCATTGTGCAGCGAAACGCTGCGCCACGACCTGGGCTTCGACAAGCTCAGCCCGAACGGTGGTTGGGTTTCGATCAGTGAAACTTGGTATCAGGAGCACCTGAATTGGATCGGAGGCCAAAGGCACACCGGATCAGCGTTGCTTCTTGGTCGTACCCGCGGTGAAATCCGGGTCCTTCTTCGCCACCCAATCGACGAATTTGCGGATATTGGGGTTGGCCAGCAGGGCCTCCACATCCATCCCATGGCGCTGTAACTCGGAATTGGTGAAGTTCGCGGTCAGCGTCTGCTGGCAGATCGGGTGCATGGGCACAACGTCACGCCCGCCCCGGCTCTTAGGCACGGGATGGTGCCAGACAATCGTCTTGCCGGTCGGCCGGCCACACAGCCAGCAGAGTGTCGGCGGGGCGGGAGCCTCCTCCTCACGGTGCAGGTCTCCATAGGGGTCACGTTTTGAAAGTCTGGCCATGCATCTGCCTTAGAGCATCGTGCTGAAAAGTGGGAACCGGTTTTCAGCTTTTCACGATGCGACAACAAAGGTTTAGAGCAAGCAGGCCGATTCCGATTTCGGACTGCTTGCTCTAAGGCCTGAAACGCGCGCTGCCCACCTGTAGCGGTCCGCCCGTTCAAGCCACCCGGAATTTCGGCGGCGGGAGGGCCAGCCTTGTGTCGGCCACTGCCTCGCCGCGGAAGAACCGCACCAGCAGGGCCTGCACGTCGGGATGGGCCTCGAAGACGTTATGACCGGCATTCTCGACGATCACCCGGGACTTGCGCCGGAACTGGGCCGCCACGTCCTCCTGCTCCGCCAGCAATTGGGTGGACTGTTACCGGAATCCCGGCACGGTTGCGGCCGGTCACCGGCAAGCCGCTGCACTTCGTGGCAGATCTTGGCGCTCGCACCGTCGAAATGGGCCCGTTGATCGACAGTGACCAGCGGTTCGCGGTCTCGTTTAGACGGTGATGGGGCTGGGGAGCCTTTGGAGGGCGGAGCGAGAAGCGGAGTCCGCTATGTGGTGGTTAGCGGACGTTCCGGCGAGCGACTTGATCGGCCGACTTTGGGTCGGCGCGATATCTGGATCGCCTGATCGATCAGGCTTCAGACCGTCGCGGTATAGGCCCTCATTTCTTGACCACGGGCGTTAGTTCCAGCCCACCCGGCTCGACGATATTCACGCCCGAGAAGACGAATAGCCCGCCACGGAACTCGACGAGTTTGTAATCCTTGTAACTGCCCAGATCCAATCCCCTCCACTTCAAAGGCTTGCCCATGAAGGGGAGCAAACCGTTAGTGTTGAGCTTGGCTTCGTCGTTCCGGGGAAAGGGCTGCGAGCGATCGAGCAGCATCACGTTGGTGGCGGTGTCCAGCTCGGCCGTCAGGAGTTCCTTCAAAAGGGCGCCGTTATTTTCGGTCAGGCTCGCAAGCGGCACCGGCTTACCTTCGCAACAGAAATACTTGATCGCCTTGCCGGAGTCGCCGCCGGTCGCGACCTTCGTCTTCAGTACGATATAGGGGCGCACATCATCGCTCTTTTTGACGAACGTGAGCACGACATACGGCGTCACCGTCATCGTGCTGCCGCCCGGTTGGGGCGTGAGGGTGAAGGCCGTCCGGAACTTGTCGCCCGCCATGATCGTGTTGGTCATGTCGATCGCCTTTGCCCGGACGTCGAAGCGCAGGTCATCCTCAACATTGCGGACCTTGCTTGTGCCGGTCTCCGTGTTGATCGAACTCTGCACCAGCATGCCGACCACGCCGAACAGCATCCCGATCCCGCCGCCGCCCTGATATCCCGAGACAACGACGTTGCTGTCGGGGATTCGGTGGACACCCATGGGCAGATCGCTCATCCCGTTCGCCCCTTTTTCCGAAAAGACGATGGTCGTCGGGGCCGGTGAAGATGTCAGTGTCGGCGCTGCGCCGGCCGGTCCTTGCGGGGCAGTCGTTTGCGCCATCAATGCGGGCGCGCTCGCGATCATCGCGAGAATGGCTATATGCTTCATCTTTTATTCCCCCTGAACCTTGGCTCGAGATGCCGCCCCCGGCTTTTGCTCGGCCACTGCAGCGATTGTTAGCCCACAGTCTTGGCTAAAAACAACCGCGCAAAAGATTAAGCGTCGATGCGATCTCGGTGACAGCGCGCGATCTCGGCGATCTCGGCGACAGTGAATTTTATTGCACAAATGCAGCGAACTTACGGGGTTCGGTACGTTAAGAATCAAACAGATAAGTGCACAGTCACCGATAGCCAGCCAGCCCTCCGCGAGGCGCTGGACGTTGCTCCTCAGCTTTCCGGATAGCTGATCGCGACCACCTCATATTCCCGCTCGCCCGCCGGCAATATCACCCGCCGCAGATCACCCACCGCGGCGCCCCGCAAGGCCCGGGAGAAGGGCGCGCTCCAGCCGATCCGGCCCGCGCCGGCATCGGCCTCGTCATCGCCGACCAAGGTCAGCACCCGCTCGACATCATCCTCGTCGGCGATGGTAACGGTCGCGCCGAACCACACACGCGAACGGTCAGGCTGGGCGGCGGGGTCGATCACCACTGCCGCCTTCATCCGTTTCGCCAGCCAGCCGAGCCGCCGATCGATCTCGCGCAGGCGCTTGCGGCCATAGATGTAATCGCCATTCTCGGAACGATCGCCATTGCCCGCCGCCCAGGAAATCACCTCGACCAGCTTCGGCCGCTCATCGCCGAGCAGCGCGCCATATTCGCGGCTGAGCGCTGAATAGCCGGCAGGGGTGATATAGTTCGGGCGGTCCATGGCCGATGCATCATGCCGGATCGCCCGCGCCGGCGAAAGGCGGGGAATGCCTTCACATTCGCTTCGGCTTATTGCGGCTGCATGCCGAGATAGGGCCGGAAATCGATGAAATTGCCGCGTTCCTTGATCTCGGCCGCGCTGCCGAGTCTTTGCACCGTGGCCGGCGTACCGTCGAAGACCGGCCATTTGGGCCGCGCTGCGCCATTGGGGTCGCCGGCTTTGGCGAAGTCGGTCCAATAGCCGAGCATCTGCTCCTCCAGCGCCAGGTCATCCTTGTTCCACGGACGGGGGTCGCGCCACAATTGGCCAAAGGCAAAGCGGATTTCCGCGGTATGCCCGGCCTTGCAGCCATAGTTGCAGGGCTGCTCCGGCAGCGCCTCCGCGGGCGAGTGGGTGTAGAAATAGAGATAGACCGGCTGGGTGTTGGTTTTCCGCTGCGTGGTGGCCCAATCGAAATGCGACAGCCCGATCATGTCGGTGACCAGGCGTTGCGCCGATGCCTTGGCCTCGGCATCGGTCTTTCCCGGATAGAGCGTCAGCACGAAGGGAGGCAGTTGCGGGCCGAAGGGCCTGTGCAGCAGGCTTTCGTAATTTGCCGCGGTGATATCCTTTGTGCTGAGGAAATCGGATGCGAGATCAAGCCCCTCATCGGCATTCCAGCCGAGCAGCAGCGGCACCTTGTTCTGATGCCCGGCCGCGAAGCTTTGCTGGGGCTGTTCGGCGAAAACCGCGCCGTCCAGATTGGGCATGGTCCGCCATTTCTGCTTGAGCAGATCCTCGGCACTCAGCTTGCGCAGGTCGCCAAGATGTGGCGCCTTGAGCGCCTCACCCAGAGCCGTTCCCAGATTTTCCGCTGTCGCCGCGGTGGGCAACGGACCGGCCACGCCGCTTTCCGCGATGGCACGCTGGAAAAGTCCGCCGGCCAAAGGCGAAACCGTTAGTGCAGCCACCGAGGATCCGCCCGCCGATTCGCCCGCGATGGTCACATTATGAGGGTCACCGCCAAAGGCGGCGATGTTGCGCTTGATCCATCGCAGCGCGGCGATCTGGTCCCGGAAGCCCTGGTTCCCGCCAATATGGTCGGGGGCCTCTGCTGAAAGCTCGGGATGGGCGAAGAAGCCGAGGATGCCGAGCCGGTAGTTGATCGAGACGAAGATCACGCCCTTTCGCACGATGCGCTTGCCGCCCTCCGGGCCCCATTCGCTGCCATGGCCGCTGGTCATCCCGCCGCCATGGATCCAGACGATGACGGGATAGGGCTTGGCTGCTTTTTTGGCGGGCGCCCAGACGCTGAGCGTCAGGCAATCCTCGCTTTGCGGCAACTTCACCCAATCGGCGGTTTGCCGGCAGACGAACCCGAAATCGGTCGCCTTGCGTACGCCTTGCCAGGCCTTCACGGGCTGCGGCGCCTTCCAGCGCAGGTCGCCGATAGGCGGGGCGGCATAGGGAACGCCCAGGAACGCCATCATGCCGTCCCGCTCGCTGCCCGCTAGCTTGCCGCTGTCGATCGTAGCGGTGGGTGCGGCAGGCTGCGCCAAGGCAGGGGCGCTGACGGCGGCAAGCAAAGCGGCGAAAGCGAGTATCTTCTGCGACATACGACGGTTTCCTCACCTGTATTATTGAAGGCCGCGCATCGCTATCGACGAGTCAATCTACTGTGTTACTATAGTATAACACATATAGTCCGTCAACCGCTGCTGCGTCGTTCATTGGAAGCGGAGCGTTCCCCGTACGGGAATGCCTCCGAGGATCGCAGCCAAGGCGATTCAAACGCACGCAATCGCTGCTATCGTCCCGTCTGGCCGGTACAATGACAGGTCCGGCCCCGCTCTTTCTAACTGTCGAGATCATCAGGATGCCGCCGCGCGCGAGGGGCGAAGCAGACGCACGTGCCTCTCTTCCCCAGGGTCCGGCCTTCATCTTCCGTTCCGCGGCGAAGAGTTCCGGGTCGGATCGTCCGGGGGCGATCCAACCCCGGGCTTTCCCCCATAGGCGCTAAGATAGACAGTATATCGTTGTAATACATCAATTTAGACATGCCCTTTTCCAAAATCGTCATGCCGGACTTGTTCCGGCATCCACTGAGCCGGGGTCCCGAACATCCGAAATGTGGAGAATGTGGCCCGGTGGATCCCGGAACAAGTCCGGGATGACGACAAGATATTGAAAGCACGTGATACTTATTTAACTTAGCGCCTATGGGGCTCTCTCCCGGGGAAGTAAAACGCGGTAGTAATCAAGCGACTCGCAAAATGCATTACTTCAAGAGCGACATTCTCGATGTCCTCATCCGGCAGCCTAAAGATACCATGACGAAAAACATTTGTAAGGCGCTGCGGCAACACTCGATTTCCAACGCGAAAGACGGCGATATGAATTTGAAATTCCCGCCCACTGGCTCGCAAAAATGCGCTTTCCCAAAATGCCGTACTGAGCGGCGCGCGCTGGAGAGGGCGCTATAGCCTTGTCGATTGGCCCAATCAAAAACGAATAGTAATCGAATTCTATGTCGACGGGCCAAATCCGGCCCAAAAATTATTGCGAGATATTAAGTCACTGATATAACATCAGTAAACACGAAAATGTAGGAAATTCCGAGCAGTTTCGACGCGAATTTCCCGGTTTTACCCCGCGATTCCAATTATGCGAGACCAGTATCCGTGTTGGACGGCAAGTACTCGCCCGTCACCCCGGCCGGTTCTTCCCCAGATACCAGCTCAACCGGTTCGTCCCTTGCGAGCGCGAGTGCTGCGGGTTCATCAGGTCATAGACCACCGCATTCTCGAGCACGCGCTGGACGTAATTCTTGGTCTCGTAGATCGGGATCGCCTCGATCCAATCAACCACGTCGATGCCGCCCGAGCGTGGATCGCCGTTCGCCCGCAGCCATTTGTTCACATTGCCCGGCCCGGCATTGTACGCCGCGACCGCCAGCGGGTAGCTCGCATAGAGATTATAGATGTGCTGGAAATAGTTCGAGCCGACCATGATGTTGTAATCGGTGTCGGTCGTCAGCGCGCCCGGGTTATAGCCGAGCCCCATCTTGGTCGAGACGTCGCGGGCGGTGCCCGGCATCAACTGCATCAGCCCGCGTGCGCCGGCGTGGCTGACGGCGGCGCGGTCGAACTGGCTTTCCTGCCGCGCAATCGCATGGATCATCGTCCAGCTGTCATCGCTCGCCGCCGGCACCCGCACATTGGGGAAGCCGACCGTGCTGTATTCGCTCAGCCCATTCTGCAGCGCGCTCCGCCCGACCATCACGCCGAGATCGGGCCGGCCGAGGCTGCGCGAAAGCTCGGTCGCGAGCACATGGTCGCTGTCGGTCTTGGCATCCATCGCGATCTGGCGGACGAATGCGGTCTGGCCCTGCCAGTCGCCCGAGGTGCCGAGATATTGCGCGGCGCGCACCGTCTCGCGGCTGTAGAAGGCGGTGCGCACGGCAGGATCGACCGGCTTCATCAGCGGATCGCCCGGCGGGGTCAGCGGCAGGCCGAGCCGCTCCATCGCGAGCTGGCCGTAGAACAGGTCGCGGAAGCCGGCGGCGCGGCTGTAATAGCCATTCGCCTCCTCACGCCGCCCGGCTGCCTCGGCGGCGCGCCCGGCCCAGTACATGCCCTTCGACTGGGTGGTCGGGGTCTTCGATCCGCCGGCATAGCGCACGAACATGCCGATTGCGTCGGAGGATCGGCCAAGCTGCTTCATCGCGGTCTGGCCGGCGAGCCACATCAGGCTGGTATAATTGTCGCGCTCGGCAAAGGGCTGGATCGAAACATCAGTGCCGGGCGGATAGGCGTCATCGACCTGGCGGGCGATATCGAAGGCGGTCTCATATTGCGCGTCAGCCGCCGCGCCGCGCGCATTGGTCAGCAGCACGTCGAACCAGCGGTCGATATCGGCCGGGCGGTTGGTCAGCGCCTGGCGGTGCGCAAGCAGGCTCCGGGCGCTGGTCGAGGCGCCATTGGCGCGGAACCAGGCGGCACGGTCAGCGAGATAGCCGGGGTCGCCGGCACCCGCCGAACTCGTCGCGGCGGCGAGATCGGAGGCATTGGCGGCATTGGTCCGGAAGGCGATCCGGGCCTCGAACAACGGGCGCCTGGCCGGGCTGGTCAGGGCAAGCTGGCGCTGCGCCGACTGGATCGAGTTCTGCCACAACAGCATGTCCATGCGCGCGTCATGGTCGACCGGGGTCAGTGCGCTGGAGAAGCTGCCGAGCAACCTGGCCTCGTCGCTGGCGGGCAGCGTCCCGGCGGTCCAGGCTTTCTCGGCGGCAAGGCTCGCTTCGGCCTGCGAACCCGTCGCCGACAGCGCCTCGGCGAAGCGCGCCTTGCCTATGGCGGTCAGCGGCGGGAAGCGGCGGAAATAAGCGGTCGCGGTGGTCGGCGACCAGTTGGGGCCGGTCAGCGCATTCTCGGCACTGCGACGCATCGCCATCTCGCCGGGCCAGCCGGGATGCGCCAGCAGGAAACGCGCATAGGTCTCGAACGGATAGGTGGAAGTGTCCTGCAGCGATTTCCATTCGGATATGGTCGAGGACAGCGCGCTGGTGGCGGCCGCCGATCCCTGAAGCGCCTGCTGCGCGCGGCCCCACCCCAGCTGATCTTGCGCAACGCTCGAGCTCACGGCGAGCGCCGAAACGCCGGCGACAAGAAGCCCCGATTTGATCAAGGACGGTATCATATGGACAGGATATGCCACGTAAACGTATCTGTCCCGTTCAAAATAACGAAAAACGACGGGATTTGTGTCCCGCAGGAGCATATTAGCCATGTTTTCGGGTTCGATCCCGGCGCTCGTCACGCCGTTCAATGAGGACGGGTCGTTTGCAGAGACCGCCTATCGCGATTTCATCGAGTGGCAGATCGCTGAAGGGTCTACCGGGCTGGTGCCGGTCGGCACCACCGGCGAGGCAGCGACGCTGAGCGCGGAGGAGCATTTCCACGCCGTCCGCGTCTGTGTCGATCAGACAAAGGGCAGGGTGCCGGTCATCGCCGGCGCCGGCTCGAACGACACCCGCGTCGCGATCCAGAACATCAAGGCCTCTAAGGAAGCCGGCGCCGATGCCGCGCTGATGGTGCCGCCTTATTACAACCGCCCCAACCAGGACGGCATCTTCCGCCATTTCGAGGCGGTGGCGAACAGCTGCGATCTGCCGATCGTCCTCTACAATGTCCCCGGCCGAACCGTGACGGACATCCATGTCGAAACGATGGGCCGCTTGGCACAGGCGTTCCCGAGCATCGTCGGCGTCAAGGACGCGACCGGCATCATCCAGCGCGTCTCCGCCCAGCGCGCCGCGTGCGGCGACGGCTTCTGCCAGATCTCGGGCAATGACGACATGGCGCTGGCGTTCAACGCGACCGGGGGCAGGGGCTGCATCTCGGTGACGGCCAATGTGGCGCCCCGGCTGTGCGCTGAATTCCAGGCAGCATGCCTCGCGGGCGATTACGCAAAGGCGCTTGCGTATCAGGACCGCCTGTTCCCGCTCCACGTCGCGCTGTTCACCGACGCCTCGCCGGGCCCGATCAAATATGCGCTGAGCCGGGTGAGGCCTGATTTCCCCAGGGCGCTGCGCCTGCCGATGACCTGGCCGGGCGAAGCGAGCCAGCGCGCGGTGGATGCTGCGCTGGAAACGGCTGGGCTCCTATAGCCCTTTCCAGCTTGCTGGAGAGGGTTGGGTGAGGGGCCGACCTGCGGTATTGATCCCGAATGCCGCAAGGGCCCCGCCTGTGATGCGCAAGCAGATCCTGATCGCCCTTGGCATGGCATCGGCTGCGATTTTCGCGCTTGTCACGGTCTCGATCGCGCTACGGCAACCCGCCATACCGATCGAGCCTGACAGCGCGGTCCTTCTCGCGATCCGCTGGCTCGCCGTCCCCGGACTCTGCCTGCTCGCCGGGATCGGCACCACCGCCAATCGGCGGTTCCTCACAGCCGAGGCGATCGACGGCGACCCACCGCCTGCGAACCGCGCGTTCGAGATCAACCTGCGCTACAACCGGAACACGCTCGAGCAAGCGGTGCTCGCCGCGATCGCATGGCTTGGCCTTGCTATCGTCCTGCCCGATCGCGCGACCATATTGATCCCAGCTTTGGCCGGCCTGTTCGCGCTCGGTCGGGCGGCCTTCTGGATCGGCTATCTCGTCGCGCCATGGGCTCGCGCCTTCGGCTTTGCGTTGACCTTTTACCCGACTGTGGTGGCGATCGTC
>Ga0307508_10005222_pt1 | contig 12422 bp, 25 predicted proteins | sample 9_EM_MG_FD_203089 | JGI IMG/M metagenome (GOLD analysis project Ga0307508, IMG submission 203089) | Populus trichocarpa ectomycorrhiza microbial communities from riparian zone in the Pacific Northwest, United States - 9_EM | ecosystem: Host-associated > Plants > Roots > Unclassified | place... | reverse complement strand
TACGGTGTTCGGCTATCCGCTCAACCTGCATCTGATCCACGAGGCGGTCCAGGCCTATCTGGCCGGCCTGCGCCGCGGCACGCACAAGGTCAAGCACCGCGGCGAGGTCTCCGGCTCGGGCAGGAAGCTCTGGCGGCAGAAGGGGACCGGCCGCGCTCGCACGGGCGACATCCGCAACCCGAAGTGGCGCGGCGGTGGCACGGTGCACGGTCCGGTGCCGCGCAGCTATGAGAAGGGTCTCTCGGTGCGGGAGAAGAAGAACGCCCTGCGCTCGGCTCTCTCGCAGAAGGCGGCCGACAACCAGATCATCGTGCTCGAAAGCTTCGACCTCAACAACCACCGCACCCAAGAGCTGCTGGCGCGGTTGGGCGTTCTGGGGATCGACGGCAAGGCGCTACTGATCGACAGCCTCGAGAATCACAACCTGACCCTGGCGGCGCGCAATGAGCCGCGGCTGAAGACGGTGGACGCCTTGGCGGTCAACGTCTACGACGTGGTCGACCGTTCCTTCCTCGTGGTCAGTGAGGGAGCGCTCAACCGCCTGGTGGAGGTGCTGGCGAAATGAAGACCCAGGAGATCATCCGCCGTCCGCTGATCACCGAGAAGTCGACGGTGTTGCGCGACGAAAAGAACATCATCGCCTTCGAGGTCCATCGCGACGCGAACCGGATCGAGGTGAAGCGCGCCGTCGAGGCCCAGTTCAAGGTCAAGGTCGCCGATGTGCGCATCCTCCGGATTCACGGCAAGGTACGCCGCCAGGGGAAATTCGTCGGCCGCCGTCCGGACTGGAAGAAAGCCTACGTACGCCTGGTCGAGGGCGAAAAGCAGATCGAGTTCTTCGAGGGGATGTAGAACGATGCCGACCAAGCAAAGAAAACCGACGAACGCGGGGAGCCGGTTTCAGACCCACCTGACGTTCGATGAGATCACCCGGACGGAGCCCCACAAGGCGCTCACCAAGGGGAAGAGCTCGTCCGGTGGACGCAACAACCAAGGCCACCTGACCTCCTGGTGGCGCGGCGGCGGTCACAAGCGCCGGTATCGCGTCATCGACTTCAAGCGCGAAAAGCACGGGGTGCCGGCCAAGGTGGCGAGCATCGAGTACGATCCCAACCGTTCGGCGCGCATCGCGCTGCTGAACTACGCGGATGGCGAGAAGCGGTACATCCTGTGGCCCGATGGCCTGGCGGTCGGCGCCGAGGTGATGTCCGGCGAGAACGCCGAGGTCAACCTCGGCAACGCGTTGCCGCTCAAGAAGATCCCGCTCGGTACCGTGATCCACAACATCGAGCTCAAGATCGGCAAGGGCGGCCAGATGGTGCGCAGCGCCGGCGGCGCGGCACAGCTCATGGCGCGCGAAGGTGGCTGGGCGCAGGTCAAGCTCCCCTCGGGCGAGGTGCGGCGGGTGCACATCGAGTGCTACGCCACGATCGGCCAGGTGGGCAACCTGGAGCATGAAAACGTCTCGATCGGCAAGGCGGGGCGCAACCGTTGGCTCGGCTGGCGCTCGCACAACCGCGGCGTCACCATGAACCCGGTCGACCATCCGATGGGCGGCGGCGAGGGCCGGACCTCCGGCGGCCGCCACCCGACGACCCCCTGGGGCGTGCCGACCAAGGGTTACAAGACACGCAACAACAAGCGCACGGACAGCATGATCGTCCGTGGCCGCAAACAGAAGTAGGGACCGGAGACAGACATGGCGCGTTCGCTCAAGAAGGGTTATTTCATCGACGATCACCTCGCCGTCAAAGTCGCGGCGATGAACGATCGCGGTGAGAGGCGCGTGATCAAGACCTGGTCGCGGCGCTCGACGATCATCCCCGAGATGGTGGGGCACACGATTGCGGTGCACAACGGCAACAAGTTCATCCCGGTCTACGTCAGCGAGAACATGGTCGGGCACAAGCTGGGTGAATTCGCGATGACCCGGACGTTCCGCGGGCACAGCGGCAAGAAAGTCGAGAAGGGCGCGAAGCCCCGCTGATTGCGGCTCGGGCTCAGGGAGATTGGAACCATGGAATCAACAGCGCGACTTCGATACCTGCAGGGCTCGCCGCAGAAGGTGCGGCTGGTCGTCGACCTCATCCGCGGCAAAGCGGTGCAGGAGGCGGTGAACATCCTCGACGTCACCAAGAAGGCGGCGGCGCGGCACGTGCAGAAGTGCCTCAAGTCGGCGATCGCCAACGCGGAGAACCGAGAGGACCATGTCGACGTGGACCGGCTCTACGTGAAAGAGATCTTCGTAGACCCCGGGCCGATGCTCAAGCGGATCCAGCCGGCGCCGATGGGCCGGGCGTTCCGGGTGCTCAAGCGGCAGAGCCACATCACGATCAAGCTCGACACTCGCAAGGGTGAGTAGGAGAGGATACGAACGTGGGTCAGAAAACACACCCGTACGGGTTCCGGCTCGTCTACAACAAGACCTGGCACTCCCGTTGGTACGCTGAGGCCAAGTATGCCGACACCCTGCACGACGACTTGAAGCTGCGTTCCCATCTGAAGGAGCGCCTGGCGCATGCGGGAGTCTCCGAGGTCGACATCGAGCGCGCCGCCGACAAGCTGCGGGTGACGATCTACACGTCGCGCCCGGGGATCATCATCGGCCGCCGCGGTGCCGAAGTGGACAAGCTGCGCGACGATCTCCAGAAGGAGATGGGGCGCGAGGTCCACATCAACATCCAGGAGATCCAGCGGCCGGAGCTCGACGCCCAGCTCGTGGCGCAGTCGATCGCCGGTCAGCTCGAGCGGCGCGTCTCCTTTCGGCGGGCGATGAAGAAAGCCATGGAATCGGCTTTCCGCTTCGGCGCCAAGGGCGTGAAGATCATGGTCGCCGGCCGTCTGGGCGGCGCCGAGATCGCGCGCTCCGAGTGGTATCAAGAGGGCCGTCTGCCGCTGCACACTCTGAAGGCGGACATCGACTATGGGCTGGCGGAGGCGCGGACCACCTACGGTGTCATCGGGGTGAAGGTCTGGGTCTACAAGGGCGATCTCCTGAAGGAAAAGAGCCGCCGCGCGTCCGCATAGACCGCGCGAGACAAGGAAGCACGACAATGTTGATGCCGAAGAAGGTCAAATACAGAAAGCAGCAGCGCGGCCGGCGCCGCGGCGTGTCCAAGGGAGGCACCTACATCGCCTTCGGTGACTATGCCCTGCAAGCGCTCGAGCCGGCCTGGGTGACGGCGCGGCAGATCGAGGCCGCTCGGATCGCGATCTCGCGTCACGTGAAGCGCGGTGGCAAGTTGTGGATCCGCGTCTTCCCGGACAAGCCGATCACCAAGAAGCCGCTCGAGACCCGCATGGGCAAGGGCAAAGGTCCTCCGGAGGAGTGGGTTGCGGTCGTACGGCCGGCTCGCATCCTCTACGAGCTGGAAGGGGTTCCCGCGGACATCGCCGAAGAGGCGATGCGCCTGGCCGCCCACAAGCTTGGGATCAAGACCCGGTTCATCACCCGTCACGAAGAGCTGAGGTGAGCAAGAGATGAAAGCGTCGCAATTTCGTGATCAGACGACGGAAGAGCTGCGGGAGCGGGAGCGGGAGCTGTCGGAACAGCTCTTCGCGCTCCGTCTGCAGAAAGTGACCGGACAGCTCGAGAAGCCGGCCCGCGTGCGCGAGGTGCGCAGGGATCTGGCGCGGGTGATGACCGTCCTGCGCGAGAAGCGCGGTTAGGTCGAGCAGGAGCGATGACTATGGCCACATCCCAAAACGAGGCCCATAACGAGGCCAATGCACCGGAAACCACCGCCGAGCGCGGCCGCCAGCAGGTCAAGGTCGGGCGGGTGGTGAGCAACAAGATGGACAAGACGATCGTCGTCACGGTGGAGAGCACCTCGACGCACCGCCTCTACCATCGGTACATGAAGAGGACGTCGAAGTTCGCCGCGCACGACGAGAAGAACGAGTGCAAGATCGGCGATGAAGTGGAGATCGTCTCCAGCCGGCCGCTTTCCCGGACGAAGCGTTGGCGGGTCCGCCGCATCATCAAGCGGGCTGAGTAGAGGTGGCCGATGATCCAGATGGGAACGATTCTCGACGTAGCGGACAACTCGGGCGCGAAAAAGATCGCCTGCATTCACCTGCGGGGCGGGTCGGCCGGGCAGTACGGACACTTGGGCGACGTGATCACCGCGTCGGTCAAAGAGGCGTCACCGGACGGCACGGTCAAGAAGGGGCAGGTGGTGAAGGCCGTGATCGTGCGCACGGTGAAGGAACAGCGTCGCAAGGACGGGAGCTACATCCGTTTCGACACCAACTCCGCGGTGCTGGTCAACGACGCGGGCGAGCCGATCGGCACGCGCGTGTTCGGACCGGTGGCGCGCGAGCTGCGCGAGAAGCGGTTCATGAAGATCGTCTCGCTGGCGCCGGAGGTCATCTGAGATGAACAAGCTGAAAGTGAAGAAGAACGATCAGGTGCTGGTCACCGCCGGCAAGGACCGTGGCGCCCGTGGGCGGGTGCTGCGAGTGCTTGCGAGCAACGGCAAGGCGATCGTCGAGCGGGTCAACATGATCAAGCGGCACACCCGTCCGAACCCGAACAAGGGAATCCAGGGGGGTATCCTGGAGCGCGAGGCGCCGATCCAGATCGCCAACCTTCGGGTCATCTGCCCGGAGTGCGGTAAACCCTCACGCCTCGGACGCAAGCGGCTGGATGACGGCCGCGGTGTCCGGATGTGCAAGAGTTGCGACGCCACCTTTAGTTGAGGTCGATACGGTTATGGCTGACAAGAAGAGCAAGACGGAAGGCAAGGGGAGCGGCAAGGCTTCCAAGGCGTCGGCAACGTCTGGGAAATCGGCGAAGTCGGCAGAGGGCGCCGCGGCGCGGCCGACCCCCGAGGGCTATGTACCGCGCCTCAAGACGCGCTACCGTGAAGAGGTCCTGCCGCGGCTCCAGAAGGAGTTCGGCATCACCAACGTCATGGCCGTGCCGCGCATCGAGAAGATCTCCCTCAACATGGGGATGGGCGAGGCGGTCCAGAACGTCAAAATCCTCGACGATGCGATCGAGGAGCTGACCGCGCTGTCCGGCCAGAAGCCGGCCACCACGCGGGCCCAGAAATCCATCGCCGCCTTCAAGCTGCGTGCCGGGATGCCGATCGGCTGCCGGGTCACGTTGCGGGGAGACCGGATGTGGGAGTTCCTGGACCGCCTGATGTCGATCGCGCTGCCGCGCGTCCGCGACTTCCGCGGCGTCTCGGCGAAGAGCTTTGACGGCCGCGGCAATTACACCCTGGGCATCCGCGACCACCTGATCTTTCCGGAGATCGACTACAACAAGGTCGAGCGCCCCAAAGGCATGAACATCACGATTGTGACGACGGCCGGTAACGACGAGCGCGCTCAGTATCTGCTGCGCGAGCTCGGCATGCCGTTCCAGCGCTAGGAGACGTCCGTGGCGACTACTGCGAAGATCGCGAAAACGAAAAAGAAGCTGAAGTTCGAGGTCCGGCAACGGAACCGTTGTAGACTGTGCGGCCGCCCGCGCGGCTACTACCGCCAGTTCGGGCTGTGCCGGATCCATATGCGGCAACTGGCGCTGCAGGGCTATCTGCCCGGCGTGATCAAGGCGAGCTGGTAAGCCCGAGGCAATAGGAGAGAGCACGCAATGAGCATGACCGACCCCATCGCGGATCTGCTGACCCGGATCCGCAACGCGCACCTGGCCAAGCACGACCGGCTGGACGTGCCTGTCTCCAAGCTCAAGCTGGAGATCTGCAAGCTCCTCAAAGAGGAGGGGTTCATCAAGAACTTCCGGGTGGTCGAGAGCAACGGCCCGACGGCGACCCTGCGGGTCTTCCTGCGCTACAGCGCGGAGGGCATGCCGGTGATCAACTATCTCGAGCGCGTCAGCAAGCCGGGGCGCCGGGTCTACAAGGGAGCCGACGAGATCAAGCCGGTGCGCAACGGTCTCGGCCTGGGTATCGTCTCCACGTCCCAGGGGCTGATGACCGACACCCAGGCGCGGGAGCGCCGCGTCGGTGGCGAGCTCCTCTGCGAAATCTGGTAGGAGAGAGCGATGTCGCGGATAGGAAAGATGCCGATCCAGGTCCCCAGCGGGACCCAAGTGGAAATCAAGGAAGGGCGGTTCACCGCCCAGGGCCCCAAGGGCAAGGTCGAGCAGTCGTTGTTCGACGGTTTCCCGGTTGAGATGAACGGGAACGTCGTGACGATCGCGCGGCAGGGCGACACCGGACCGGAGCGCTCGAAGCACGGTCTGCTGCGGGCGCTCCTGGCGAACGCCGTGCAGGGAGCGTCGGCCGGCTTCTCCAAGCAGCTCGACATCGTTGGTGTCGGCTACCGGGCCGAGGTCAAGGGCACCTTCGTGCAGTTCTCCCTCGGCTACTCGCACCCGGTGATCTACAACATCCCCGAGGGGATCAAGATCGAGATCGACAAGAGCAACCGGATCACCATCTCCGGAGCCGACCGGCAGCAGGTCGGCCAGGTGGCGGCGGAGATCCGGAACCTGCGCCGGCCCGACCCCTACAAGGGGAAAGGGATCAAGTACACCAAAGAGGTGCTGCGCCTGAAGGCCGGCAAGGCTGGCGGCAAGTAAGGGGCTTGTATGACGGAGCACGTCACAAAGAGAATGAAGCAGAAGCGGGAGCGCCGCGAGCGGTCCCACATGCGGATCCGGCAACGGGTCCGCGGCAATGGCGAGCGGCCGCGCCTGTCGGTCTTCAAGAGCCTGCGCTATATCTCGGTGCAGCTCATCGACGACGATCAGGGGAACACCGTGGCGCAAGCGAGCTCCGCCGATCCGGAAATCCGGCAGCAGCTCACCGGCTCCTTGAGCAACAAGGCGGCGGCGAAGCTGGTGGGCGAGACCATTGCGAACCGGGCGAAGGCCAAGGGGATCGAGAAGGTGGTCTTCGACCGCGGTGGCTACGTCTATCACGGCAATGTGAAGACGCTGGCCGATGCGGCCCGCGAAAAGGGTTTGCAATTCTGAGCCTGAGAAGGAGACAAGCTTGGCCAGGGACTTTGAGCGCGAAAGCGAATTTTTCGAGCAGGTCGTTCACATCAACCGGGTGACCAAGGTGGTCAAGGGTGGCAAGAACTTCTCGTTCTCCGCCCTGGTGGTGATCGGCGACGGCAACGGCCGCGTGGGCTATGGCGCCGGCAAGGCGAAGGAGGTGCCGGTCGCGATCCGCAAAGGCATCGAGATCGCCAAGCGGAACATGGTGCAGGTGCCCCTCAAGGGGACCAGCATCCCGCACGAGGTGCTGGGCATTTTTGGCGCCGGCCGTGTGTTGTTGAAGCCTGCCTCCGAGGGCACCGGTGTGATCGCCGGAGGACCTGTGCGCGCGGTGGTGGAGACGGCCGGGATCCAGGACATCTTGACCAAGTCCCTGGGCTCGACCAATCCCCACAACGTGGTGAAGGCGACGTTCAAGGCCCTGCTCAGCCTGCGCGACGAGCAGGAGGTTCTGCGCGACCGCGGCTTGCACGAGCGCGCCGATGCCCTGGCGTCTGCGGCGCCGGCGAAAGCCGCAACGCCGAAATCGCCCATGTCGTCAGCACCGCCGGCACCGCCGACACCGCCGGCAGTGGCTGCACCGCCGGCACCTGCTGCACCGGCTGCGGCAGCGCCGAGCGCTCCGGCCGAGCCGGCTGACGCCTGAGCCGCTCTACGCGAGACCGGAGGATTGACCAGATGGCTGACAAGGAAGCAAAGATGATCAGAATCCGCCAGGTGCGCAGCTCCATCGGCACCCGGCGGGAACACCGCGAGGTCCTTCGGGGCCTCGGCCTGCGCAGAATTCGCCACGAGGTCGAGCGGGAAGACACACCCTCGGTCCGCGGCATGGTGGCCAAAGTCCAGTACCTGCTGGAGATCGTCGAGGGGTGATGATGAAGCTGCATGAGCTGTCCCCGGCTGCGGGGAGCAAGCACTCACGGAAGCGAGTGGGGCGTGGCCCCGGCTCGGGTCTCGGCAAAACCGCGGGGCGCGGTGAGAAGGGCCAGAAATCGCGCACCGGATACAGCGGCCGGCCGGGTTTCGAAGGCGGCCAGATGCCGTTGGTCCGCCGCGTGCCCAAGCGCGGTTTCACCAACATCTTCAAAACCGAGTATGCCGTGATCAACGTCGGCGACCTCGCGGATCTCGCCGAGCACGACAGCGACGTGACGCCCGAGGTCCTGGTCCGCCACGGCCTCGTCCGGGCGAACCGTCCGGTCAAGGTGCTGGGCGAGGGCGAGATCGGCAAGGCGCTGCGCATCAAGGCGAACAAGTTCAGCAAGTCGGCCCGCAGCAAGATCGAGGCGGCGGGCGGGACCTGCGAGGAGCTCCAGGCGTGATCCTAGAAAGCTTCCGCAACGTCTTTGCGATCCCCGACCTGCGCAAGCGGGTGCTGTTCACCTTCGGGCTGCTGGGGGTGTACCGCATCGGGTGTCACATCCCGACGCCGGGCATCGATCCGGACGCCCTGATGGAGTTCATGAAGGTGGCGCAGCAGGGGTTCCTCGGGTTCGTCAACACCTTTACCGGCGGCAGCTTGCAGAAGATCGCGGTGTTCGCGTTGGGCATCATGCCCTACATTACCGCGTCGATCATTCTGCAGCTCCTGACGGTCGTGTGGCCGTACCTGGAGAAACTGTCCAAAGAAGGGGAGCTGGGACGCCGCAAGATCACGCAGTACACGCGCTACGGCACGGTGGCCATTTCGATCATCCAGGGAACGGGCATCGCCCTCTTCCTGGAGAGCGTGACGACGCCGGGCGGAGCGTCCCTGGTGCCACACCCGGGCTGGGCCTTCCGCGCCATGACGGTTCTGACGCTGACCACCGGCACGGCCTTCGTCATGTGGCTCGGTGAGCAGATCAGTGAACGCGGGATCGGCAACGGCATCTCGCTGATCATCTTCGCCGGCATCGTGGTCGGCCTCGTCCCCGCCGTCGGCCGCACCATCGACAGCGTGCAGCGCGGCAACCTGCACATCCTCACCGTGCTCGTGCTGCTGGTCTTCATGGTCCTGGTGGTCGCCTTCATCGTCTACATGGAGCGGGCGCAGCGGCGCATTCCGGTGCAGTACGCGAAGCGCGTGGTGGGACGCAAGATCTACGGCGGGCAGAGCACCTACCTGCCGCTGCGGGTCAATTCGGGCGGCGTCATCCCGGTGATCTTCGCCAGCTCCGTGGTCACCGTGCCGACCGTCATCTCGGGGATGATCAAGAACCCGTGGGTGACGACGCTCGCCGGCTACGTCGGCTACGGGCAGCCGATCTACTACCTGCTCCAGGTGATCACGATCGTCTTCTTCTCGTACTTCTACATCTCGATCATCTTCAATCCGACCGACCTCGCCGAAAACATGCGGAAGTACGGCGGATTCATCCCCGGCATCCGGCCCGGCAAGCGGACCTCGGAGTACATCGACCGCATCCTCACCCGCCTGACCCTGGTCGGCTCGCTGTACCTGGCGGCGGTGACGGTGCTTCCCGAGTTCCTGCTCACCGGCATCCACGTCGCCGGCCTGCCGTGGCTCGGTCCGCGCATCGCCGGCTTCTTCCCGGACTGGATCACCAACGGCATGGGGATCAACTTCTACTTCGGTGGTACGTCGCTCCTCATCGTGGTCGGCGTCGCGATGGACACGATCCAACAGGTCGAGAGCCAGCTCGTGATGCGCAACTACGAGGGGTTCATGAAGCGAGGGCGCGTTCGTGGCCGGCGCAACTGACACGAGCCGGCCTCTGAAGGTCGTGCTGCTCGGGCCGCCGGGAGCGGGCAAGGGAACCCAAGCCCAACACCTGTCGGCCCGTCTCGGCGTGCCGGCGATCTCGACCGGCGACATGCTGCGCGAGGCGGTGGCGGCGGGGAGCGAGCTCGGCAAACGGGTGGAGGGAATCATGGCGTCCGGCGGTCTGGTCGACGACGCGCTGATGGCCGAGGTGGTGCGCGACCGGCTGGCCAAGCCGGACGCCCGGGTCGGTTTTCTCCTCGACGGCTATCCGCGCACCTCGCCGCAGGCGAAGACGCTCGAAGGCATCCTCTCCGAGGCGGACGAGCGGCTCGACGCGGTGGTGATGGTGGACGTTCCGGAGGAAGAGCTGGTGCGCCGGGCGCTGCTGCGCGGGCGTGCCGACGACGGCGAAGAGGTGATTCGTGCGCGTCAACGGGTCTACCGGGAAAAAACCGAGCCCCTGATCGGTTATTATAGGGAACGCGGTCTGCTGCACGAGATCGACGGGCACCAGCCTGTCGAGGTCGTGACCGCTCACATGTTCGCCGCGCTTGGAGTTGCTTGATGGTCCTCAAGACTCCAGGCGAAATCGAGCTGATGGATGAGGCCAACCGGATCGTCCACAAGGTGTTGGACGAGGTCGGCCAGCGCATCGTTCCCGGGGCGACCCCACGGGAGCTCGATCGCCTTGCCGAGTCGGTGATCCGCGGCGCGGGAGGTGTTCCGGCGTTCCTGAAGTACCGGGGCTATCCGGCGACGCTGTGCATCTCGGTCGACGACGTGATCGTGCACGGGATTCCCAACGACGTGCCTCTCCGGCAGGGGAGCATCGTGGGGATCGATTGCGGTGTTTTGTACAAGGGGTATTTCGGCGACGCCGCCCGCACCTTCGCGGTGGGGGCCGTCTCGGACGAGGCCAAGCGCCTGCTGGAGGTGACGGAGGAGGCGTTGCGGCGCGGCGTCGCGCAGGTGCGGCCGGGGGGACGCCTGGGGGATATCGGGTACGCCGTCCAGCGCTACGCCGAGAGCAACGGCTTCTCGGTGGTGCGCGAGTTCTCGGGGCATGGCATCGGCACCTCGTTGCACGAGGAGCCGCAGATCCCGAACTACGGCGCGCCGGGCAAGGGGACGAAGCTGCGCCCGGGCATGGTCCTGGCGATCGAGCCGATGGTGAACGCCGGGAGCAAGGGGGTCCGCATGGATCCCGACGGCTGGACGGCGCGAACCGAGGACGGTTCGCTGTCGGCCCATTTCGAGTATTCGGTCGCGGTGACCCACTCGGGGTCCCGAGTGCTGGGCACGGACCGTTTCTGACTTGAGGAGAGGAAGGGCGTTTGTCCAAGAAAGAAGAGGCGATCGAGGTCGAGGCGACGGTGGTCGAGCCGCTCCCCAACGCGATGTTCCGGGTGGAGCTCGATAACAAGCACCAGGTGCTGGCGCACATTTCCGGCAAGATGCGGAAGCATTTCATTCGCATCCTCCCCGGCGACCGGGTGCTTGTCGAGCTGTCGCCGTACGATCTCAACCGGGGCCGCATCGTCTATCGTCTCAAGTAGCGGCGCGAAAGGAAGTCAGGGTCATGAAAGTACGTTCATCGGTGAAGCGGATCTGCCCGAAGTGCAAAGTCGTCCGCCGCAAAGGCGTGGTGCGGGTGATTTGCGAGAACCCCAAACACAAGCAGCGTCAGGGATAGGAAGCGCGCTATGGCACGTATCGCAGGGGTGGACCTGCCGCAAAACAAACAGGTCTGGATCGGTCTGACCTACATCTACGGCATCGGCCGTTCGCGGGCGCAGGACATCTGCGCCAAGTCCGAGGTGCCCGAGGTGACGAAGGTCAGAGACCTGACCGAAGATGAGGCCAGGCGTCTCCGCAAGGTCATCCAGGACGAGGGGCGGGTGGAAGGCGACCTGCGCAAGGAGGTCAGCCAGAACATCAAGCGCCTGATGGAGATCGGGTGTTATCGCGGCGTCCGTCACCGCAAGGGGCTGCCTGTCCGCGGCCAGCGGACGCAGACCAACTCGCGCACGCGCAAGGGGCCGCGCCGCGGCGCCGTCGCGGGCAAGAAGAAGGCGACCAAGAAGTAGGCGTCAGGGGAGCTAGCAGATGGCGAAAGCGGAGAAGAAGGAGCGCAAGGGCGCCAAGAAAAAGGAGAAGCGCAACGTGCCGCACGGCGTGGTGCACATCCAGGCGACCTTCAACAACACCATCGTGTCGATCTCGGACCCGGAGGGCAACCTGCTCTCTTGGTCGTCCGCGGGCCGGATCGGCTTCAAGGGCTCGCGCAAGGGCACTCCCTTCGCGGCCCAGGTGGCGGCGCAGAACGCTGGCAACAGCGCGAAAGATGCCGGCATGCGGTCGGTGGACGTGCTGGTGAAGGGGCCGGGAGCCGGTCGCGAGTCGGCAGTGCGTGCCCTGCAGGCCGCCGGCATCGAGGTCAAGTCGATCAAGGACGTGACCCCCATCCCGCACAACGGCTGCCGGCCGCGCAAGCGGCGCCGCGTTTGAGGACAACGTCTGAGGACCAGACAAAGAGACCGCCGAGCCCTGTCCCGGGTGTACCGGGACGGCTCGTCAGGCGTCTTCCCGAGTTGAAGTCCCCGTAGCCTCGGGGAGAGGACGTCCAGTCAAGGAGAGGACAAGTGGCCAGATATACAGGACCCGTCTGCCGGCTATGCCGCCGGGAGAAGATGAAGCTGTTCTTGAAGGGTGATCGTTGCTTCAAGGAGAAGTGCGCGG
>Ga0307508_10005221_pt1 | contig 12422 bp, 16 predicted proteins | sample 9_EM_MG_FD_203089 | JGI IMG/M metagenome (GOLD analysis project Ga0307508, IMG submission 203089) | Populus trichocarpa ectomycorrhiza microbial communities from riparian zone in the Pacific Northwest, United States - 9_EM | ecosystem: Host-associated > Plants > Roots > Unclassified | place... | reverse complement strand
AAAAGTAATAATTTAAATAAATACATACATATATTTCTAATAAAATAAAATTACAAGGATGCCACAATGTAACTAATTCTAACAGCATGCCAAATTTCGTTATTCTTTATTTTCTGGCCGACTTCATTCTTGTCTCTCACCAACCTGGGAACGCAGGCTCCAGTCTCTTCAAGCTCCCTTTTTAACCGTTAAACTTTCCTTTTAAGACAACGATTCTCTCACAAGTTCCAGGAAAGTCTTTTCCCTGGAAATTTGTTTCATGGGGTACTGTACATAGTATATATATATATAAGGAAAGTGAAGCTGTAGGTTTTCTGTTTACTTGTTGAGGGTGTTGACTTGTTTGGAAAAATGGGAAGAACAAGAAAGGGTAAAGCTGGTTTCAAAGTTGAAGATGTTTTGGAGGTCTTTAATCATCTGTTGGAGGAAAAGCCTTCTTTTGCTTTCTTAATCCCTTTGATTTTGGTTTGTTGGGGAATTGAGAAATGGGTTTTCTCTTTCTCCAATTGGGTTCCTCTTGTCGTTGCTATCTGGGCTACTTTTCAGGCAAGTCTTCCACTTTTCCTTCTTTTAACTTAATCTTTTTGTCTTCAGTCATCTGTTTTGGATGGTGATGCAGCTGTTTTCTATTTATGATTTTGTTTAGTTCAATTTTTATTGTGCTTGTCATGTAAGGTTTTGAACTATGGGGAGCTTAATGGCTTAGTAAACAAATCTGCTGGCTGATTTTTGGTTTGAATATAGGCCGTCCGAATCATTCCTTCTTGAATTTTCTCACGTACCAAATGATAGTCTATTTCTATGTGCTTAGTTCGCTCATGAAAGACTGGATTTGATGCTATGTGCATGACTGCCTGATTATCATAGTATAAAGTCATTGGCTGTGTGTGATTTATCTTCAAATCTTTCAAAATGTTTTTCAGCCATGTAATCTCGTAGCATGTAGTGGCCATAGAGCGATACTCTGTTTCTGTGCTTGAACGAGATATAGTTGTTTGTTTCTTGGTCTTCCAAGAAACTGGTGCCTGACCAAGTAACATACAAAACCCTGTAATTGATCTTCTTGTATCCTTCCAACGACCCAACTAGCATCACAAAATGCTGTTAATTGAAGTGAACTTGTGGATGGCAATAAAATACCTTGCCCAGGTGTTTGTTGGATATACCTGAGCACCTTATGAGTTGCTTCCAGATTTGGTTGCTGAGGTTTGTCCATAAATCGACTCAGCACATGCACAACATAAGTCAGATCCGACCCAGTTATTGTCAGTTATATTAACCTCCCAACTAACCTTCCGTATGTTGATGCATCCTCTAAAAGCTTTCCATTGGATTGTGTCAGTGACATGTTCAGCTCTATAGGAAACCGAAAAGGTTCGGCATCCAAGACCCCAGTATCATCCAGAATTTCCAAGGCATATTTTCATTGCGACAAACTGATTCTATGTCGTGATCTTGCAACCTCTATGCCAAGAAAATATTTTAGTTACCCTAAGTCTTTAAGTTTGAATTGCTTGGACAAGAAAATCTTAGTGTTCTTTTATGTCTTGCAAATCATTCTCAGCTAATATCACCTCATCAACATATATAAGTATGCCAAAAAACTACCTTGATGGCTTCGGACGAATAAAGAATAGTCAGACAGAGATTGATGGAATCCTGCAGCTTTAAGTGCTCCGAACAACTTGATAAACCACTGTCTAGAGACTTGTTTCAATTCATATAGCAATTTGTGAAGTTAGCAAACACGATTCTCCCCCTTTCGCCCAAAACCAGGAGGCAAGGACATGTATACTTCTTCAGTAAGATCACCATTCAAGAATGCGTTATTAACATCTAATTGATGTAGATGCCAATCACGCAAAGCTGCCACACTAAGTAAGACGCGAACTGTTACCATCTTGGCAACTGGGGCAATAGTCTACTTGTAATCAACTCCTTCGACTTGACTATAACCCTTGGCCACCAACAGGGCCTTATACCATTCTACTGTCCTATCAGCCTTTAACTTGATTTTGCACACCCACTTGTAACTGATTGTCGTTTATGGGGTGGTAATGACACCAAACTTCAAGTCCATTTGGCCTGTAAAACAGTTATCTCATGTTGCATAGCTTCACGTCATTTTGGGTTTTGAACAACCTGGAAGAAACTGGTGGCTTCTTTAAGGAGGGTGAGTTGAGTGGTATACGCTTTGTGAACATGAAAAAGTTTATCATAAGACAAGAATCGAGAAAGAGGGTGAGCAGTACCTGAAGTTTTGACCAGATTTGTGGACGATGTCGGTTCGGTCCTTGAAGGGAGGGTCATCTCGAGATGAAAGTCCTGCAAATATTGAGGAGTTTTGGTGGATCGGCTGCTGCGTCAAAGTGGTTGAATGGACACAATTTGCGATTGGGATGAAGTGTTAATTGTTTGGATGAGGGATGGTGATGATGGTGTAGTATCTTCTATGTACAGTAGAGAACAAATGGGAGAAGCAGGTTTTGTTGTTGATGTGGTGAGAACTTGTTGTTCATTTGGGCTGGTGGGAATTACTTGTTCATTTGAGCTGGTGAAGGAAGGAGGCCCATTTAGAGATGGAAAATAATGATTTGCTTGGAAGAGAATCCATATCAGAATTTAGAAATGGGTCATTATTTGAAAACCAAGGTTTAGGTGTATCAAAATTATCATGTCATGCAGAAAAAGGAAATATGGTTTCAAAGAAAATGACATCTCTTGAGACCATTACCTTTTTATGAACAAGATCAAAGACCCGATATCCTTTTTTCCCATAAACATCGAGTATGGCTTTCCAGTGGAAAAAGGTGCATTTGAGATGTGCACGACAATTTTTGGTGCCGTGGTTTGTTCTGTTACATTTAGAGCATTTTAGCTCACCTTCAAACTCATGGCTCGAGTTCTTCAAGGCAAAAACAGCAGCATCTGGTTGAGTATGGCTTTTCCCTGCTGTCACCTCCAACTGTTTCTCATGCCGAAAGACCAACAAGTATGCTTTGTTCAAGTATGGCTTTTCCCTGCTGTCACCTCCAACTGTTTCTCATGACGAAAGACCAGCGAGTATGCTTTGTTCACTGTGGTTAACGGATCTTGTAGCAAGGTGTTGCTGCGAACATCTATATATGACTCGTTAAGGCCCATAAGGAACTTCATGGTTTTCTGCGTTTCTAAATATGCAGTCACTTCTTTAATCAATCCACAAGTGCCGATTGGAAAGGTGCAAAATGCATCGCGCTCATCCCATAAACCTTTCAGTTTTGTTAAATAAGACCCTATAGATATGTTACCTTGCACATAATCATGAATCTCGTTCTCAACATGGAATAATTGAACCACGTTCACATGTGAAAATTGCTCTTGCAAATCGAGCCACGTCTGTCTGGCATCCTTGAAGATGATGACGCTGCTAGCGATTTCCTTAGACATTGATCCTAGCAGCCAAGTTTTGACCAAATTATTACAGCGATTCCATTGTTGACATTCTTTGGATTCTTCTTATTAGGCTCCTTGATTGAACCATCTATGAGTCTGATTTTGTTTTTGGCTGTCAAAGCCATAGTCATGGATTGTCTCCATGTGCCATAATTATCTTTGACCAAGGGTTGCGGTACAAGCATAGAACCATGTTGATCAAGCCTAATTATTTACAAATAAAGAAACAAATAACTGAGCTTGATTTCCTTTAACATGTCCATTTTCATCTTTCCTGTATTTTGTGTCCTTTGCCACAAATGTATATTCTTGAGCACCCTTTCCTTTTCTCGGTTAATACTTTGATTATGGTACAGTTAGAGTGGTGGTTCCTTCTTCATTAATTAACAAAATTTACTTATACCAGATTTTACATGAATATATACAGGTTGCCATTACACAGTTAGTTAGGTTCCAATTCTTTTAGTTGTGCTTGTGGTATAATGAAATTTTTTTTTCCCACTTTAGTATTGCAGTCATCAACAGAAAGTTATTGTGGAAGACCTAAACAAAAAGTGGAAGCGAGTTGTATTGAACACCTCGGTATTTCTTCTTTTCTTTGTTTTCTTTTGTGGTTTTTATTTATAAGTTCATTAATCTATTCTCTTCACATATTTGCACAGCCAATAACACCATTGGAACACTGTGAGTGGCTGAACAAGCTGTTGATGGAAATTTGGATGAACTATATGAACCCAAAGCTTGCAATAAGATTCTCATCCATTGTTGAGGTCAGGATTTTGATTGGCTTACATCATATGATTCATTACTGGATATTTTCTCTACCCTCTGCCTAGGTTTATTTGTTTGTTGGTTTGCGAACTCTGAACATTTTGCTGAAATGAATAGAAATTTTTGCATCGTTGACTTATTTAGCAGTTGATAGTATATTTTTGAATTTTAGAATGAGATAGGCTTGTAAGAGAACCGATCACATACCAAATTTAGTTATCATTCAGTTTCTTCTGACAGATTGATAGAAGATATATTGAGTTTATCTCAGTTCAAGTTGCAGTCAAAATTTCTTTATGAATTTCTCTCCTTTAAAAGCTAACTGAAAAGGCGCATTCCAGATGTCTGTTACTTGTGGGCTTTTGTGGTGGGGCCACAGTAGATTTCTTATATCAGAGAAAATCTTCTAGGAAAATGAAGCTGCAATAAAAGTGGTTGCACTCTTGGTTCCTAACCACTACAAAGGTGGTCTAGAACTCGGAATCATTCCCACTTTGTCATTCTTTATCTTTGGAAATCGATCATAAACATAATATAATCCTTTAAAAATAGCGGTTGATTGATTTGCTATCACACTTCCATTTCTTTACTACCAGAAAGGGGCTCAAGAACTTGGCCTTGTTCCTAACTTTTGATGATTTTTGCCTTTATTTGATCTAAATGAACTGTCTTTTGCATATATTACAGTGTTCTCATGCACAACTTCTGTGTAATTTGGGTTGTTCGTGAGACCAAACTAAAAAGTTAAACATTTGTCTTTGCAGAAACGATTGAAACAACAAAGGTTGAAGCTCATGGTATGTGATATGCTTGTTTCATCGTGTATCAATTGGCATGAATATTTAAGTCAGGATTAGCATTATGGTACACGTTTCCTGAGAAATATTACCCTTCTTGTAGGAAAAACTCGAGTTGCAGGAATTTTCACTTGGTTCATGCCCACCATCCCTTGGTCTTCATGGGACTCGCTGGTCAACTTCTGGTGATCAGGTTTGGTCCCTTTTCACTTTCTGAGTTTTGTTTGTGAATTTATCCCTCAGTACAGGTGGCAAGGAATCTACATATAAATAAACTAATGCTTTCTTATAGTTCCTCACAATTAAATGTTAATCAACAAGTTCTACCACTGTTTTTCCTGTTTGTTGTCTTACATGCAAACTTAGCTTTCTGTGCCTTCAGAAATTTGTTGATCTGTTTGGTGGATTCTGTTATTCATTTAGTGCAAAAGACAGTTGTAGCATGCAAGGGCTCAAGTTGAGATAATTATATTAATGATGGTGATGATTGACTATCATATATGTTTTCGAAATTAAAATCATGTATTTTGTCATGGACTTTCCTAAACATGTGGAACAAAAAGGAAGTCCCATCAAGAAATATTTCATGTTCACAACAAAATATGACTGTATCATTTTACAAAAGTTTAATCCTTGATAAAACTGCATGGAGAAGGTCTATCTCACTTATCTTAATTTATTTTGATATTGAGGCTTTCAAGAGTTGAAAGGATTCTTCAACAACAAAGAGAAACCAAAGGTGGGGTTTGCTAAACTGATGGCATCCTGAACCCATATTGGTATGAATTTGTAAAGAACATGCAATTGCCTCTGTTTCAGTACTCACTGATGCAAGTATAGTCATGGCAGTTTCTCTGAAGATATGACCAAAAGTTATCCCATTGAGAGCCCATGATTCAACGGGGATAACATTTTGATCTGGTTTCTGTTCCACTTTGTCGTGGCAGTGTGAGTTAGTGATTAAGCTAGGCACTGAATGATGAGAAGTGATAACCAGTGCCTGAGGTGACTGAGCTTGATGTAACTGAGGTGGTTGATATGCCAACCACCAACCTTAAAAATCTAAAGAATGTGAGCATGTTCTGTTGAAATGTGTGCTTTTTAATGAATAAAGAAAGGGAGCAGTCGAAGCCACTACATGGATAATACACATTAATAAAATTTATAACAAATTGTTTCATTAATTTTTGTAGCATGATGTGTTTTTTTTCCCCTTCAAACAGTAAATTTGTCTCAGATTTTCATGCAGCAGTTTTTATGCTTTCTGACAGAGAATTATGCATTTGGGATTTGATTGGGACTCCAAAGACATGAGCATTTTGTTGCTGGCTAAGCTGGCAAAGCCATTAATGGGAACTGCTCGGATTGTTATAAACAGCCTCCACATCAAGGGTGAGGTATGTAAAATGTCCTGTTTTCCGCACTCTATATAATATTGTCTTGGCACTGGCTGATTGATCAAAATGTATATGGCTAATGGATTGGTTCTATATGTTCCTCATTGATATTGACACTAGAAAGTGAATGTAAGAGAACCATCAGGTATCTTTTACACAAACTAACTTCATTTATTTGGTAGGATCAGTTGCATTTCAATATTAACATCCAAAAGTAAGTTTATAAGTTGTTAATAACAGTCACATTCTCTCAGCCCTATGATTCATCTATTGATACAGTAGGTTGACTGATGACTATCAGGTTGATGAACATATTTTTTTTTATGATTTTTGTTTTGCACCATTTCTTAGGTTAGCTTATAGCTCCCTTATATGTCACTACCAGCATTCCATGATCTCATTCCTGGGGAACAATTAGTAAGTTTGTGTCTCAGTTCTTTACCACTCTCTTCCTCTCTTCTGCTTCCCTCTCTCTCTCCCTCTCTCTCTCTCTCCAGCCACCTCAAAATTTGAATCTCTAAGTAGTTTTGAAAGTGCTTTAAGTAAATGTAAAAAATGCTTCTTCCCAACCATTTATAGCTTTGGGATCATCCATTCCTTGCTTATTACTTGGGTTTTGTTTGCCAAACTCTGAAAATTCATTTCTGCGGGAAATGAACATTTGGAAATGCTTTGTCTATACTGTTTTAAATGTGGGGCTCCTCGAGGAAAAAGGATCTAGGTTCGGTTCTGTACTTGGGAGATCTGCAAGCATGGAACACTTCTTTCTAATATATTATTTTTATCTTCGTGGTAATTCTACTTGGGACTGACTGCCAATTTATGTTTTACATTAAATTTACTTGTTTCTTGGGTGAATAGTCCTAAATTTCGAATTTGGTTTGGCTTTCAACTCCATCAGATTTTGCCCTCTGTGGTTGATGTTTAATCGGTCATCTATTTTTTATCAGCTTCTCTTGATGCCAGTTCTGGATGGGAGAGCGGTTTTGTACTCATTTGTGTCAATTCCTGAAGTAAGAATAGGAGTTGCCTTTGGAAGTGGAGGAAGCCAGTCATTACCTGCCACCGAGCTGCCAGGCGTTTCTTCTTGGCTGGTGTGTGTTTAACTAATTATATTTACATGAATAAGTAGTAAATTTAGAGTGTTTCTGTTTTTATTATTGCTATAATTATTTGTAATTCTCCTGCCTCTACGCTAGCCTCTTGAAATAGTTAGCTAGAATTTATCATGTTTCTTTTTTTTTTAGCTAAATTATGACATGTATTTTTTTAGTAGTTCATAATAATTTATCTTGGTGTACTTCTTTAAATTTCTAGTTCCTCCAGTACTGTTGGTCTTATACAAGTGTCTGTTCTTTTTCTTTAAAATTTCAGGTTAAGGTTTTCACTGACACCTTAGTCAAGACAATGATTGAGCCTCGCCGTCGTTGTTTCAGCTTACCAGCAGTAGATTTAAGGAAAAAGGCTGTTGGTGGAATTGTATACGTGTCAGTCATCTCAGCTAGCAAACTTTCTAGAAGTAACCTGAGAGGAAGTCCGCCAAGAAGGGTAAATGGTAGTTTCATAGAGCATTTTGATGATAAATATCTGCAAACATTTGTGGAGGTCGAGCTTGGACATTTGACAAGGAGAACAGATGTGAGACCAGGCTCAAACCCTAGATGGGATTCCACATTTAACATGTTCTTACATGAAGAAACTGGAACTCTTCGATTACATCTTTACAACCGCCCACCCAACAGTGTGAAGTATGATTATCTAGCAAGTTGTGAGATCAAGGTACATACTGATTCTTGTTTTGTGTAAAATTTTAGAGCACTAGGACACTTCCATTGGGTTTACTTATTGTGTGAGTTAATTCTTTTGTCAGCCAAAAGCTGGGGGTAGGGCATGTAATTATTTTTGTCTATTGTTATAGGAGATTGAGAGCTTCAAATGAGGGGAGGTTTTTGATTCCTTTATTAAAACCATCACAAGCATCCTATGTATTATCTCATAATAAATTTTTCTGTGACTTTTTTTTTCTTTTTGGAATAATTTCAATGCTCTAATACTTGGGAGCTAATAAGAACCATAAATTATTATTATTTTATTAAATTAACTTTAAAATTTAATTAATTGACTTGATCTGTCATTGAGTTATTTTTACCACGCATACTATGTAAATTTCTTACTACATTATTCATGCAATGTAAATTGTAATGCACGAAGTTAAAAGACTGGGATGTTAAAATGTGTCCATGATATCTCTATTTCATATCCAAAAAATCAGAGCAAGCAAACTTATGATTTCATATTTTTTAGCATTATGTATATCTAAAAAAAGTAGAAGTAAGCAGAGCTAAATTTCAGAAATAAATGTTCCTCTGAAATCATGTATTCAACAAGAATGCATTCTATTAACTTGTATTGGGTAGAATTTGTTCATTAGACATCCCAGGTTTTTTCTTTCCTTCTGAAAAATTTCTTGGTGTATCAATATTCATCATCTGTTTTGGTCTGTTCAAGCAGATGAAGTATGTTGCTGATGATTCAACAACGTTTTGGGCAATAGGACCCGACTCTGGTGTAATAGCCAAACATGCTGAGATTTGCGGAAAAGAGGTTGAAATGGTTGTTCCATTTGAGGGAGTTACTTCAGGGGAGGTAAGACATGCCGAATTTCATTGTGATTAGTTGTTTTTGAATTGCTTCATTCTATCAATATATTTCTCCTGTAGTGCATAACAGAAGATAGTTATGATGGAATATTGAAGCCTGGATTAGCATTAGGTCATCTTTGTGGCATCAGCTGTAAAATTTCACCATTTTTTGCTGTAGTTACTAGTTTGAATCCCAGATAAATGAAATGTGGTTGATTTATTTCCTTTTGATGAAGTTCTAGACTAAGCTGTGATACAAATTTTCACCCACACAAGCTTATCAAGTGTTGGTTTCAAATTTTGAGTATTTGATAACATTCAGTTGTTTTTTCAAATTTCATTTTGTTTTATATGCCATTGATGTGAAGTAAATCATCTAAATTTTCTCACTAGAGGATCCAATGATGATAACTAAGCCATTTTTCTTGTTTATGTACATGTGGCAGTTGACAGTAAAGCTTGTGGTGAAAGAATGGCTGTTCTCTGATGGTTCCCATAGCTTGAACAACGTTAGCTCTCAGAAGTCAATATATGGATCATCAAATATTCTTTCAAGAACAGGAAGGAAGATTAACGTGGCTGTCATGGAGGGAAAAGATCTTATTTCAAAAGAAAGATCTGGAAAGTGTGACCCATATGTTAAACTGCAGTATGGAAAGGTAGTATTCTAGTTCCTTTATATATGATGTGTATGAACCTGAATTTGAAAATCAGAAGATATTAAGATATTATGCATGTGAAACTACTTGACTGCTTCATGTGACTATTTACGTTTGATTCTGATCATGATGCATACCTATCTTTTCAGGTCCTACAGAAAACACGGACTGCACATAGCTCTAATCCTCTCTGGAATCAGAAGTTCGAATTTGATGAGATAGTAGATGATAGATGCCTTAAGATTAAATGCTACAGTGAAGAAATCTTTGGAGATGAGAGCATTGGTAGTGCACGAGTAAATTTGGAAGGTTTGATGGAGGGATTTATCAGGGACATGTGGGTTCCCCTTGAAAAAGTGAATACAGGAGAATTAAGGCTTCAAATAGAAGCAGTACAAGTCAATGACTCTGAAGGATCACGGGTATGATTTTAATATATTTTAAGTTTAACTATATATTCTTTCCTGTAGTTTTCTAAAATGCATTTTGAATAAAAAATTCGTTATCATGGCATTAAAAATTTAGGCAGTTACCTCACCAGAAATAATGTTCGGTAGTTTCAAACAAATTTTCCGTGGACATGTGCGGTGTGTTGAAATGTAAAACATATTAGGCTGGCCTGCTTGCTGCGCTGATATAAAATCAGACTTGAAGTTTAGATTTATTCATATCCTGCTTGTTTTATAGAGTGCAAACAAGCTGCGATATTACCAAGCCATTTTGAACAGCTTGTTGTCAGCTATCAAATGTTCCGAACTTCTGATAGCTACTGATGTTGTTTTCGTCTTCCTTGAATATGCTTAGGGTTCTATGTCAGGTTCATTCAATGGTTGGATTGAACTTGTTCTTGTTGAAGCGAAGGATCTTATTGCTGCTGATCTTAGGGGGACAAGTGATCCATATGTGAGGGTGCAATATGGAAGCTTGAAGAAGAGAACAAAGGTATGTGGTCTGGTTTATGCCTTGCTGTTGCTTCTGTTGGATGTTACAACACTTCAATCACTTACCTAACGTTCCTTGTCTTGTCCTTCAGGTTATGTACAAAACTCTGAATCCTCATTGGAATCAAACCCTCGAGTTTCCTGATGATGGCAGTCCCTTAGAGTTGCATGTGAAAGACTATAATGCCTTGCTGCCCACCTATAGTATTGGTGATTGTGTTGTAGAGTATCAGGGATTGCCTCCAAACCAGATGTCCGACAAGTGGATTCCTCTCCAAGGAGTAACAAGGGGAGAGATCCATGTTCGGATAACTAGGAAAGTTCCAGAACTACAAGCAAGAAACAGTTTGGAGTCTGACACATCTTTAATCAAATCACACCAAATCTCTAACCAGGTGTGAATGTGTTACTCATTATCATTTAATTTCCTTTCTTTTCACTTGAGGTGATATATTGCTTTAAGCATTGAAATGAAACTCTTAGTTTGCTTCAGATTTGGAAATTATCAGGACTTTTGTGAAGCATATGATATACTTTTTCTCTCAAATATTTAGGGTCGGTCAACTTTGTTACACTTCATAATCTTTTATATGGTACAAAATTCTGTGTGGACCAAAAAGTAAGCATCTTTATTGCTCTCAAATAATCAACATGATTAGAAAAATTCAAGCTCAAGAGACTCAAAGCACATGCAAATCCCAATTTGATTAAAAGCTTGTAAAAATTCTTTACCCCCACCTCTGAGCTTTTTTGATCTATGCCATACCAATTTGTCATCCTCACTCTTCATTGTAAAATCACTGTTTCTGTGTTCATACACACACATACATTTTTACACTTTTTATCGGATTCATCATGAAATCTTATACTTATTATCTTTTTACATGAATTAACATATACTTACAAGTGTGAAGTTGCTTCTGTACCAGATGAAACAATTGATGATCAAGTTTCAATCTCTGATTGAGGAGGGCAGCCTAGAGGGGCTCTCGACAGCTTTGAGCGAGATGCAAAGCCTAGAGGACATGCAAGAAGAGTACATGGTACAGATTGAGACTGAGCAAATGCTTCTACTTAACAAGATAAAGGAGCTTGGTCAAGAAATTATGAGCTCATCGTCTTCCTTGAGCAGAAGATCTTCTGGACTTTGAACCATGCCCCCATTTTAATATATGATTATCATTGCCTTCAATTTTCTCGCTACACATAATTACATTTAGTAACAGTATGTAGGGATCTCCAACTCAATAATTGTATATGTGATGCTTATAAGCTCAGATCACTGGTAGCAGCTATAGAAATTGGCATTAATGTTTTCATGATACTCTGCCGGCCTTCTTACTTCGTGCCTGCTTCCTGATCTTGCCTCTAGCATTATCAAATAAGAATTGTAATTAATTAACATTTTTTTTAACAGCTATATTTGTAACAATTTTAACTGCTCTTCAACAAGTTTACGAGAAGAAAAACTTTTGAAGCTAAAAAAAGCTTTATTGATGAAATGTTACTTTCTATTATAATCAGCATCATATTCTTCTTTTGAATCATTTGTTTCCCAATTCACAGAAGAAAATTGTCGGGAAAACCTTACAAGAGTCCGCAACATTTGAGGGTAGTCTCGATTGGGTCTCCAACATCTTAATTAACTTCTTAATGTTGGAAATTTTTGTTTAAAACATGGTTAATGGATAATATTGAGGTTAAATTAAAAGTGGAGTTTATTTATATTTTAGGTTAAAATTTTGTTGGAATTTAATTTATAATGTAAGCTTTTTAACAT
>Ga0307508_10005220_pt1 | contig 12423 bp, 11 predicted proteins | sample 9_EM_MG_FD_203089 | JGI IMG/M metagenome (GOLD analysis project Ga0307508, IMG submission 203089) | Populus trichocarpa ectomycorrhiza microbial communities from riparian zone in the Pacific Northwest, United States - 9_EM | ecosystem: Host-associated > Plants > Roots > Unclassified | place... | reverse complement strand
GCTCCCCATTGTAGCAGAATTTTAGTCCGCCGGCTTGGCGTGAAAACCGAGGCGCAAATGACTCCGCCCACAATGCCGCTCGCCACGCAACGAAAACCCCCTTTTTTTTTAATCTGACTTCAGAAATTGAAAATCGAGATAGTTAACTAGTGTTCCTAATGTTGCAACAATTTTTAAATTATGTGGTTGTGGTTGGGGTAGGGGCCTGAAACACAGTTGGTGGCGTTACGGGCTACGGCCTCACGAATTGGACCTACTGTGGTAAAGGCTTTGGTACCCATGCCTTCACCCGGCCGGGTCCTCGATTGGCACGCCTTAGGTGCCACGGACATAGGAGAAAGAGTGCATCCTCCAAAGAAAGAACAGGAAGATGAGAGAAAAACTATTTCAACCGCTTAACATGTGGTCTGTCAGCCACTTCCCCTGAGTTCCGGCTTACAAGCCCAAGCCCGTGAGCGTGCTTCCAGTGAGTGTCTCGAGGGAGGTTCTTCGTCATGATGTCGGCGAACATGTCAGATGTCAGAAGGTATGTCGTTTTGATGGCGTTCCGTTCGCAGGCATTACGGACGAAGTGGAAGCGGACACTGATGTGATTGGTACGCTCATGGAACTTCGGGTTCTTTGCAAATTGGATTGCACCTTGGTTATCGACAAAGATTTGCTGGGGCTCGGTAGCCTTAGAGTCGTTGTCTGAGTATAAGCAGTGTGGGCATTGCTTGGCAGGCTTGTACAGGATCTTGCCATATAATATGCGAGCGTATAAGGAGTGGGCCCATATGGCTTCTTTTGCGGCATCGGAAGCACCTATGTATTCGGCTTCCACCATTGATAAGGCGACAAGTGGCTGCTTACGAGCACACCAGGTAATAGCGCCTCTGACAAGCATGAATACATAGCCAGATGTTGATTTTTGGTCATCGGGATCGCCGGCGAAATCTAAGTGTTACACCTGGGTATCTAGGGTACGTAGTGGACGAGTAAGCACGGGACGGACGGGTGAGAGAGTAGTGGACGGGTAAGCACGGGACGGGCGGGTGACGGATAATGATCCTTGACTCTAGGCCGGAGATAAAGGAACGGAGTTAGCTTACGGCCGAGGCCGGCCGTAAGGGGTGAACTCCGGGCTGAGGGGTTCAAGTGCAAACGAGCGCGAGGAAGAATCCTGGCAGATAAGTGGTCCAACCCCTTTGAGGGAAGATCACGTACGTAAGAGATCGGGGTCCTTGCTGGAGAGAACAGACTGGACCTCTAACGGGGGAGTCTGGATCTGGGTCCTTATGGGAGCGATCGGCCTGGGTCCTTGCGGGGAGGGGCCACGTACACATCTGGGGCAGGAAGGTTCCCCGCTCAGCTGCATGAAGAGCTTATCTCCCTCATCTACACCCCAGCTATGACCAACGGATCGCCCACGGGGTCCATGCACCTCGGGGAAATCCAAACCCGAGTCACCACTTCTCACGCTGAAGTCATCATCTCTCACACCAGCTTTCCCTACATAAAAGAAAGAGATTTCTCGCCCCAACGGAAGGGAAACCAGCACGAACATCACCTACAACACTACCACCGAAACCACACACAAGATCTAAGATTATTCCGTTGTGAATTATTGAAAGTAGCCTGATTACCTTACGATTCTCTTACACTCCGGTTACGAGACAACCCCAGTGTCACACTATAATCTTTGATCCAAAAATCACCCTACTTTCCCAAAGAAGCCCGCACATGCCCTCCTTTGAACAAGACCACCAATATCTTCTCCAACTCTCCAACATATTCGAGCCAACATCACAATACTCGCTCGACTACACATTCTCCTCGATTGACAACGAAATTACAAGTGAAGAACTGTGGGAAGAATCCATCGACGGACCAACACCAACCAAAGCAATCGATTCCACCCCCGAGAACTGGTATACCCAATACTGGTTCAACTGCGCAATCAACAACCTAAGTGCCGATCTTGACGGATATGAATTCCGCGAAATTTGCCACTACGCTTTCGGCGATTACGACGAAACAATTTAGACCGGACACCCTCTAGACCTATACTAGAAAATGTCGACCACCTTGGATTTCAACATGCTTCGCCTGGAAGCACCCCGCGGACTGCTACAGATCACCAATGACGAAGCCCTCAGGAGGAAGCTTTGGAAATCGCCAACCCGGCCGCCTGGATGCGGGCGATAGCCAACCATCAGCAACAGACAGAGCAGGACCTACGCCAGCTACTGGACGTTTGCGGTAACGCCATAGACCAAACCGACCGACGCATCAGGAGGATTGAAGTCACCTACAATCGGTTGGTCCAGGGCGCCAATACGTCTACGAGCAAATAGAAGCCAAGGAACAGATCTCGGGAGAATGGGTAAGGAACGAACTCATGTTAACAGCTAACGCGTACCAGGCGTTCACCCGACAGATCTGGGAGGCCATCATCGAGCATGCCAAAACAAGCGAAATGCAACGATGCATGAAGCAACCCAGGTGACGCGAATGTACGACGCGGTGGCATTCCTGTCCAAGGCAAATCTAGACCGGAACATTCACCTTGGGGAGTTTCAAGGTAATGTCGAGAAATGGACCACTGACCATCAACGAAAGGTGGAAACCCTCGAGCGGCAATGGAACGAGGACCGACAGCGAGTAACGGGACTGGAACAGCAGCTGGCAAGGGCTCAGGACGAACTGATACGGGTGGCCACTGCCGTACCTTTACCGGCAACACCAAAAGAGCAAACGCAGACCGACCCCATTGCGGCCCAAGAGCTCACTCCTGCCCCCATGACCTGCCTCGTGCTAGGAAGCCCCCTGCTCGGACAAACTCGGAGGTGCCAAAGACCCTCGGCACTCCCGGCTGTGGGAGGAGCGGGAGGAAGAGGATCCCCACCAAGGCCTCCACGAAGAACGGCGCCGCCTTCACCCTCGCCACCCCCCAGCCAAAGCGATGGCGACCTATACGAATGAAACCTGCCTGCGGGTAGACCCCCACCAAATGCGGCAGAACCCACGCCGGCTCAGCTGGCAACCATGCTCACGCCGGAAGAAATAGCCCGACTAGTGGGAGCTGAAATCGCGGCGGCGCAAGTCCCGGCACGACCAGCAGAGGCACAGATCCGAACCTCTCGACTGAAGATTGAAAACCCAGATAAATTCGACGGCAAAAACACGACCTCCTTCAATCAATGGTGGGAGGCCGTCACAATGTTCCTGAGATTTTACCCGGAAACAAGCGACCGCCAGAAGATCGCATGGCTAGGAACGCTCCTGACCGACACCGTCAAAGCATGGCACCTTAACCGATATCGGGACCTCGGAGACGTCGATACCTGGGTTAACTACGCGGCAGCCATCCGAGCCGAATATCGAAACGAAAGAGAAGTGGCCGATGCCCAGTTGAAACTCGGGCAGCTGAGATATCAGGGGTCTATCCGCTCCTACCTAACGGAATTCCAGGCTCTCAATAACTTTACCCGAGCAACAGGGGAAGGACTTCGGGAAAAGGTGGACCTGGCCATACCAGACAGCATCCTGGACATGCGGTTCAATCAAAACGAAGTGGATCCCATAGACGACGAAGGTTTTCTCCAAGCTACCTACCGAGCAGGAGTACAAGTGGAGAAAAAGAAAGTCCTTCGAGCAGCTAAGGAGGCGATGCACGCCGGACCCGCGCCGACCAAGGAGGGAAAAAAGGAGGACCGACGTCACGAAGGCCAGCAAAAGGAAGAAAAAAGGCCGGCCAAGCCAAGGGAGCCCCGACCCCGAAGAGAAGAATGGAAGACCACCGCCGCAGCCCTAAAAGGAGTTCCCCAGGGAGAAATCGATCAGCACAAAAAAATACCGGACGGCTGTTGGCGCTGTGGAAGAACGGGACACAGAACATACGACTGTTTTTCCTTTCAGACAATGAAAGGAACCTCGCTGCCACCAGCCCCCTGGAAGGCCGCAGTGGTAGGCGCACCCGAACCCATACGGACCTCCCGAGAGAAGAGAAAGAACGAAGAAGAACCCGAGAGTCTCCCAGCTGCCAAGCAACAAGAAGTGGTGGCAGTAGAGACCATGGACATCCACCAAAATCCATGGGAGGATTCGGATTCGGATTTTTGAAAGGCCAGGAACAGCCGCAGCCTAAGGCCTTTGCGATAATTTGCGGCACGTCGCGGAAACGACCAGCCGAGGAACCAGGTGCTGGAACCCCGAAAAAAAGAAAAGGGAGCAACCCCCATCTGGTAATAGACATGATGATACATCAGGACGGAAAGACCCACCGAATCCGAGCGCTGCTGGACACCGGGTGTTCAATAGCCTTAATCAACAAAAAAACTGTGGAGAAACGGGGAATCGAGACAAAGCGCCACCAACACACTCGGGGAATCGAGCGCTACACGGGCGAAAAGGTCGAAGGAGCCGGCCAATATTATACAAAACCATTGCTCCTCCAGCACCGAAGGCACTACTCATGGGAAAAATTCGAGGTAACGCCAATGGACCCCGAAATTGACATCTTTCTCCCCTTCAGCTGGTTATCCAAACACCTGCCACAGGGTGCTTGGACTACGGAGAAAGTCCGATTCAACAGCCAGCGGTGCCTGGACAAATGCACCAAGTTTGAACAAGGTACATTCTCATTGACCTGGGACGAGTCCGTAAGTTCGGACCCAAACGCCCAAACTATAGGATATGTGGCAGCAATCACCTCGGGGGTACCCGACGTCCTGTCCGAGTTCCGGGAGTACCTGAACATCATGGGCAAAGAAGCCGTGGACGTACTACCGGAGCACAAACCATACGACTGCAAAATTGACTTGCAAGAAGGGAGCACAGCGCCGTGGGGTCCCATTTACCCTCTCTCCAAAATCGAACTACAGACGCTCCGAGAATGGCTGAAGGAGATGGAGCGGACAGGCAAAATCAAGCGATCTACGTCCCCTGCAGGATCACCAATCCTATTCGTTCCCAAACCACATGGAAGAGGACTACGGCTGTGCGTGGATTACCGAGCGGTGAACCGCATCACCATCCCAAACCGATACCCACTGCCCCTGATGCAGGAACTACAAGACCGGGTACAGGGAGCACAATGGTTCACCAAGATGGATCTAAAAAACGGATTCAACCTCATCAGAATAAAGGAAGGAGACGAATGGAAGACAGTGTTGAGAACCCGCTATGGCCTGTACAAATTCCAGGTAATGCCATTCGGACTTACGAACGCCCCATCCACCTTGCAAGACATGATGAACCATATTTTCTCCGATATGCTCGATGTAGGAGTCCTAGCCTACATGGACGACATATTAGTCTACGCAAAAACCGGGGAAGAGCACAACCAAATTGTTAAGGAAGTGCTCAAAAGACTACAGAAAAATGGACTGGCAGTTGCTCCGGAAAAATGCCTATGGAGACTCCAGGAAGTGGAGTTCCTAGGATACATCATCGGTCGTGACGGAATTAAGATGTCAACGGAAAAAGTGGAAGCCGTCCTACAATGGGAAAGACCGGGAAACATCACCGAAGTTCAGTCATTCCTAGGATTCGCCAACTTTTACCATCACTTCATACGAGAATACTCCAAGGTGGCACGACCACTCATGGAACTAACAAAGAAGGAAGCGGGAAAAGGTTGGGAATGGAACCCCGAGGCGGAGGCCGCCTTCAAAGAACTAAAAAGAAGGTTCACCATGGCACCTATCCTAGCACACTTCGACCCCACGAAACCAGTAATAAAGACGGATGCGTCGGATTTCGCGCTAGGAGCGGTATTATCCCAACGAGACGAGGAGAACCGCCTACACCCAGTGGCCTTTCACTCCAGAAAATTCCAGCCTGCGGAAATCAATTACGAAATCCACAATAAGGAACTTCTCGCGATCGTCGATGCATTTAAACATTGGCGACGATACTGCGCAGGCGCGGTCCACCAGGTACAGGTCTTCTCGGACCATCAGAACCTGGAGTACTTCACCATGACAAAAGTACTCAACCGCCGACAAGCACATTGGGCACAGGAGCTCGCCGGTATCGACTTCTGCATCTATTACTGACCAGGAACGAATAACGGAAAGCCGGATGCACTGTCTACGCGTTCAGAGTACTGCCCTGAGAAAGGGGGGGTAGGAAACCAGCCGATCACAACGGTTTTGCAGAAAAATCACTTCGCGGAACCTGAAAGGCAGGGGCGCTCACTCATTTGCTCCTTGGCACGGCTTGCTTCGTTTCCTTATCGGAAATGGTCGAGGGAATTTGCGACGATGGTTCGAGAGAAAGGACAAAACGACGAAGAATACCAGTGAGCTTGGAAGCTGGTGGAGGCGGCACAAGAGGAACTTGTGTCGGAGGGCCGAAAGGCCGAGGAGGTAGCCGAGGGTCCACGTGAGACTACTTGGAGGAGCCAAAAGGCTAGGACAGAAGGAACCCTGGAGATCAAGGAGGGGCTGCTCTACTGGAAGGGTATGCTTTGGATCCCGGAGGACGGACCCCTCAAGCAAACCATTCTCGAGTCGGAACACGACTCAAAGGTGGTGGGCCATATGGGGCAAAATAAAACCATTGAGCTCGTCAGACGAAACTTTTGGTGGCCAAAGATGGAAGAGCGAATTATCGACTTCGTCCAAAGCTGCCCAGAATGCCAGCACAACAAGGCGACTCGGCACCGACCCTATGGACTATCATCCCCTCTGGAGCTCCCCTATGCTTCATGGCAATCCATTGCGATGGACTTCATCACCGAGTTGCCATTGTCGGAGGACTGCGACCAGTTGTGGCTAGTCGTCGACCGTTTCACAAAAATGGCGCACTTCCTTCAGCTGCCAAGGGAAAAGAAAACTGCCGCCGACTTGGCAGTAACTTTCGCAAGGGAAATTTGGAAGTACCACGGACTTCCAACCGACATCGTTTCCGACCGAGTGTCCCGCTTCACCTCGGAAGTCTGGAAGGAATTCCTTCAGCTGTCGGGGATCCGACGCCGGATGTCGACAGCCTTCCACCCCCAGACCAATAGACAAACGGAACACCTCAACCAGACGATCGAGGCATACCTCCGAGCGTTCGTCGGCAGGGAACAGGATAACTGGGTCTCCCTCGTACCAATGACCGAGTTTGCCTACAACAATTCGGTCACCATCGGCAACGGGATGTCACCATTCTACGCCAACTACGGATACCACCCGGTTACCGTGGACCCTGCAACCGCCGAACCTCTCAACCCGGCCAGCACAGTCTACGCGCATTGGATGCACACCGTGCATGACGAGTCCCGCAAGGGGCTAGAAGCCGCACAAGAGCGAATGCGCCGGTACACTGACACGAACCGTAAGGAACCCCCGGCATACCAAGTAGGAGACTTGGTAATGCTCAGTGGCCGCAATATTAAGACCCGCCGCCCCTCGAGGAAGTTGGACCACAAGAATCATGGTCCCTTCCAGATCGAGAAAATTGTCTCCCCGCTCGCCGTCAGCCTTACGCTGCCTCGAAAATGGAAGATCCACAATGTCTTCCATGTCTCACTCCTCGAATCATACCGAACGAGCGAACACCGAGCCCCACCGGATCCATCCAGGGTACTCCGGGAGGCAGACGACATTGAACAGAGCGAGGAATACGATGTGGAAGAAGTTCTGTCCTCAAGAGAGCACGGACGCGGGAATAACAAACGAATTCTCTACCTCGTCAAATGGCTTGACTATCCGGAACGCAAGGACTGGATGAAGGAACCATTCGACAACTTTTTGGTAGGCGGTCTGGAGAAGTTCCGAGAAATTCATCAACGGAACCCGGAAGCGCCGAGGGACTACCGGCTCACTGACGCTTAGGCGGGATCTCCATAAAAGGGCTCGCCGAGGCCTGAGCGGTGGTAGGGATGAAGGGGTTGGAGGACTTCATCCCACAAATCACACAGAAAAGACCCGCTTCTCGGGCCCCCTTCGGAAGCCCGTCTAAAGCCAGCCAACCAGGAAGACCTCCAAGGACGAGGGGTCCCTGCAAGGTGGTGGGAACTCCGAAACGGAACTGGAAAAACAGTCTCGTCACCTGATTGATCTCCGAGTCGTCCGCTGGAAAAGCGCGGCTAAGAATGACAGCTGGACAGCCCCAGCAGAAGGCCATGAGACCGGACCTTGAAGAGACACTCCCAACGATGGTACCCAGAAGACCTCGTGACGAAAACACGGTATCCGGCATATTTGAGAAAAATGTTTTGACCTCTGCCGGATAGCCGGACGGGATGTGCCACACCCCTCTCGACCGAGGAGTTGCCCGCAACGTCTCTTCTTACGCTGGAACGTGCGAAACCGGAGGCTGGAATCGGCATGGCTTGAGCGCCGTTCCTTAGTGTGAACCTATGCGACAGTAAGAGTACGCGCCGGCCTACTCTGAGGGCCCAGCCATCTCGACGGATTACAGAGGGTCTCGGAGACTAAATGACCTGATCCGGTGGTTGGGAGGGCTGCAGGGGTGGAGGACTGCAGTCCGTGACGCTGAAGGGAACTCAGCGTTGAAAGAATCCAATGATCACAGGAAAGAGATGGGCTACTTAGATAAGAGATCAGCTCTTGGGACTAGGCTTAGGGGGAGGGGAGGTAGTGTTACACCTGGGTATCTAGGGTACGTAGCAGACGAGTAAGCATGGGATGGGCGGGTGACAGAGTAGCGGACGAGTAAGCACAGGACGGGCGGGTGATGGATAATGATCCTAGAGTCTAGGCCGGAGATAAAGGAACGGAGTTAGCTTACGGCCGAGACTGGCCGTAAGGGGTGAACTCCGGGATGAGGGGTCAAAGGCCAAATGAGCACGAGGAAGAATCCTGGCAGATAAGTGGTCCAACCCCTTTGAGGGAAGATCACGTACGTAAGAGATCGGGGTCCTTGCGGGAGAGAACGGACTGGGCCTCTAACGTGGGAGTCTGGATCTGGGTCCTTACGGGAGCGATCGGTCTGGGTCCTTGCAGGGAGGGGCCACGTACACATCTGGGGCAGGAAGGTTCCGCGCTCAGCTGCATGAAGAGCTCATCTAACTTATCTACACCCCAGCTATGACCAACGGATCGCCCACGGGGTCCATGCACCTCAGGGGAATCCAAACCCGAGTCACCACTTCTCACGCTGAAGTCATCATCTCTCACACCAGCTTTCCCTAGATAAAAGAAAGAGATTTCTCGCCCCAACGGAAGGGAAACCAGCACGAACATCACCTCCAACACTACCACCGAAAGCACACACAAGATCTAAGATTATTCCGTTGTGAATTATCGAAAGTAGCCTGATTACCTTACGATTCTCTTACACTCCGGTTACGAGACAACCCCAGTGTCACACTGAGTCGGTGTAGCCGATTGGCATGCTGGCTTCGGAGTCTGATGCATTGTACTGGATAGCGAGAATGGCCGTGTTTCGCAGATATCGTAACGTGTAGGTGGCTGCTGACAAGTGCTCAGTAGTCGGGGTGGAGGAAAATTTGCTGAGCATGGAGACGGTGAATGCGAGATCCGGCTGAGTGCATAGCATTAGCCACATCAGACTGCCAACAATTGACTGATACCGTTGTTTACCATCTGAGTCAAGAGTCCTTGCTGTGCCGTTTGTCGGATTTGACTCTGGATCTAATCTTTGGAGCTTGCTTCCAGTAGGCTGTGGTGTCCAGTGGCCGTTGCAGTCGGAAAAGCCATTTGTCGCAAGGAGCTTCCGGACAGCGCACTGTTGGTGGATATGCAGTATCCGTCGTGATTGGTCACGCTCAATCTCTATACCGAGGGAGCAGCGAACTGGACCGAGGTCGGTCATCTTGTACTTGGCATGGAGGAGGTGTTCGATTGTGGTGACTCGGTTGGCCGATGGAGAGCAGAGAAGCATGTCATCAATGTACAGCAGCAGAATTATTGGTGCATCGTTCTGAGCCGATTGCTTGGAGTTCCAGATGGTCAGTGGGGGATCGGTTCGATCGGTTAAGGTGGTGCTTGCCGAGAGGTAGACATTCGGATCATACTCGTATCGTTGGAGACTGAGAGATCTGAGAAAGTGGTCAATATGCTCATACCAGAGATGGGGGGCCTGCTTAAGTCTGTAAAGCGACTTTCTCAGCTTGCAGACTTGAGGTTTGTCCGTCTCAATACCCTGTGGCAGAGCCATATAGATGTCACCGTCAACTTTGGGATTCAGTAAGGCGGTGACAACATCCATTTGTTCGATTTCCCAGTCATGGACAGCAGCAAGGGCTAGCATCATACGTAGGCTTTGCAACTTTGCTACCGGGGCGAAAGTTTCATTGAAGTCGACCCCCGTTTGCTGTTCAAAACCTCGCATAACAAGCCTGGCCTTATAGCGAATGCCACCTCCTGGCAACTCCTTGGTCTTGAAGACCCACTTGGAGCTAATGGGCGTGACGCTGGCTGGAACGTCTTCCAGCCCGACATAGTCCCAGGTTGAGTTTTCAGCCAAAGATCTGAGTTCCTCATCAACCGCATCAGACCATTTCTGGCCAAACCTCGGGTGCGCAATGGCTTCCCAGTAGGATACCGGATCTGCAGAATCCATTGGTTCCTCTTCCACCTGGATCCGGTGGGTGACTGCTCTAGGTCTCTTCCGAAGATCATACCGGCTGGTGTTTCCTTCCAAATTGCCAAGACTTCCACTCGAGGCGCCGAGTCCGAGTCTGACCGCCGAGGCGTCGAGTCCAAGTCTGCCCGAGGATTTGAGTTCGCTCAAGGCGCCGAGTCCAAGTCCGACCGCCGACGCATCAAGTCCGAGTCCGCCCGAGGAATTGAGTTCACTCGAGGTGCCGAGTTCGAGTGCGACCGCTGAGGCGTCGAGTCCGAGTCCGCCCGAGGAATTGAGTTCGCTCGAGGCGCCGAGTCCGAGTCCGACCGCCGAAGCGTCGAGTCCGAGTCCGACCGCCGAGGCGTTGAGTCCGAGTCCGACTGCTGAGGCTTCGAGTCCAAGTCCACCCGAGGAATTGAGTCCGCTCGAGGAATTGAGTTTGCTCGAGACGCCGAGTCTGAGTCTGACCGCCGAGGCGTCGAGTTCGAGTCTGACCGCCGAGGTGTCGAGTCCGAGTCCACCTGAGGAATTGAGTCCGCTCGAGGAATTGAGTTCGCTCGAGGAATTGAGTTCGCTCGATTCTAAGAAAGTGACGTTTGATGCCTGGATTACCTGTCTCCGGTAGGAATCCCAAAAACGCCAGATAGTGGTACTGTCGTGGACATAGCCGAGCAGAAACAGAGGGTGAGCACATGTACCGGAACTTGCTGTGGTGGGAGGCTGGGAGTGATTTGAAAGCTTTGCATCCAAAACGTCGTAGATGGCTAACTTCCGGTTTTCTTCCGAAAAGCTTTTCATAACGAGTCATGCCATTGTTCGATGAGGTCGGGCTCCGAGTGTTCAAGTAGTTCGCTGTGGAAGTGGCTTCTGCCCACATGCTTGGTGGGAGAGTACAGTTCAGTAACATTGCGCGGGCCTTTGCATTGTGGGTCTGAATCATCCTTTCGGAGACCACATTTTTATGCTGCGTGTATGGTGGTGATGGCTCGAAGGTAATACCGTATTCTGTAAGGATTAGTTGAAATGCTTTGTTGTCGTTGTTGGAATATAGGGATCGATAAAGATGAAGATAGTGAATTGGTTGATTGATACAACGTCGAAGGAAAAACATTTCTCTCTATATACAATGTGCCTGAGGGACTCGCCAAAGGGAAAGAACGGAAGACTGTCTCCCGAGCTGGTGCTCGGAGACTAAGGCAGCTGTCATCTCCGGAAGTGCCGTCTCCGGTCCGTCATCTCCGGACGCCGTCTCCGGTCCGTCATATCCGGACGCCCATTATTCTGACACTTCCCCTCGTATGGAAGATGTAAAGGAACGCAGGAGAGAAGGAGAAAATGAAATGGCCAGTATAGCAACAAACGGCAGCAGAGAAAAGAAACAAAAACAGTGAAACCCAGTATCCTCAGATGCCTCGTTAAAACTCATAACCGTGTAAAAAACCTCATGGGAAAACCATGGACATAGGAGAAAGAGTGCATCCACCAAAGAAAGAAAGGAGAGATAAAGAGAAACTGTTCAACCACCCGCCATGTGCTTCACCGGAAACTTCCCCTGGATACCAGGCCGATTTCCAGGCCGATCCATGAGAAAATCTGTCCATTGTCAGCATTGAGCGTAAATAGCAACTCCATCAGGCATGTACGACTGCTCTGGTATGGGGACGCCACAGTAGCTCCCGTATTCCCAAATGAACACAGCAATCACATCTTTGAAAGTGTACGACTGCTCCGGTATGGGGACGCCACAGTAGCTCCAGCATCACCAAGCGTGAACATCAGCTCCCCGAGCGCATGCGTCAGCTCCGGTGTGGGGCGCCGCAGCTGCTCCTCATCACCAAGCGCGCACACAGCTCCCCCGAGCGCATGCGTCAGCTCCGGTGTGGGGTGCCTCAGCTA
>Ga0307508_10005219_pt1 | contig 12424 bp, 11 predicted proteins | sample 9_EM_MG_FD_203089 | JGI IMG/M metagenome (GOLD analysis project Ga0307508, IMG submission 203089) | Populus trichocarpa ectomycorrhiza microbial communities from riparian zone in the Pacific Northwest, United States - 9_EM | ecosystem: Host-associated > Plants > Roots > Unclassified | place... | reverse complement strand
TTCCAAGATCGAGACATCCGGAGCGAGGTGACGACACTCTTTCCAAGATCGAGACATCCGGAGCGAGGTGCCGGCATCAACAACGAAATCAAACAACCAAACCCAAATCAAGCGCCGGGACCTACGCTGTGACAGTTTCCTACGTAGAGAGGCATCAGCAACGATCAGCTGGAAGTTGAGCCTCAACAATATTACATTGTTTCTGGGATCAACTCTCTTGTGATATTTCGAACGCGAATCTCTTAGTGTTACACTGGAATATTATCACGGGGCGGCACGGATCCTTGAGGAGGTACGTACCGGGATGAGGACACAGTAGTTGGCTATTCAGGAAAGATCGGCTCTGAGAGTCTAGGCGGGAGATAAGGAACGGAGTTAGAACTTACGGCCAAGACCGGACGTAAGGGAACTAACTCCGGGAGCTGAGGGGGTTGCGGGGAAGCAAACGAGTGGAAACCGGCAGACTTGGGCGGGTTCCCCGAAAGGGAGCCGCCACGTCACCCGAAAGGTGTACGAGAAAAAGAGTCTGACGCGGTTACCCCGCTCGGCCGCAGGAAGACCCTGCGGTGCGAAACCGACAAAGCTCATCTCTCCTTATCTACACCCTGCCAGGACCAATGAGTTGCCCACGGGGTCGAAAGCCTCGGAGGAATAGTTAGCCCATCATCAGATCTCACGCTACCCCAAGTGAAATTTAACCTGGCTCTTTGCTTCCGAAAGGAAGAAGAACCAAACCGAACACTACCACCGAAATCCACACACAAGATCTAAGATTATTCCGTTGTGAATTATCCAAAGAGTAGCCTGATTACCTTTGACTCCATTACACTCCGGTTACGATACAACCCCAGTGTCACACTATAATCTTTGATCCAAAATCACCCTACAATTTGTCACAACGAATGACTTACTTCGACACAACTTACTTCGAAGACCACCTTTACCTACTTGAGATATCTGCCTTGTTAGAACCGAAAACCCAATACTCCTTCGATTATACCTTCCAGTCCATCGACGCCGAAATAGCCAATTTCGAATCGTGGAACGAGTTCTTCGACGGTCCAAAACCAACAGCCAAAATCAACTGTACGCCATACAACTGGTACACACAACAGTGGTGGAACTGTGCAAAATCACAGCAACCGGCCGACTTCGACGAAGACGAACTCTTCGATTTGTTCGATTACCACCTCACCGACGACGAAACCATTTACACCGGAGATTTCCTCGACGATTATTAAAGCCATGACGACCTCCTCGGACTTCAATATGCTCAGGCTTGAGGCCCCACGGGACCTGCTCCAAATCACCGACGGAGCCTCGGGACCGGAACCAGCGGTAGAAATAGCCAATCTGGCAGTCTGGGTTAGAACCCTGGTACGCCAGCAACGGCAGGCCGAACGCAACTTACAACGGCTTACGGAGCTGTGCGGGGACGCCTACGATAAGACGGACCGGCGAACAAGGGAGATCGAGCAGGTCTACCAGACCCTAGCAGAAGGAACAAGGTACGTATATGACCGAGCCAATGCTAACGAGAAAATAGCGGAAGAATGGATATGCAGCGAGCTGGCGAGCGCAGCAAATGCGTATCAATCCCTGGCCACGAACGTTTGGCAAGCCATCCTCAAGCGCACCAACGAAGCCAACGAACGGCAAATATGTCAGGCCACTCAGCTGGCTCGAGTAAACGATGCCCTGTCTTTCCTGGCAGAGGCCAACACAGCCCGGAACCAGCATCTGGCCAACTTCCAGGGCAACGTAGAATTATGGGTGGCAGAACACCAGAATCGGGTAGCCACCCTGGAAAACCAACTCCGGGAAGCAAGAGCAGAAATCCAACGCATTGCGACCCGAATCCCTTTACCCACAACACCACCAGTACCGACAGCACCTCTGGCATGGAGAAGCCCAGTGAGGCAGATCAGCACTAGTGCCCCATCTGCCCACTCGGAACCAGCGCTGGGGAGCCCGCTACGCCTAAACCCGGGACCAACGCTCCGACGACAGAGACCCCCGGCGGTACCCACAACGCCTGAGATGAGGCAGCGGCTGGAGCAGCTCAGGCACCACGTATCCCCAAGGCCACCAACCTTTGGGTCGGCGGTGGGACAAGGAGGGAACCCCCCCTCTACACCGCCCGGATCAGCAGCCGGACCTCCGTCGGGCCCACCCTCGGAACCACCCCGACCGCCTTTCCGCCGCCCCCGCTCGCTGTCGCCACCTAGGAACCCCGCGCCCACGATTACCACGCGCGACCTAGTACAACTGGTGGCGGAAGGAGTAGCAAGGGCCACCCAGGTTGCCACGGCCGAGCCAAATCGAATCCGAACCTCCCGACTGAAAATGGAAAACCCCGAGACGTTCGATGGCAAACCAACGACCCCCTTCAACAACTGGTGGAAAACGGTAACGAAATACCTGAGTTTCTATCCTGAAACCTCCGACCAACAAAAAATCGTCTGGGTATGAACACTCCTCACCGGTACTGCCAAGGCATGGGACCTACACCGATACGATACGATGGGTGAGAGCGACACCTGGGCGAATTACTCCGCAGCCATCCGAACCGAATACTTTGACTCCCGCGAGGCAGCTAGCGCCCAACTCAAGCTGAGCCAGCTTAGGTATAGCGGAGACATTCGGGCCTATATGACCGAGTTCCGAGCGCTCAACAACCTCGCTCGAGCCACGGGGGAAAGTCTACAGGAGAAAATTGACCTGGCAATGCCCGAGGCAGTGATCGACATGCGGTTCGCTCACTACCTGGGGGAGTTCGCGGACGATGAGGGGTTCCTGCACGCCACCAACCAAGTGGCACTCCAAGTCGAGAGAAAGAAGGCCTTGAAACAGGCCAAGGAGCAGATAAGGGGGCAGACAGGTAACTCCGGAAGTGGCAGAACAGAGAAAAAGGAGGACAAACGGCAGGAAACCCGGACAAGCTCCAAGCAAAAAGAAAGCCACCCCCGCGAGAGCCTCAGCAACGTGGCAACCAAACCCACCTGGTTCGGGAAGAAGAACACCTGGCCGACCATGGACGAAGCCATGAAGGGCTTGCCCAACAACGAAAAAGAAGAATACCGCCAGAGCCGAGAGGACTGCTGGCGATGTGGACGGACACGGCACAAAACCTACGAATGTCTGTCCTTCAAAACCCGGAACGGAACGGTGCTTCCGCCCGCCCCGTGGAAGATAGGGGCAGTCTCGGAAGGAAAGAGAAAACGGGACGACGAGGGATATGCGACCCCCGCAGCCAAGCAACAAAAGGTGGCGGCAGTCGAGACAATAGACGTCAACCCGATGCCCCTGTGGAAAAGCGAGGAAGAGGATTTTTAGGAGGCCCGGTACCGCCGCAACCGAAGGCCACCCCAATAGTATGTGGAATTTCCAAAAAACGAAGAAACGAGGAACCAAGCGCTGGGACCCCGCCTAAAAAATCATGAATTACCACTCGCAGCACCCGACCAATAATAGAGATGCTGCTACACCAGGGTAACCACAAACACCGAATCCGAGCCCTGCTGGACACCGGCTGCTCCATAGCCTTAATCAACCAGCACACGGTGGAGCGACTGGGTCTCGAACAGGTACCACACCCCAACCCGGTCCGAATCGAAAACTATACCGGAGAAGCAGTGCCCGGCGCCGGCCAATATTATACAAAGCCCTTGCGCCTACAACACCGAAAACATTATTCGACAGAAAAATTCGAAGTAACCCCCATGGACGCAGAAGTTGACATCTTCCTACCCTTCAGGTGGATAACGGAACACCCGCCTCAGGGGGCCTGGACGTCGGACGAGGTACGCTTCGATAGCGATAAGTGTTTGAAACGATGTACGAAGTACGAAACAAACGAGTTTTCGCTATCCTGGGACGAATCAGTGGCCACGGACCCTACCGCTCAGCTCATAGGCTATGTAGCAGCGGCCGACGAAAACCCGGACCCTCTAAAGCAGGAACCAAGGGAATTCCACGAATATCTACGCATCATGAGCAAGGAGGCAGCCGATGCACTCCCCGAACATCGGCTGTACGACTGCAAGATCGATCTTAAGGAAGGAAGCACGGCACCCTGGGGACCCATCTACCCACTCTCCAAAATGGAACTACAAACTCTCCGAGAATGGCTAAAAGAAATGGAAAAAACGGGGAAAATAAAGAGATCAACGTCATCAGCGGGCTCCCCTATTTTGTTCGTCCCCAAGCCCAGTGGTCGAGGCCTTCGACTATGCGTGGATTATCGAGGCCTCAACAGTCTAACAGTCCCAAACCGATATCCACTTCCACTTATGCAAGAACTCCAGGATCGAGTCCAGGGGGCGCAATGATTCACAAAGATGGATCTCAAAAACGGGTTCAACCTCATCCGAATAAGGGAAGGAGATGAATGGAAGACAGCGTTCAGAACCCGCTATGGATTATACGAATTCCAGGTAATGCCGTTCGGACTCACCAACGCACCCTCAACCTTCCAAGACATGATGAATCATGTACTATCAGACCTCCTGGATGTAGGAGTACTAGCCTATATGGACGATATCCTGGTCTACGCGAAAACCCAGGAAGAACACGACCACCTGGTGAAAGAGGTGCTTCAACGTTTGCAGAAAAACGGGTTGGCAGTGGCTCCGGAAAAATGCGTCTGGCGGGCACAGGAGGTCGAATTCCTGGGCTATGTTATCGGCCAGAACGGGATCGAGATGGCGAAAAACAAAGTGGAAACGGTCCTGGACTGGAAAACCCCCAAATCCCTAACAGAAGTGCAATCGTTCTTGGGGTTTGCCAACTTCTACCGACGTTTCATTCAGGATTACTCCAAAATAGCCCGACCCCTCACGGAGTTAACAAAAAGAACAGAAAAATGGACGTGGACCAACGAGGCAGAAACGGCGTTCAAGGAACTAAAGCATAGGTTCACCTCAGCCCCGATACTGGCCCATTTTGACGTCTAGAGACCGGTGATCATAGAGACTGACGCCTCAGATTTTGCCATCGGAGCCATCCTATCGCAACGGGATGAAGAAAAACGCCTACACCCGGTGGCATTTCACTCCCGAAAGTTCACACCGGCGGAGATCAATTACGAGATCCACGACAAAGAACTATTGGCCATCGTGGATGCCTTCAAGCATTGGAGACGCTACTGCGAAGGAGCGACCCACCAGGTGCAGGTATTTTCCGACCACCAAAATCTGGAGTACTTTACAACGACTAAAGTACTCAACCGACAACAAGCGAGATGGGCGCAGGAGCTAGCTGGAGTCGACTTTCGAATTTACTATCGACCCGGGACACAGAACGGAAAGCCAGATGCCTTATCCAGGCTTTCGGAGTACCGCCCGGAAAAGGGGGGGATAGAAAACCAGCCAATCACAGCGGTTTTGCAAGAAAATCACTTTGCGGAGCCAAATCGACAGGGACGATCGTTCATTTGCTCATCGGCTCGCCTCACCTTGCTCTCTAGTCGGAAATGGTCGGAGGACTTCCTGGCAAAAGTCAGGGAAGAAGGGAAAAAGGACGAAGCCTACGAACGAGCAAGGAAACAGCAAGCGGCAATAGATGAACTATCATCGAAGGACCGAAAGGTCGAGGGAATGGAATACAAGGATGACTTGCTGTACCGAGGGAACCTGCTCTGGATACCCAAGGGCTTGGTGCAGCACATATTGAAATCAGAACACGACACTAAGGTAGCCGGGCACATGGGGCAGGATAAGACGATCGAACTAATACGGCGAAACTTCTGGTGGCCAAAGATGAACGAACAAATTATAGACTTCGTCAGAAGCTGCCCTGAGTGCCAGAAAAACAAGGCGTCCTGACAACAACCCTATGGACTATCCTCACCCCTAGAACTCCCATATGCACCGTGGCAATCAATCGCAATGGACTTCATCACGGAACTCCCACCCTTAGAAGGATGCGATCAGCTGTGGGTAGTAATAGACCGGTTCACAAAGATGGCACACTTCATACCACTCCGGGAAAAGACGGCAGCAGACCTAGCAATCATCTTCGCCAGGGAAATATGGAAACACCATGGGCTACCCACTGACATCATGTCGGACAGAGACTCACGGTTTACGTCGGAAGTATGGCAGGAGTTCCTACGGCTTTCGGAAATCCGGCCTTGCATGTCCACAGCGTTCCACCCGCAGACCGACTGACAGACAGAACGGCTCAACCAGACAATAGAGGCCTATCTACGGGCGTTCGTCAATAAGGAACAAGACAACTGGAAACGACTGCTGCCGATGGCTGAGTTCGCATACAATAACTCGGCCACCACAGGTAACGGCATGTCCCCGTTCTACGCTAACTACGGCTTCCACCCCATGGCGGTAGGCCCCGCATCCACGGAACCCCTTAACCCGGCCAGCACGGCATACGCCCACTGGATGCAGGCGGTACACGAAGAAGCAAGGAAAGGGTTAGAAGAAGCGCAGGAACGAATGCGGCGGTATACGAACCCGGAGCGAAAGGAACCTCCTGCATACCGGGTAGGGGATCTGGTAATGCTCAACGGCCGCAACATCAAAACACGCCGCCCCTCGAGAAAACTGGACCACAAGAATCATGGTCCTTTCCAAATCGAGAAAATCGTCTCCCCGCTGGCCGTCCGCCTCACGCTGCCTCGGAAGTGGAAGATTCACAACGTCTTCCACGTCTCGCTACTCGAACCCTATCGAACCAGCGAGCATCGAGCACCTCCGGACCCCTCGAAAGTATTGTGGGAAGCCGACGACGTCGAACAGTCGGAGGAATATGATGTGGAAGAAGTTATGGCTTCGGTCGAGCGCGGCCGGGGAAATAACAAACGAATCCTTTACCTTGTCAAATGGCTTGACTATCCGGAACGCAAAGACTGGACGGAAGAACCTTTCGACAACTTTTCGGTGGGCGGTCTGGAGAAACTCCGGGAGTTCCATCGACGGAACCCGGACGCGCCCAGGGACTACCGGATCACCGACACCTAGCTGGTCCTAGGAGATCTCGGACTCGATCAGATGAGAGCCGTAGGCGCTCGGTACGGCACACCTCTGTACGTACACCTACGGGGGAGGCAAGGAAGGCTCCCGGGCACGAACCCTGGGCCGTGAAGGTCACTCGTTCCACGTGCCCCAAGTCGGAAAAGCGTCATATGCTCTCCTCCGCGAACAACCGATCCCTCCGAACGACAGCTCAAACAGCTCCGCGCTGGGGTAATTGCCGGGGAAGACAAGGGCCTCTGGACAGGCGGCGGATCCTGGCGACAAACGGACACCTCTGTGTGCACACCATTGGCTCGTTCGGCTTGCTCGGGCTTGGTCACTCCTTCCACGTGCCCCAGCCGGGGATCGCCAGGATGCGCACTGCGAAACCGGCCCCCTTGTCTCCAAGCACGCGGCTGCCCAGCGGGACGAACATCGATGTAAGAGTACGCACCGGCTTACTCTGAGGGCCCAGCCATCTCGACGGATTACAGAGGGTCTCGAGAGACTACATAACCTGATCCGGTGGTTGGGAGGGCTGCAGGGGAGGAGGACTGCAGTCCGTGACGCTGAAGGGAACTCGGCATTGAAAGAACTACACCAAAAAGAGACAGGCTACTCGGGAAAAACACTCATCAGCTTCGGGACGAAGCTAAGAGGAGGGAGATGTGGTGTTACACTGGAATATTATCACGGGGCAGCACGGATCCTTGAGGAGGTACGTACCGGGATGAGGACGCAGTAGTTGGCTATTCAGGAAAGATCGGCTCTGAGAGTCTAGGGGGGAGATAAGGAACAGAGTTAGAACTTACGGCCGAGACCGGACGTAAGGGAACTAACTCCGGGAGCTGAAGGGGTTGCGGGGAAGCAAACAAGTGGAAACCGGCAGACTTGGGCGGGTTCCCCGAAAGGGAGCCGCCACGTCACCCGAAAGGTGTACGAGAAAAAGAGTCTGACGCGGTTACCCCGCTCGGCCGCAGGAAGACCCTGCGGTGCGAAACCGACAAAGCTCATCTCTCCTTATCTACACCCTGCCAGGACCAATGAGTTGCCCACGGGGTCGAAAGCCTCGGAGGAATAGTTAGCCCGAGTCATCAGATCTCACGCTACCCCAAGTGATATATAACCTGGCTCTTCGCTCCCGAAAGGAAGAAGAACCAGACCGAACACTACCACCGAAATCCACACACAAGATCTAAGATTATTCCGTTGTGAATTATCCAAAGAGTAGCCTGATTACCTTTGACTCCATTACACTCCGGTTACAATACAACCCCAGTGTCACACTTAGTGAATTTTCCCAACCGCTCTCGTGTGAATCCTTCAGAACTACATGGTCGCTCTGCAGCCATCATACAAGTGTTGCCCACTCAAGGGTGATAGACTGTTGGTGACCACCTGAGCGATTGTGCCGTTGGTGAAACACCCGAGTGTTACAAGTATGGACAACTAATACCTATATCAATACTCGTTTTCCTAAATTCTCATTTACTTAAATACTAGTTAGTAAGAGTACATTATGAGTTAACACCGGATAGTTCCAGTATTATTTTTTGACACTTATTTGTGATCATGCTATATGATATAAGATACTGGATCAACACAGTATGACTGCTGAGATTGATTCAACACGGATTGATTGAAGTGGGGTATTAACACTAGGTTGACACTGTATTTAATCAACTTGATACTTCAAAAAATCACGTGTTGTAATAAAATCAGTGCTTATTAGATTCTTTGAGTTTTATAATTTCAGTGTTGTTTCAGTGTTGATCCAGTGTTTGTCTTTTTGCGAATTTGTTTAAATTCAGGATTGACCCCGTATAGACGATGCAATAATATAATGAAAGTATTTCTTAAAACTGGTATCGAAAAAAGATACGGTAATTGTACAAATTATAATTTGTACATGAACGAGATTAATACGAGGTATCGTTGAAATTCTAAAGCCAATAAAAATCCCGTGTGGACATGGTGTAAATGCAGAGTCAATTTTACCCCGTTTTTTGGTATAGTACTTAGGGCGTCCTGCGCGGGTTTCCGCTGACTAAGTACTTATTTATGTAGGCTTTTTCTGAACAACAACAAAAAAATGATTGAATCGAGAACGAGCTCTATGATATGAGCGGTCACCGACTCGTCACCAAATTGGGTTAAAAAAAACCCCCCGAGTGAGATTAAGTGACTAACTGTGTTGGGAAATAGAATTCATGCCTAAGATGTAACTACTATTTCAGGTGTCCGATTATTTATAGCTAAGTCTAAGCGGGTCGGGGAAACGATCGGATAAGGGAGTAGACGACTTGCCGATGCCCTCTCTGCAGATACACGTTCTGTAAATTGCCTTGTGCCATAGGTACAGCCTTCAATATATCTATGCATCCAACGTGCGTGCGCAGTGCTCATAATGCCGGTGAATAATCAAGCTGCTGCTGCTCTTCCTGCTGTTTCCGCTTTTCTTCCTGCTGTTTCCGCTTTTTGGCTGTTGTCATCGCTCCGCACAGTGCACTTCTGCTGTCTTTTGTTTCCTACGACTGTGCTGAAGTACCTACTGCAAAGAATAGCCGGGTGGTCGACCGAAAATGAACGCGTTCAAATGGGAGATAACGGTAGTATAATTTCGGAGTATCTAGATAGGGGGCGCAATCGATCACCCGGGCTTAGTCACCAATATTAGTCATCAGAAATGAATGTCAGTAGCCTCCAGCCATGAGTCCCCAACTGTATCATCCTACACACGGCACCTATCATACTGCGTAGCACAGTATCTATCGTCCTCTTCCCACACCACACCACTCGCTCCGAATGGAGGAGAAGGGAGAGCAGGAAACGATATCAAAAAAACTGCATTCAGCCGCCCCCCGCCGGTAACTGCATAAAGTACCTATGTAGTTGGCGGCACATAGTTACATATTTTTACATAGAGTGCTGCCTGCATTCATATCCGCAGGAACGATTCTCGCAGCTGCGGACAGCAGCATGAAAATGGCAAGCACCGCACCGAGCCCGACTGCCAATAGGGGCAAGAAAAGAGCCCAAGTCCGATCCGCCAATTGAGAGGAGAGAGTTGCCCCGGGGCAGAAAGGGGGGCATTATCGTCTGTAGGCGTACTCTACATACTCCACACTGCAGCCGCAGGAACGGAAGGCCCAAGAGGCGATCCCCCTGTGTGAGTGCGCTGCGTCTTTTGGCGCTGTTGGTGTCTGTCTGCTCGGTTCAGCCCGGTCGGGACGGTATCTGCTCCGCTCTGGTGATTTTTTGCTTCAGCTCGCATCCCCCCTGAGAGCCGAACTCCCTGCTCTCTCCCCAGGATCTGTTCTCACTCCCTCACTCCTCTCTCCCTCTCTCCCTCCCGAATAGTTGTCTGCAGACTGCGATCGGATGACAGGTTTTCGCAGCCAGAGTTCGAGGCGTAGTTACCTACATACATAGCTAGAGCACTCTGCATACACCGGCGGTGTTGTCGAGATGTCTGAGTCAGCCGTATGTACATACAAGTTGCGTGCTGGAGGGGGCTGCGGAGCGCGTCCGTCCATGTCGCGGCCCGCGAGAGACAGACAGAGGGCTATCTACTTCGGCATGCAGAACATCCACGATGTCATGGAGCGTGCTCGGTATGTAGATAGACAGCTAGGCCGGGTCACTGCAGCGTTTTTGTTGTCGCGAAGGGCAAAGCGACAGATGGAGAAGAAAACCGTCGCGGCTTGCTTGGCGGGGCCAGCCATAAGTAGATAGTCTCGCAGCGATTGCTGCTGCTGCTGCTGCGTGGTGTTTCCAAGACGGCACGCCGCGTCCAAGAAACCCGCAACCGGAAAACATGTGGCACAGCATCTTACGTCACCGCCTTCGCCTTCGCCTGCAACCCCGCCGGATTCTGCCATCAGCCGCAACCACTGCTCCTCCACTGCTCCGCCAACCGCCGCACGCGCCCATCCCCGTCGCACGCATCCACACAACACGCACCAACATGGCTTCCGACGACGACGCATACGCTGCCTTCCTCCGCAAGTCGCAGAAGGACTACTCCGCCGGCAGCGGCGCCGACGACGCGGACGACGCCAGCCCCGCGCACGTCACCAACACCCCCCAGATCGAGCGCAACCCGCATCCCGCCATCAGAGCGCTCGGCAGCGAGCGCTTCTACACCTCCGACGTCGACGAAGCGTTCGAGCCGATCTCGCTCGTCTGGACGAAGGAATCGCTGCCGACTGGAGGTATGTGCTCTGATGTCACCGCATCCATCCGCCCCCTCCCTCCCTCCCTCCTTCGCTCCCCCCCCCCCCCCGGAATTCGAAAGATACATAGGCCGGAAAAGCGGAAAGAGAGCGATCGCCGGTTTGGGAAGGGTTTCTGACGGAGGCGCACAGACGAATTTGTGGCCCTGGTGGGCGGCGGAGGTGGCACCATCGAGGAACTCAAGCCGAGCGAGTGGGATCGGCGCGGCCAGTACAAGGATGTCGTCGACGCCGTGCAGGCCGCGACGTCGGAGGGTGCCGCCGCGGTGAAGGTGTATCGCATGGAGCGCGGAACGAGGGTGGTCTACTACGTGGCCGGACTGGACACCAAGGCCGCCAAGGTCGTCGGCGTCCGGGTCAAGGCCGTTGAGTCGTGATCCACCGTTTGTCACTCGTCGCCTCGTCGGCCGAGCGAGACGCCCACGCAGGCCGTATGTGTGCAAAAAATCGGAAAATGGGGGAGTGGTTAGGGTGGGTGGGAGTTTTGCCATGATCTACAAAGTAGTTAGGCTGCATGCAATAAACGAGCAACCCCCCCCCCCCCCAAAAAAAAAGCCGTATGCAAATAAATGCAAAAAAAAGAAAAAGAAAAAAGAAAACCATTGGTCGGATGAGTGCATAAGTAACTTGGCCCATCGCGCCCTCGCTCTCTCTCTCTCTCTCTCTCCCTCTCTCTTTCGCGCGTTGCGACCCACCTATGGCTCTCGGAGTAAGCTGTCAGCACTTGCACGTTTTCTGCACGGAGAAATAAAGCTTACACTAAGGCCCACCGCCGCGGCAAAACTCAATCCGGACCGTGCTCCACACACGCGCGTCTGTGCCAACGTACATATGCGGGTAATCAATAAGGTAGTACATACATTTGCTCACTTGCATACATATCTACACTGCCATCCCCGGCGGCGAGTGAGCGGAAAGAGAATCGGCAACTCAGGGCCGGACTTGTCGCCGCAGCCGGCCACGGTACGTCACGTAGAGTCCGGCAAGGAATCGGAGCCGGTCCATCACGTGCAGAAGTAAGTCCGAGCAGACGCCTCCCGCTGATGGAAAACAGAGAGGGAGCGAGAGCGAGAGCCGGAAGCGGCGCAGCGCGGGACGGTTGTCCGGGACACGTACGTACGGGCATGCTACTCTGGGGGGGGGGGGGGGGGGGGGGGCGGGGGGGGGGGGGGGGGGGGGGGGGGGGGGGGGGGGGGGGGGGGGGGGGGGGGGCGG
>Ga0307508_10005218_pt1 | contig 12424 bp, 16 predicted proteins | sample 9_EM_MG_FD_203089 | JGI IMG/M metagenome (GOLD analysis project Ga0307508, IMG submission 203089) | Populus trichocarpa ectomycorrhiza microbial communities from riparian zone in the Pacific Northwest, United States - 9_EM | ecosystem: Host-associated > Plants > Roots > Unclassified | place... | reverse complement strand
CTCCGCGAGTGTCAAAGAAGAATGGTGCGACTTCCTCACCCTTCTTCTTTGACCGATTCCGGCCACGCCCCGACAAATCAACTACTTAGCCAGTCTGGGTTGTCAAACGGAAAGGGTGCGCGCTCGCCAGGCTTTTGAATCTCTTGCGGTAAATGACGCCACGATTCGCCCGCCGTTTTCGAGCGTGGCGAGCGTGACCTTGCGCTCGATCTCGGCCATCGGGGTGCCGGCGCGCGATGAACGACGCCAAGCCGATCAATCCGCAGCGCGTGTTCGGGCGGCCTCGCGACGATGGGCTCGGCCCTGCCCTATGCGCTGGCGGCCAAGCTTGCGCACCCGCAGCGGCATATCCGCGCTGCTCGGCGACGGTGCAATGCAGATGCTCGGCATCAATGCGCTGATCGGCCCGGCCTGGGACGCCGCCTTCAACAGCGACCGCCCGACCGTGTTCGAGATGGTCACCGACCCGGATGTGCCGCCGGTGCCGGCCCACATCACCGTGAAGCAGATGCGCGCCTATGTGTCGGCACTGCTGCATGGCGACGTGGACTCGCTGGGCATCGTGATTGCCTCGGCCAAGGAGTGGTGGGACAGCGCATTCCCGCCACGCGACGACACCCGGACTTGATGCGCGGCAACCCACTGTTTCGAAAGACCTTCCGATGGCGACCAACAGCATTCTCGACGGCGGTCAAGCCGCCTCCCGCAGGGCACGCGGGCGCGACGTCGATGCGCTCGGGCCGAGCGACAGCTCCGACAGCGGCAGCGACGTCCAGGGCGAACGCCCGATGCCCACCCTGCCCGACAACCCAGGCGAACTCGGCGCGCTGCCGGTCGAGTCCGGCAGCGACACCGACGCCTCCGGCACGGGCGAACGCGGCTCGGCCACCGGCGTCGAACCACGCGACGCGGCCGACATCTCGCCGGATCGCATCGGTGCCGGGCCATCGAGCCCGCCAACCGCCGAGACTCCGCTTGCGAGCGACGCCGACGATTCACCCGATCTGGCCGACGACCTCGAGAACGACGCCGGCGAAAGCCCTCGCACGCCGGCGAACGAAGGCGTGGGCGGCCCCACCGGGCGAGTGCGGCGGGTGCGGGCCGCCGAGGCGGCGCGGGCTGCGTCCGACCGGCCTGGCAAGCCGCGCGGCTCCAAGTAACGCAGCCGCCGCTTGCGCGGCGTCGAAAGCCAGCGGGCCTGCCCGTCTCAGCTGGCGAGCTCGAAGTCCGAGCCCAGCAGTTCCTGCTTGCGGGTCGCGAGCTCCTCGCCGAGTTCGTCGAGATCGAGGTCGGCGAGTTCGAGCAGACCGAACAGCTCGTCCTCTTCGATCTGGATGTGGTGCCGCAGGTATTCGGCCAGCACGCGCACCTTGGCATCGTAGAGCGCTTCGTCGGCGTCCATCGTCTGGATCTGTTCGATCAGGTCCTTCGCGACCGCATGCTCGACTTCGGCATCGTCGAGCAGTTCCTGCTCCTCGATGACCGCACGCACGGCGGGATAGAAGATCTCCTCCTCGATTTGTGCGTGCACCGTAAGCAGCTCGCAGGCACGCTCGGCCAGCATCCGTCTGCGGTCGTCCAGCGCGGCCGGTGCAGCCGCCTCGAACTGCTCGAACAGCGCCAGCACCTGCTGATGATCGTCGCGCAACAACGAGAGCGCATCGATCTCGGTGTCGGCGGGCTCGACGAATTCTTCGTCCGCGTCTTCGAAGGGATCCATGGTTCTCGCCTCCTGCGGCGTCAGGGTGCCCGGTCAGCGACACCGGGCACGCCGGTTTCGCGGGCGCAATGGGCGCAGCAATAGATGACCGCGCCCGCCTCGATGCCGTGCCCGACGACGTGGCAGCCGCAGTGGCCGCAGCGCGGCGCGAGCTGGTGGATGGCGCACTCGAAACTGTCGAACGTCCAGCTCTTCCCGTCCTGCGTCACCTGGAATGAACGCGTGTACTCGTTGCCGCAAACATCACAACGTGCCATGTCGAAAGTCTCCTCGAAGAAGGTGTCCGTCGGTCGGCTCCGAATGAGTCGAGTCGTCGTGCGTCTCTCGGCAATCGGCGTGCCTCGGTGGGCACATCGATTGCCGCACACCTGCGCACGAAAGCGAGGTCCACGATGAGCACACAAAGCATGCCCGCTCCGGCGCCGATGCGCGATCCGCGGCAGGCCTATCCCAAGCCGCCGTTCCCGCACCAGCACCAGGCGCGGCCTGGGCTCGCGGCGCACATGCAGCCGCGGCCCGACCACGGCGAAACGAGCTACGTCGGCTCGGGCCGCCTCGCCGGGCGCAAGGCCTTGATCACCGGCGGCGATTCGGGCATCGGCCGCGCGGCGGCGATCGCCTTTGCGCGTGAGGGCGCAGACGTCGCCTTCGGCTATCTGCCTGCCGAGGAAGAAGACGCGCGCGAGGTCGTGCAGCTGATCCGGGCCGAAGGCCGCCAGGCCGTGCCGCTGCCCGGCGACATCCGCAGCGAGGCCGTCTGCCGCAAGCTCGTCGCCGATGCGGTAAGCGCGCTGGGCGGCCTCGACATCCTCGTCAACAACGCCGCCTACCAGGCCGCACAGGACACTATTACCGAGATCAGCACCGAGCAGTTCGATGCGACCTTCAAGACCAACGTCTACGCCTTGTTCTGGATCACGAAAGCCGCGCTGCCGCACCTGCCGCCCGGCGCAACCATCGTCAACACCTCATCGGTCAACGCCTACGACCCGGCCGAGGATTTGTTCGACTACGCCGCGACCAAGGCCGCCATCGCCTCGTTCACGAAGTCGCTGGCCAAGCAGGTGGCGAAGCACGGCATCCGCGTCAACGCCGTCGCGCCGGGGCCGTTCTGGACACCGCTGCAGCCCAGCGGCGGCCAGAAGCCCGAGAAGGTCACGGGCTTCGGCAAACACGCGCCGCTGGGCAGGCCCGGCCAGCCCGCCGAGATCGCACCGCTCTACGTCGTGCTGGCCTCGAACGAGGCAAGCTTCGTCAGCGGCGACATCTTCGGCGCCACCGGGGGCCGGCCTGCCGGCTGATGCCTGCGTCGAAGCGCACCTGGACCGCGCTGCGTGAAGCCGCGTCGCATTGCCGCGAATGCCCGCTCGGCGCACCGGCCACGCAGACGGTCTGGGGCGAAGGCCCGCTGCCCGCCAGGCTGATGCTCGTGGGCGAGCAACCAGGGGATCGTGAAGACCTCGCCGGTCACCCATTCGTCGGCCCCGCCGGCCACTTGCTGGACCGCGCCATCGCCGCGCTCGGCTGGCAGCGCGAGATGCTGTACGTGACCAACGCGGTGAAGCATTTCTCGTTCGAGCTGCGCGGCAAGCGGCGCATCCACAAGACGCCGGCGCAGCGGGAGATCCTCGCCTGCCTGCACTGGCTGGAGAGCGAGATCGAAGCGGTCGCGCCGTCGGCGATCGTTGCGCTCGGGCGCGTCGCGGCGAGTGCCGTGCTCGGCCGGCCGATCCAGGTGATGAGCGAACGCGGCCGCTGGCTGCGGCGCCACGACGGCATCGGGGTGTTGATCACGCTGCACCCGTCGGCGCTGCTGCGCGGCGACCCGGCCGAGCGCGAGGCGGCGTACGAGGCATGGATCGCCGATCTGTCTGCTGCGACGCCGCGCGTCGTGAAGCCAGATGCGGGCTGACGATGCGCTCCGCTGCGGCCGCGGGCACGCTGCTTGCCGATCTGTTGCGAAACGTGAACCGATTGCACAAGGAGAACGGCATGACACGCGTAGCTGATGCGATGACGACCGGGGTGCGCGCCATGGCGCCGCACGACACGCTGCTGCGCGCAGCGCGGCAGATGCGCGCCTTCGGTGTCGACGCGCTGCCGGTGTGCATAGACGGCAAGCTCATTGGCATGGTGACCGCACGCGACATCGTCACGCGCGGCGTCGCGCAAGGCTGTGCGGCCCAGACCACGCACGTGAGCGACGTGATGGGCGATCAGGTCTGCTGGTGCTTCGACGACCAGCAGATCGACGAGGTTCTCGCCGAGATCCGCGGCTCGCACGTGTGGAGTCTGCCTGTCGTCGACCGCGACAGGCACCTGGTCGGCATGCTGTCGATCGGCGACACCGCGTTGAAGACCGGCGACACCGCGTTGAAGACCGGCGACCCCGTCAACGCCGGAACCTTGTGGAATGTCCACGAGCCGGCCCAGCCAGAGCGCTCGAGCCAGCTTGCATCCAGCCCTGTCGGTGCCGAGGGGCCGCTCCAATAGCCTGCGCTGCCGCGAGTCAGTGCTCGGAACCGTGGGCCTTGCCTGAACGATGGACTGGACGGTGCTGTGGTCCTTTCACGTGTCGCCACTGGAGCTGATCGTGCGCGGCACCGCGATGTACTGGTTCCTGTTTCTGATCTTCCGGTTCGTGATGCGTCGCGATGTCGGCTCGGTCGGCGTGGCCGACATCCTGCTGGTGGTACTGATCGCCGATGCATCGCAGAACGCGATGTCGGGCAGCTACGAGAGCGTGTCCGAGGGCTGCGTGCTCGTGGCCACGCTGATCGGTTGGAACTATGCGCTGGACCGCGCCAGCTTTCACTCCGAGCGGGTTCGCCGATGGCTCGAGCCGCCGCCGTTGCTGCTGGTGCACCATGGGCGCATCCTGAAGCGCAACCTGCGCGAAGAGCTGCTGACCATCGACGATCTGCACGCGCAGTTGCGCGAGAGCGGCATCGAGTCTGTCGCCGACGTCAAGCGGGCCTACATGGAAAGCGACGGCAAGTTCTCCGTCGTGACCTACAGACGCCGACCCGCAGCAGCGGCGAAGGACGAGGCGCCGCCGGGCACCGCCTCGTGAAGCGAGCTTCAGGACGTCGATTTCTTGTGGGTCGCGGCCTTGGGCGCTTTGCCGCCTTCCTTGCGCGCTTCCGACAAGCCGATCGCAATGGCCTGCTTGCGGCTCGTCACCTTCTTGCCCGACTTGCCACTCTTCAGGGTTCCAGCCTTGCGCTCGTGCATTGCCGCACCGACTTTTTCCTTTGCCTTTTCACCATACTTGGCCATGACCTTTCTCCGATTGAGCGGGCATGAGCCCGCGACAAGAAATCTTCGGTCACCTCGTGCAGTCGTGCGACGAGAGAAATACCAGTTCTGCTGTCAGACAGCACCGGAAGTGTCCACTGGAACAAGGCCGTGCTGATCCAGCCTATCGACTACTTCCTCATCGCCTGGTTCGTGCTCGCGCTGGGCTCGACCGCATGGGTCGCGTGGGACCAGTTTCGCCACAACCCCGAGCCGTCGGTGATGCGCTGGGGCTTCATCCTCGTCACGCTCTATGGCGGGCCGGTCGCGCTGCTGCTGTACGTGATGGCCGACAAGGAACCGCGGCCGGGTGAGCACGAGGCGTTTGCGAGGCCGCTCTGGCGCCAGGGGGTCGGCTCGACCATTCATTGCATCGCGGGCGATTCGACGGGCATCATCCTCGCGGCGGTGATCACCGCATCGCTCGGCCTCCCGATGTGGCTGGACCTGATCGTGGAATACGCCGCCGGCTTCGCGTTCGGCCTCTTCATCTTCCAGGCGCTGTTCATGCGCAGGATGATGGGCGGCAGCTACTGGGAGAACGTGCGCCGCAGCGTCGTGCCGGAGTTCATCAGCATGAACTGCATGATGGCCGGCATGGCGCCGGTGATGAGCCTGCTGATGATGGGGCGCGACATGCGCGCGATGGATCCGACCCAGCTGCTGTTCTGGGGCGTGATGTCGCTGGGCGTGATGGTGGGCTTCGCGTTCGCCTACCCGGTCAACGTCTGGATGGTCGACGGCCAGCTCAAACACGGCCTGATGACCGTGCGGCCGGCTGGCACGCATTTCGAGGCCGAGGCGCCACCGAGTCACGACCAGACGACGAACGCAATGCAGCCTGGCCAGCATGCCGGGCATCAAGAGAAAGGCGACGGCCCGACGCGGGCTCAGTTGATCGCCGTCGGGGGAGTCAGCGTGCTCGCGCTCGTGGTCGGCATGGCCGCGCCGGCGAACTGGGTCAACCTGCGGCTCGGCAGCCACGATGTCGGCGACGCGATCATGCCGCCCGGCATGGTGATGACGCGCGACACGCCGGCCGAAGCGATGCGCGACATGGCGGCGGTGCTGCCGCGCGACATCACGCAGGTGCGCGGGCTCGATGCGCATGGCGACACGGAGTTCGCGCCGCGCATCGAGAACGGCGTGAAGGTCTTCGATCTCGACACGTCGGTGATCCGTTGGCAGATCTTGCCCGGCGTGCACGTCGACGGGTACGCGTTCAACGGCCAGATACCGGGCCCGCGCCTGCACTTCAGGCAGGGGGATCGCGTCCGCATCAACGTCACGAACCACTTGCCCGACACCACCGCCACGCACTGGCACGGCTTGATCCTGCCCAACGGCATGGACGGCGTCGCCAACATGACGCAAGCGCCGATCGTCTACGGCCAGACCTACCGCTACGAGTTCATCGCGCGGCAGTCCGGCACCTATCTGTACCACTCGCACGACCATGTCGACCGCCAGCAGGCGCTCGGCTTGTATGGCGCGCTCATCATCGATCCGGCCGACCCTGCGCAGGAGATCAAGGCCGACCACGAGGTGACGCTTCAGCTGCAGGAATGGCTGGTGCGCGAGGGCCTGACCTACCCGGCGATGCCGATGGAGGGCGCGATGCCGAACTACTTCACGATCAACGGCCGCAGCTACCCGTCGACCGACACCGTGCACATGAAGGTCGGCGAGACGCTCAAGCTGCGCTTCATCGGCTCGAGCACCGGCGCGATCCATCCGATGCACATCCACGGCGGACCGTTCACGGTGGTCGCTCGCGACGGCATCACGCTCGCGCCCGGGGCGCGCTTCGAAGCCGACACGGTGAATGTGGGCCCAGGCCAGCGCTACGACGTGATCTGGCGGGCGCGCGAACCCGGCATGTGGATGATCCACTGCCACATCACGCACCACACGACGAACGACAACACCGAGACGGCGGGCGGCGGCGGGCTGATGATGAACATTGCCGTCTCGGCGGGATGACTGCCAGACCTAGGCTTTCTGCAAGCACGATTGAAGATGAGACGGACAAGGTGCCAAATGCCCGTGTCGTGCGCTACGCTTGCGTCGTCACGGTTAAGACAACAGTCGGAAACGGTCAATGGAAGCGATAAGAAGTGGTTCACGCCGTCCTAGGAACCGCAATGGCACTGTCAACTCGATCTGAACGCCCGCTCTACCTCGTTCCTGTTGCTCACATTGTTTGGAGTTGTGCGTTCGCTTGCCTGCCGGCGCTTGCCGCCGACGAGCCGGTCGCCACGCCCCCGGCCGACACCACGCCCCCGCAGGACGTCGACCAGGTGCTCGAGTCCGCGCGCCAGTCGGTGCGCTCGACCAGCGAATGGCTGGCTCGCGGTGTCGACGGCTGGTTCGGCGACAAGCCGTTCTCTGAAGGCGGCAAGGTTTCCGATGGTCGCCTGAGCGTCAACCTGCTGACGCGCCAGCACGAGTCGCCCGATTTCGCGGTGCGCTTCAATGCCCGCTTTCGACTGCCGAACGTCGAGAGCCGCGCCTACTTGTTCTTCGGTCGCGACGACCAGCGCGACGTCGTCACCGACACACCAGACTCGTTCTCGCGCCAGCAGCGGCTGCAGCCCGAGAACACCGCCGACAACGCGTTCTTCGGCGGCATCGGGCTGCCGCTGCACGACAAGGTGCAATTCCGCCTCGGCTTTCGTGGCGGTCTCAAGCCCTATGCCCAGGCACGCTACGGCCAGCGCTGGCGCACCGGCGATGCCGATCTGGTGGACTTCCGCGAAACGCTGTTCTGGTCGCTCGTCGACCATGTCGGCTCGACCACCGCGCTGTCGTACGAGCACGCCTACTCATCGACCTTGGCCGTGCGCTGGCTCGGCTCGACGACGATCACGCAGGTCTCGAAACACTTCGACTGGTCCAGCAGCATCGGTGCGTACAAGTCGTTCGGCGACCAGCGCTTGCTGTCGGTCGAGGCGCTGGTCAGCGGCACAGAGGGAACGGGCGTCGGCGTATCTGACTTCGGTCTGCAGACCAAGTGGTCCCAGCCCGTCCACAAGGACTGGCTGATCGGCGAGATCCTCGTCGGCCACTTCTGGCCGCGGCAAGATGCACTGAGCCCGCGGCTGCGCGCGTGGGCGTTGGGGGTTGGGGTGAAGATGCTGTTCTGAGCAACAGAGCCATGGCGTCCCCTTCCCTGGTCGGGCTCGAGCCGACGCCGCTCAAGCAACTTCAACTTGCCAAGGCTTGACTTCAGCGATAGTCATCGAGCGGCGACTCGTCGAATCGTCTTCGACACAGTGCACCAGAAATCCAGCCAGTGATGGCCTGGATGCCATCGAGAACGAGGACCAGGAGGTTCCCTGATCGATCATCCTGACTTCCTTCGATGAATCGTTCAGGCCCGGTGCCTTGACGATGGTCCAGTTCGCGAAGGAGGCTTTGAGGAGTTGTTCGTCGTTCGCGTGTTCGAGATAGGCCTCTCTCAGGCTGCTGGTCCGAATCACCAGGCGGTGAAGCAGCGACAACTTCGGATAGTCCTCGCCAACGCCGAAAGCGCTCAGGTAGATCAAACGCTTCGATTTGTCATCGCCTATGACGGCAAGGAGGCACCGCGTGATGTTCGACAGCAGACCTGGAGGCGACGTCTGCGGCGCCCAGGGGCTCCGAGTCTTTCGATTGAGGCCGACGCAAAAGACAACGGCTTGGCAACCGGCGATCGCATCGGCCACGAACGGTTCACTGGTCATGTCTCCGGTTCTGTATTCGATCGAATTCAGCCCTTCGAACTCTTTGCGGGTTCTTGCGACGGCCACTGCGGAGTGGCCGCGCTCGACGAGCTTCCTGACCACCAACGAACCCGTCAGGCCCGTTGCTCCGAAAACCGCGACGCGCATGGATTTATTCATCATTCTTTCGAAGGCTCGTGGAGGGGGCGAATACATGTGATCGACGATAAGTCGTTCGATGATTCGGCACTAGTCGTTGCGTCTTGGACAGTACGTTCCGATGCTGGAACAATCAGGAATGCTCAACCCATACGACCTGCGCGCGTTCTCGCGTATCGCCCAACTGCGCAGCGTTTCGGCGGCTGCGCGCGAACTGAAGATGCCGAAGTCATCGGTCAGCCGCTCGCTGGCGCGCCTGGAAGAGGCGCTGGGCGTGACGCTGGTCGAGCGCTCGACGCGCCATCTGCGCCTCACGGATGCCGGGACGCTGTTCCTTCCGCATGCTGTGCGCCTCCTCAGCGACATGGAAGAAGCCGAGACGGCGCTGACGAACTTCGCCGGAACAGCACGCGGAACGCTGCGCGTGAGTGCGCCGCTCGCCTACGTAAGTACGTTGCTCACACCGATGCTGCCCGGCTTCCTGATGCGCTACCCCGAGGTTCGGGTGGTGCTCGACCTCAACCATCGCAACGTCGACATGCTGGCGGAGGACATCGACGTGGTCGTCCGCATGGGGACGCTGGCCGATTCGAGCTTGGTCGCGAGGCGCCTGCCCTCGGTACACATGTGGCTGTGCGCGAGTCCGCAGTACATCGCGCGCAAGGGGATGCCGGTGCGGGTTGCCGACCTGTCGGCACATGACGTCATCGACCGCATCGACGGGCCCAACGAGTGGGTCTTCGACCTGCCCGACGAAGGTCAGGTGCGCATCACGTTGCACCCGCGTGCGGTGTCGCCGGAGCCGGCGGTCGCGATGGCGCTGATCCTTGGGGGCGCCGGCATCGGCCAATTGCCGAGCTTCATGGCTGAGCCGGCCATCGCCGAAGGGCGATTGCTGCACATCTTTCCCGAATCGCTGCCGCAGACGGTCGAGGCCCACGCGCTGTATCCGAGCCACCGTAGCCTGTCGGCGAAGGTGCGGGTCTTCATCGACGCTCTGGTAGCGCACCTGTCACCGCCGCAGACCTAGCAACACAGTCAGCCCTGTCGGTGCGGGGCAAGGCCGTCATGAATCTCCCCGTCCGACGATCGGTGCATGCAGCGCCATCAACTTGGCAACCCAGTCGATGAACACGCGCAGCTTGGCGCTGACATGCCGGTTCGGCGGGTACGCCACGTACAACGGCATCGGATCCAGGCACCAGCCCTCAAACAACGGCACCAGCTCACCGCACGCCGCATGCGGCTCGGACATATAGTCCGGCAGCCAAAGAATCCCAAGGCCGGCCAAGCCAGCTGCGAGGTAGGCATTGCCGTCGTCTACCGAGAGCACATAGCGGCCCTGCACTGCGATGCTTTCGCCATCGCGCCGCATCGCATATGGAAAGGCCTTGCCAAGACGCGCCCAAAGGAAGCCCACGATGCGGTGATGCGTGTCTTCCAGCTCACGCGGGTGCGAGGGCGTACCGGCGCGCGCCAGATAGCTCGGCGCCGCGAAGACCCCGAGTTTGAGCTCACCCACGCGGCGAGCCATCAGCGACTGGTCGGTGAGTTCGCCGCCGCGCACCACGCAGTCCACGCTGTCGCCGATCAGGTCCACCATGCGATCGCTGACGCCCATGTCGATCTGGATGTCGGGGTAGCGCGCGTGGAATGCCGACAGTGCGGGCACGAGAATCATGCGGGCGAGCGGGCTGGGCACATCCACCCGCAACCGGCCCTTGGGTGATGCCGAGGCGCCGGAAAGGCTGGTATCGGCGTCCTCCAAGTCGGCGAGCAACCGCAGCACGCGCTCGTAATAAGCCGCGCCATCGGCGGTGACCTTTACCTGGCGCGTGGTGCGGTTGAGCAGCTTGACGCGCAGCCGCGCTTCGAGCTGCTGCACCAGCTGCGTCACCGTGGTCTTGCTCATGCGCAGCGTCTCCGCTGCCTTGGTAAAGCTGCCGGCTTCCACCACCCGAGCGAAGGCTTGCATCGCGTCAAAACGGTCCATCGCTACTCCAGGTGCTTCGTAGATTGTTTGGATTGGGCAAACGGTGATTGTCTGCATTGCCTGTTTATCCGCGGAGCACGCTCTTCTAGAGTCTCTTCGTTGCGGCACGGCGTGAGTTCGCCAGTAACGACACAGTGAAGGATGTTCATCCTTCGGGCGGATCGTCGAAGCCGCGCAATCCTCAATCTCTCCCACCCAATCAAGGAGGCCTTCCATGGCTAAGCGTGATGTAGTTTTCCCGGCCGGGCGCCAAGCGCTTTACGAGATGAACCGCTATTCGCCGGCGATTCGGTCCAACGGCTTCGTATTCGTCTCTGGGCAGGTCGGCAGCCGACCGGATGGCTCGCCGGAGCCCGACCTGGAGGCGCAGGTTCGGCTCTCTTTCGACAATCTCAACGCGATCCTGTCGTCTGCCGGCTGCACGTTCGACGACGTGATCGATGTGACCGTCTTCATCGTCGATCCCGAATCAAAGTTGGAAACGATCTGGCGCGTGCTGTCGGAGTATTGGGGCGACGCGCCGCACCCGACGCTCACCGGTATCGGCGTGACGTGGCTCTATGGCTTTCAGTTCGAGATCAAAGTGATCGCGAAGCTTCCTGAGCCGCAAGCATGAGCGAGTAGAGTCGCGCCATCCCAATCCCCGCCAACTCGCACCGCCATGAACCGACTGCAGTCAGAGCTGCATCGCCTGTACCTCCCTCGACCACAGGCACACGCAGAAACTGACGCGCAGTCATTGGCTCTGATCGAACCCTTGGATAGGGTGCGTGCCATGGTGATGGAGCTGACGCGGCCGCCGAGCTGGGCGGTTCTCTCAAAAGTCTGGCGCGGCGTTCAGACCGAACTGGAACTCCCTGCCCCCGCCATTGCCGTTTCAGGCATCGATGGCCTTCAGCTTTGGTTCTCGCTCGCAGAGCCGATCGCGGTCGCGCAGGCCCATGCGTTTCTCGAGCGCTTGCGCTTGCGGTTTCTGCCTGACATCGAACCCGGGCGAATGCGCCTGATGCCAGCGCCAGATGCGTCGGTGCCGCTGGTACCGGCCCGTCAGGAGCACAGTGGGAATTGGTCCGCGTTCGTGGCACCGGACCTGGCCCCTGTCTTTGCCGATACCCCATGGCTCGACATCCCACCGAGTGAAGAAGGTCAAGCAGCTTTGTTGAGCAGCCTGGAAGTGATGAAGCAAACAGTGTTCGAGGCGGCGTTGGAGAAGCTCGGGCCACGCGCGCATCAATCGCATTCGACCGCGGCGGTTGCCGCGAGCGTCGACGAGCCCCTCGCGCACGAGCGGCCCGCGGCTGCGGCTGCCGGTGCAGATCCGAAGCGATTCCTGCTTCAGATCATGAACGACGACACGGTGGCGCTGGCCCTTCGGATCGAAGCGGCAAAAGCGCTCCTGCAACATTCAGACGGTCATCGCCCGCAGCAGAGCCACTGATCGGCAGCACCCCGCGATAACGACGAATACGCCGCGCATCACCAACGTCGCGATCAAGTACTGATGAGCTCCATCGACTTGGTCTCGTACATGGACTCGTCGCTGCGGCCGAG
>Ga0307508_10005217_pt1 | contig 12427 bp, 12 predicted proteins | sample 9_EM_MG_FD_203089 | JGI IMG/M metagenome (GOLD analysis project Ga0307508, IMG submission 203089) | Populus trichocarpa ectomycorrhiza microbial communities from riparian zone in the Pacific Northwest, United States - 9_EM | ecosystem: Host-associated > Plants > Roots > Unclassified | place... | reverse complement strand
AGGTTCAAATATAAGTCGACAAGTTGACGGAGGTAGGGCTCTGCTGGAGATGATGCCAGGTGCTCGAATAGAGCTTCTGGCAAACCTAAATGTTAAAACAGTGGTCAAGAAAATGGGGATTCTAGGCAAACTAGGTTCAGGCACATACCATCGAGGAAAAAGACGTGTGCCGCAGCGTATTGTGGCGGGTTCGACGAGAAATCCGCAATGATGCGATTTACATTAGGACTGGTCGGCATGAGTAGGTACATGGCCTCTGTTTTGGGCTGAGGCGTACGCCGGGAGTTGATGGCCTCAATGACTGCAATGAACTATTTAACATCAAGTACGCAAGAGAGGGTGCCTCTCGGGAAGCTGCCAAGACGGATGCACGCACGAGACACGTTTTCCTCTAGCACATCATAAGTCTTCAATACGGCTCCTAGCAGCTTTTGGGAGTGCTCATCGACGACTAGAATCTTCCATTTGTCCGGTGGGTTGACTGATCGGATAGTGTCGAGAAACCCTGTTGCAGTGATCTGTGGATGAGCTTATTGAGGGGCAAACGATGGGGCATGATTGTAACGTACGCTTCCTTATTATCTCGGTGAGAGATGTACTCATGGGGAGAAGAAAATTAGTTTGAATTGAGCAAACGGAATGATCGACTTTGTTGACACTTGTGGCGCAATACAAATGTGGCCATGCCAACAAAATCGTCGATTCTTGCTTTCAACGGGTTACCACGAGTTTGGCAACTTGGATGTTAGTGCGGCTGACGAATTGAATGTCAACCCCATGTGGCCGCCTGTAGCCACACGCTGGCTTTTTCTGCATTGGTTGCCTGTGATATCTCAGCGTGTTACCTCCTTGCCGCTAGGTCTGTACAAACGCGACGTTACATCATCTTTGTACGCTTGAGCAGTTCACCGTGAATGCCCCCTAAATTTTCTCTCGAGCTCTCTCTCCGGACCTCATTTTGACTTGTCCTGATGACGCTCAATGTTCGGCCCCTTACGCTCACGCTCTGTTTCTGGAATATGGCCACTACCTAGGCAGGTCTTTACACCATCAGTGTGAACACCCCTGATGTCTGAGTGCATCGCCTTTAGCTCGTTTCGGCATTGAACACCCTCGGTTTCCCTCACATACAACCCTCCAAAAATACTCCACCTCAAAATTAACCCTCAGTGTGAAAACTCCCCATTGATACAAGGCGGGCATAGCGGTGTACAATGGCCACGCCAGCTTGAAACTGTACGCGTTTGGCTGTGAATTAGTGCATTTTAGAGCCACCAACTGCACATCTGGCGAGGTAGCGTGCTAGGGCAAGTCGCACTACCTGCAGCTGACCCAAAGTGATTTCAACATCAACTGGTCGGCCACTCAAATTCGGACCGTCACCCCGCATGATCCTATCCAGTGCGCCAAGGTATTCTGCCCCGCTTCCTTGTTCAGCCCGAGTGTATGTTTCCTCGAGGTGGCGCAGGAGCTCATACGCATCGTCCCGAGAAAGAACCATGTCGGCGTCTAGACCTTCCAATTAGTCATGCGAAAACCGACAGGCTAGATGAATACTGCACCATCCAGCATCCCTCCGGCGTCCAGTAATATGACACCCCACCACCATTTGGGCACAATTTTTGCGCTGAGCATGACAACAAGGAATCGTGCAGCATCTTTCCGTTCACCTCGTGCAAACATATCATGAAATTCGGCGTAACGAGCGATGAATTGAAGCCGTGTAGCGAACATGTCTTGGGCTAGGTTTCGTTCATCCTCATCAAGTGATGTGTTTGAGAGGGGGAGAAATGCGCGCGGTATGGTTGCGACCTGAGAGCGAAATTCGTCCGCCCCTAGACGATTGTGCTCGAAAGTGAAGGCGGCTGGCAAAGTGGACATGGCACACACCCTTGGTGATATAAACCTGTAGAAGCAGATCAGCTATCTGTCCTACGCCGCGTCCATCTCGAGCCATGACGGAGTATTGCACGGCACGGCCATACAATCCTCTTCGGATAAGAGCTTGTGAAATGGACTAAGTACAAATGTTTAGTGAGCGTACAGAAACGTGACATTTGTTTTGGATCCTGTTACATACTCGACATGCTGAACACAAGAGCTCTTCAAGCCCGTAATCCTTGCACACATCAATAATTTTGAGGATTGTACTCTCCCATTTTTTCCAAGCCTCGGTTTCAACGTCATTGTTATCGTGGCCCAGTCCACCCCCCGCGATCACCATGTCCAGATCAGACACACCGCCACCAGCACCTTTGGCAGGTGTTGCTGGATCCGTCCCGACCCCGCTCTCACGGATGCCACTGGGAGCAGGAGTCGAGGGAGGGATAGAAATGTCAACTGGAACACGCATGACTATTTCAGCCACCATTGCGCGGCCTTCCTTTCCGCATGCCCCGAGATACTCGAGCGTAATCCGCCAGAGTGAGGGGTCTGTGTAGATGTGTTCGGCATATTCTATCATAAGATTGGTTCGCACCGAAAGACCACTGTTCAGGAAGCAACATGGATGAGGGCGAGGAATACTGGTACACGTTGAGGAAAGAAAACGCACGTGGCCGCATGGATATCGGTATCATCCAACTCCCCAAGCTTATCAAGAATATCAGCTGCATGTGTCGCAAACCATAGGTCCCACTGTTTTGAACCTTCAATTGCCTGCGGCGGATAGGTTGCGAATCAATCATAGCACACTGCATCCATGAGTGTGAACTCACGGCTTGGGTATCATACATGGCAAGCGCAGATTGAACTAGTTCCTCTGGATTGCTTGTATCGATGGGAAGATGCTCAAGGATTGTGGGAAGGGTTGACCTATGGATCCTCATGAATAAATTGCAACAAAAAAACGCGTCGAACGCACGGGAGGGCTTCACGGGTGAACTTTATATCGTACCAAACGCCCCACACTCCAAGGGCCTCTCGCCACCCCCAACCCTGCTCTGTACAAAGGGCGAAAAGGGCATCTCGATCCCCTTCCAAGATGGCGCAAATAGTCTCGACGCCACTGCGCCATTCACCCTCTTCACTGTTACCCGTGCCATCATTATCTTCAAGGTCATTGATATGCCTCCTGTAATTTCTCACGAGTGTTTCTCTCCATCTTCGGTGAGCAGTGAGGAAGTCTGCTTCGGCGTCATAGTCTTTTGACCGGGCATGCTTTTGGAGAATCGGTACGAGCTCCGTCATCAATCGACGCAACGCCTTTGAAGAATGGGATGCAATGAGCTTGTTGATGAAATATATAGCTGACTTCGAGATCCCACGCAACACGCATCTGGCAATTCGAGGTATCAGGGAAGAGCTCGGGTTCTGTCGTCGTCAACTAAGTCACCTGACCAAAAAAATCCAGAACGCGTTGTCGAGCCATGGTTTTTCGTGTGTATCAAGTTCGGGGCCCTCTTCGCTTGTGGGTGCCACATAATGTGTATTGAGCCAATAAAGGAGCTCTTCGCCGACGAGAGAGGTTGCTGTGTTGCCCGACTCGGATGTGAAAAGAACTTGTAGGAGATGCGTCGCGGAAGCAATGCCGGAGTAATGATTGTATCGTGCCTCGCTAAAGTTTTGGGAGAGCTATGCCAGGAAACTATAAGCCGCAATTTATTAAAATAGAGTATAATCGGAACACTCACACCAAGGCGATCCAGATGTGTATAAAGATTGTCGACGTAGTGTCCGAGTGCCCGCCAACATCCGCTCACGACGCACGAATCTTGGGTCCTAGCGCGGTAAAGAGTTACTCGAGAACTGAAGAGGCTTAAAAACGTGCCTACAACGCTCCTTCTTTCTCCAGCTCACTAAAAGATATGCGCTGAAGGGAATCAAAAGTAACATAGGATTCTATAAAAAGCTAAGTCGTAACATAAGGGAAGTCCTGGGCATGAGGTGGAACGCAACACATACTTGTGCATCTTCCTTTCGTATTTTATCCCATTGTGCAAAATACAGCAGGGACGATCTGGCGGGGGTTGTTACCTGAAGGTCCTTCTAGAGCCGAGGGCAGAAGTCTGAGGAGAGCAAAGATAGTTTGTCAAGACAAGACACTGACGACGGTCTCATAGACAATAAAGCTATTGCCGCGGGGTGACAATGCGAATGACACGCGGCGTCCCGCTTTGTTGAACGCGTCAATATCGTCAGGCGCGCCAAGCGGGGGGTACAGCTGAACGAGTGGATGCGACGACGCGGTTTCTACAGCATCCAGACGTGCATCGTTTGAGGAAGATTCTGACACCATAGACAAGACGGGATCGTCAGCAATTGATGGCCTGGTGCAATGCAAGCTCTAGTGGATGTGGCTGTGCACCATCCTCGGCCGATTCCTATTGTTACATGTTTGGTGAGATGCTCCCCGCTCTTGGTTCGCGAAGTTTGAGCTTCTGTGAGGAAGACATTGCCCGAAAGTTGCAGGGAGGTTATAAGATACTCCCTTCTCATTACAAAGACCCGAGAATACAGTTCACTAAAAATCTCGGGAGTTCCGTGATTGAGTTCCAGGGGCTGCGGGGTCGATGATTGAGCAGTGCAGCGAACACCTGACGCTGGCAACGGAAAGTGATAGCTAACCACATCCGCCCAAGAGTTCATGTCGGAAAGCCTCGAATGGCAGTTGGCTTTATCTTCCGCTCACCAGCAAGGACGGCGAAAGTCATGCGCCACGTGACTCGAAAAGTCCCCCATCGGTACGCCGCATCAACGCCAGATCACAATTCTACCTTGACTTGCTCCGATGATGCCTTAGCATCGGAGCGCTATATTAATTGAGACACAAAATGTCCAAGACCCGACAGTTTCATGATTACAAATTATTGATCGACTTCCATCATGCTGGCTTTGCCTTCAGGCTGGTTGTCCTTAGGGTGAGGATCCAGTGGTTCATCCATGTGGGAATCCGCAGAAATAACTTTTGAGCCGGTCCTTGGGCTCGATGGTAACGGCTCGGGTGACTGTGGAATGGCACCGAAATTTGGGCCCAGTAATTGGACCTCGGGATCGTCGGATGCTCCAGAGAGCCGCCTTGAAGGCCCGCGCATATCTGGTGAAAGGTTTGTTCCATTGCGAACACTCCTTGGAGCAGGATTAAAATGCCCACACTTTGGGCATATGTACTCTGCGAAAAGTTCAAGACCGCATAAGCACTACTGGGCGGAAAGGTGAAGGAACAGGTGCGAACGAGTATCTTCCCACAAGCTTTCGAGGGTAAGTCCATTATGAGACGAGCATTTGGCACATATGAGAGCGTAACGGGAGCGCGCGGGGTCGAGGACAGCTGGCGACGCATCATCCACGCCTAACAAGGCATCTGCAACTTTATCAAACCACCGCCGTTGTAGCTGGGCAGGGGCAGTCGCTGCATGAGGATTGTCGGCGGCAGTATTCCCAAAGATGGAAGGGTGCGAGTTACCTGGTATCTCTGCTATATGAGGAGATTGTTGATGCTTCGGCGGGGTCGCAGGAGTCTGTGGCCGCGCTTCAGGTCTGGGCGTACTGGGTAAGGACGGTTGAGGACGGCCGGATGTGCGAGGACGTTGTCGTAATTGGCTCGAGGAACCCTGCATTAGAATAGTTTGAACTAAGACTCATCAGGCGATGGCTTGTCCTCACTCTCGAAGGGGTTTCTGAGACCGAAGGGGGCTTAGTATTGTCGTATCGGTCAAGGAGACTGCGTGTGCTGTAATAGTTGGTCTTCTGCTTGATTTCTTCAATAATATTTCTTTGCTTAGTTAGAAGTTTCTTCAAGGTTGCCTCTAATATATCAACATTTATGAGATGGAGGCAAGAAATGGGCCACTTTGCAGTACCTTCCGCCTCCCCTTTCCGCCGATACCAGAACTGCACTATGCGTCTCAAAAACAGGGCACTGCGGGGAGACCTTGAGCTTTAATCATATTAGTGAGCGGTAGATATAGTCACGCACGCAATGGGGCCTATTATAACAGGGCCAAGATACGCGACGCGCTCAATTTCGATGTTGCTGCGTGTTCTTTGCGGAAACAATTGAGGGAGAAGACTAAGATACCATATAAAGGTGTAAACAGCCCATCCTGCCAACGAATAGATCGCCGCCCATAGAGCAGCCCTTCTTTCTCGAAGGGCGAGTTCGGTGAGGCGAGTTTGGCGATTCGAGATTGACACAGAGAGGGAGGAAAGAATATGCTCGTAGTCCTCGCTCGGCGTCTGGCAGCATGCTACATCAGAGAGATAAAGCAAGAAGAACTAGGCATATGCTGACTTTGCGAAACCAAGAAACCACAGCGCCCATAGAGTGAACGTCAACAGCGCCGGGTTCTGCCGGCACCGCGACCTATGGCAGAATACGACGATGTGCTCACCAACCAGCCCGTCGTTATAGACAATGTATGTTTGGCAGGTTGATCCACGCCCTCCTTTTTGACGCGACGTAGGGTTCCGGTACCATCAAAGCTGGGTTTGCAGGTGAAGAGCATCCAAAATCATTCTTCCCCTCGTAGTACGTTGCTTTTCTTGTATCACATACATTCGCTCATGCTTGATACTAAGCGTCGGACGACCAAAACATGTACGCGTCATGGCTGGAGCCCTCGAAGGTGACGTCTTTATTGGTAGACGCGCACAAGAGTATCGCGGTCTGTTAAAAATCCGCTATCCCATGGAGCACGGTGTAGTAACGAACTGGGATGATATGGAGAAGATATGGAACTGGGTGTACCAAGAAGAGCTGGGGACGCTGAGCGAGGAGGTGCGATGGCAGCTCTCGTGGTTGCCACACTACCATTGACGGCTGTCCCAGCATCCTGTTCTCCTCACCGAAGCCCCCCTCAACCCCCGAAGCAATCGGGATACTGCCGCCCAGATTTTCTTTGAAACTTTCAACGTTCCTGCCCTATACACAAGTGTCCAAGCGGTTCTTTCGTTGTGCGTCCACCTGCTTTCACGTCGTTCACTACTCTCATTCCTCGGGAAGATATGCGTCCGGCCGCACGACTGGCATAGTTCTAGACAGCGGTGATGGAGTGACGCATGCCGTGCCGGTCTTCGAAGGTTTTTCTATGCCGAACGCTATCCGACGGGTTGACGTTGCAGGGAGGTAACACATCTTGTACGGCCCCTACCTTCACGTATTCACTCATTTCCTAGAGATGTCACGGATCAGCTTCAACTGCTGTTACGAAAGGCCGGTCATAATTTGCACACGACCGCAGAAAAGGAGGTTGTTCGAACAATCAAAGAGAAAACTTGCTACATTGCTGCCAACCCCGCAAAAGAGGAGAAAGAACTAGCAGGGAGAACTGAAGATTACAGATTGCCGGACGGTACCACTGTCCAAGTACGTTGCAATACTCCAGCATCGTGTATTAATGTTGACATGTCCGCATAGCTCGGCTCGGAACGCTTCCGCGCGCCAGAGCTCTTGTTTGACCCCGAGATGATTGGTCAGGAGTACGCAGGTGTACACCAAGTTGTTGTAGACTCCGTCAATCGCGTCGACATGGACCTTCGCAAGAATCTCTTCTCGAACGTCGTTCTCAGCGGAGGAAGCACGCTCTGCCGTGGTGTGTAAAGGTCCAATCCTGGCCTGCGCAGCATTAATCAACGCGCCCTTAGGATTTGGCGACCGTCTTCTAAACGAAATACGGAAGCTTGCCATCAAGGACGTGAAGATCAAAATATATGCGCCACCAGAGCGCAAATACTCGACATGGATAGGAGGGTCAATCCTTGCGGGTTTGAATGCGTTCAAGAAGGTACGTTAGATTCAAATTCCGTTATATAGAGTGGAGTATCGTTACCGACTGCCTTGAAGATGTGGGTCAGCGCCGAGGAGTACCACGAAGATCCTGACATACTCCACAGGAAAACCGGCTTCTAATGAATCCGCTCATTCTGTCCTATTCTGTGACACTGGTTTGTCCCCCTACTATCTTTTCAGTATTAATTGATGTATATTATCCTAATTGCACGCATCCAAATACTGGGATGAATACCCTGCACCCTCGTCTAATCACATGACGATGCCTCATGAGATGTCCTAGGTCTGCACTCGAGACTGTCCTCGAAACAACCCTCAGCGCCACCGGGGTTGTATTCGTGGCCTTGCAACCCAAGGCATTACGAGTACTGGCGGTAACACCCACTGAAGATGCCTTCACAATCGCCCTGCGATATATCGCGGCCAGTGGCCGCTTTCCCCTACACACCCCTAACACCTTATACAGGCCATACGCGCCGCTCTCCTCTCTAACTAAGTTCATATGCCCGACCCCTATGCATGCTTTCTTCACCCCTCTTCACTATATCTATTTTTCCCTTCGCTTTTCATTACAATACCTACCACAAACACAACACCTTTGCCTCCCACATGAGTCTCTTCCGTTGTCACACAAGCCCAGCATCACCTAAATTAGTTCCCGCTGCCCCCTTCACGTACCGTAACTACTCTCTTCTTCCATCACACCTAGTACCCTCACCCGCATAGTTAGTCTCATCTGTGCGTCATAAGCCTTTTGGCACGGAAGTGCACCTTAATATGACACCATTATCATCATAACATCCACTGAGTCTGTCATTCGCAACTGTTCATATGGACGGAAATAGATGAAACGAAAGTGGTAGCTATTGTTACAGGACATAAGATCGTGGTGTGAATGGAAACAAGTTCAACAATTTGTGGGAGACATTGACATTTAATTAACTGGAACCGGGGAAATTGAGCAAAGTGCGCGTGGGATAGATCTGAAAAAGCGAGGCACATGGACAAGCGAGAACATGAGGCGATGCATTAAACACAAGTTACAAAAACGCCAGCGACCCAGAACGAAGATCAAGCATCGAGCGATAGTGGCGCAGGCGACATCAAAAATGGCGCGGTCGGGCCAGAGACAAGGCGTTGGCTTGCAGGGGGTTGACGTGAACCGATCGGAACAGTCAGCTTGCTGTTTTTACCATCGCCACCATCGTTGACCGGCAACAATACTGGTGAGACGAGCATTTTATGTTTATTTTGCTTAGCCGGTCGTCCACCGCGTGGCTCCCCTGCAAGATTGCCAAGGGTGAATTTTCGTCTCGAATGCCTTTCAGAAACAGAATTACCTCGTTTTATTTGACGAGGAGAGGTATTACGTGAACGACGTCCCCCAAATGCCCCAAATTCTGAATAGGGACTGACAACGCTGGCGGTCGCCCCATACGAGAAGCCATCTGCGGGTCTCGGGGATGCAGACGTGGATACAGGAGGTAGATCAAACGCGGATGACGGGCCGCCCATGGTTACTGGAGAACCCAAAGCGCCGCCATGAGCTCGCACGGCGGATCGTAAACGGTGAAAAGCATTGATCGGGATGCGCTCCCACCGATTGCGCATTGACTTCGTTTCACTGGGGAGTCCATCACTTGCGTTTACTTGTTCGTCTGAGAGCTGATCATCGAGGACTGTTACATGCAACACGTCACGCAGATCAATCGCAAGGGGAGATTGTTGTGGTGTACCGTGCACATCCTCGGGGGCGGAGGTTTCAGGCTTACCACTGCCAGCTTTCGGAACCGGTGAAACTGGCGACTGAACCACCGGTGTACGGGGCTCAGAGCTGTGCCGGACTCGTTTGGGTGTCCGCAAAGTCGAATCATTCTACAGTTAGCAAGATCAGATGCATGACCTAAAACAGCATAGAGCTTTGGGCGCCCGTTATCGACAATGTTCTCACCTGCTGGATGGCTCGCCTTTTCCGGCGTTGTGGCCTCGGATACGGAGATGGAAGAATTTCGGATCTTGAACCATCAATAATGGCTGAACTTATCCCCAATCCTAAGTCGCCCGATATGGTGAATGAACCCATCGAAGGAATCAGCTTGTGAGATTCAGACATTTGGGAGCTAGATGACGTTGAGAGGGCCGGCGTAAGCCTTGAGGGCATCCCTTCTGTAGAAGGGATTTTGTCACGGCGACGTCGTGGTACTCGATGATTTACAAATGACGACACGAATCGATGAATGTGAGGGTGATGTGGTTTCGATGTCTGGTTGAACGGTGAGTTAGCAAACAGGATTGGACCTAATTCGGGATGAAGTTCGTCCTCGTCGGTGGTTTCGCCGCCATCAGGCATACTGGACTTCTCACAATCATAGTCAGCGGAGTCGGTTTCCTGTATTTCTTGCTCGTCTGCCTCGTGCATACTGTCGACTTCGGTGGCGAGCATAGTAGCATTCTCAAGGAAAGCGGCATCAAAAATAACATCCATATCTTCCCACTCCTTCATGCCATTTGCGAAGACAAGTTGTCCATCCCAGTTCTCTGTCACGAGGGGAAGAGGCGTGCTGTTGTGGATATCGAGGAAAGGCAGCATACCAGCCCCGATTGCCTGCTGCAAGGACACACTGCCATCAGTAGGGTGGCCGGTGGCAGTGGGGTGATGGGTTTGTTCTGGCTCCGAATCCGACGAGGATGAATCAAACGATGAGTCTGACAGATTGGCAAAGAATAGATCGGCATCGAAGTCGTCGTCGTAGTCACTCCACTCGAAACCAGGAACCGAGCTTGCAGCACCATCGTTATCATCTTCGCCTTCGCCGTCATCATCGTCATCATGTTCATCATCACCGCTGCTACCAGAGTCTGCATCGCCGCTGGTGGAGGCGTCGATATCCGACAGTGTGGCACCGGCGCCGACACTTCCGTGGCGCTCCCGATCGTTCCAATTCATTTTATCCCAACGCCGGCGGCTGTTTTCATCAATTCCGTGCCTCGCGTTTTCGAGCTGTTCCCTACGCGCGCGCAGCTTCTGCATGGCGAGCGTCTCTTGTACAATAAGACGCTCTTCTTCAGCTTCCATCTCACTGTCAGTATCACCATTCTCCAATGAACCGTCGGAGGATGACGTGTCATCGCTCTCTGACGATGGCGATGAGAGGGAGGAGTCGCTCCCGAAGACAGACGCAGGGACGAAGGTAGGAAGGCCAGTGGTTGACATGTTCAAAGGGAGGTCATTTTCAGCCAAAATAGTCGGGCGATTGGTCGACGCAACCCCATCGAATTTAGTGTTGGGACTCGAGGGACGTTGACGGGCGTTGGGGGGCAACACACCACGCACAGCACGTGCAGCAACTTGGCGTACATGTAATTCAGCCTTAGACGGTCCCCGTTTCTTCGGGGGAGTTCGTGACACCGAGTCAAAGTGCGGACCCGCAGGCGAAAACGAGGCAGATTGAATTGAGCCAAGGCTGTCACCGCCCGACTTGTTGTCAGACTCAGTCTGAGCGCTAGGCATCTTGAGTATAAGACGCTTTTTGGATGTCGATAACGTCGTAGTAGCTTTGGAGGCGGCAGCTGCGGCGGCGCCACATGTGCATTCGTCTTCGCACACGACACACACCCCAGCGTCCTCGCCAGGGGCGGCCGAAACAGCTAGGCACGTTTCAAGAGCGGAAGCCATGTGGTCTGCAGCAGAGTTCATGCTATAGGAATGAGTAGTCTGCATGGTAGAAAACGACTTTGGGGGGTCTACCAGAGTTCGTGGGTAAACGCGCACTGATGGCTTTGTAAAAAAAAAAACTTACTCTGATTCCTTTTACTCTTTGCCATTGCGAGTGTCTGCTAATCATTAGAGAGCTTCGCTGATAGTTGAATGGTCTGCTGTCGTCCAACAGACTGAATCGGGAAGAGGGCACCAAGCGAAAATTAGGAAAAGTGCTGGTCGTCACCCGTCACATCGTCACACATGAAAAGTGCGGATCGCCATCCTCTGTGGCACAATATTCTCCCTAACGCTCTATCCTAGGTCTCATCCAGCAGATTGAAGAGTTACAAGACGTTCAGCCTAAAGGTTCTTATCATGATCCCCTCTTTGGACACGCCAATAATTTTGTTATAGAATTCGATGCTGAGGACTTTGAAAACCCGAAAGGCCTACACGACACCGAGTCAGAAGACAGCGAGTCGACCTATCAGGCTGCGCGTGACCACTATTTAGACGTCGGGTGCGCTTGTACGTTTCGTTTGAAGGCGAACCGTCTCTTGTTGACATGATTTCCGCCGCCAGGCCGTCACAACTGAGAAGGACTATTCTCGATTCTGAACTATCAGGAGACAAATATACTGGCGTACAAACGTCTCGAGAACTTTTAGCAGAAGACATTGATTCTAATCACTCGAGCCCCGACGTCGAAGGCGATGGAGTCACAGCCTCACCTCAACACTTTAATGTATCCCATACTGCTGCCGACTATGGTGACCAGGAAGAAGACCATCAGCATAGAGGTTCGCTACCCCGTCTAGAATCTCGCCAAAGCCACGACCTCCCTGGAGTGCAGGACTTGACATTTGCACTTCACGAGTCACGAACGGCTGATCGCGAAAAGGGCAAAACAATTGTCAAGCAAACGGTCTGCTGGCTTTATGACAGGTCTAATAAAACACTGCTTGATGCACATTCCATCATAGTGGCTTTGGGACTCA
>Ga0307508_10005216_pt1 | contig 12429 bp, 10 predicted proteins | sample 9_EM_MG_FD_203089 | JGI IMG/M metagenome (GOLD analysis project Ga0307508, IMG submission 203089) | Populus trichocarpa ectomycorrhiza microbial communities from riparian zone in the Pacific Northwest, United States - 9_EM | ecosystem: Host-associated > Plants > Roots > Unclassified | place... | reverse complement strand
CAAAAAAAAAAATACCACCCACCCCCCCCCCCCCCCCCCCCCCAAAAAAAAAAAAAAAAAAAAAAAAAAAACCCCCAGACTAAAGGAGAAAAATGACGCTACTCAAACACCGTTATGCTAAGTGGAAAATCGCCTACTCTATACATTGAGCGCACAATCTCCCTGGTTGGCCAAGCACCACAGCTGCGTCACTGGCGTCGCGCGGACTCCGCGGGCAACCATGCGCTCCCTCATCTCCGCCAGTCGCGGGCTAGCATCGGCAAACGTGCGGTTGTTTCCCTGCGCATCCTCGCGGCCGCTCCAGAGGACCTCGGCGGCGGCCGAGCCCCGGGGCCACAGCATCATGTCGAGCGACTGCGAGTCGATCTGCTCGGACCAGATGTGGACCTCGCCGCCGAGGACGAGCTTGGCCTGCTCTGGCGTCAGGAACTGCGTGGGCGAGTACGAGTAGATGAGTCTGAACGTGTTAGGCGGGTGCACGCGGAGGACGGGGGATGGGGGTGGACGGAGTGATACCTCCAGTTCTTGCGCGGGCTGCAGTAATCGGCGAAGGGGTAGAACTTCTGGTAGGCGGGGCCGCCGAAATCGAGCCATTGGCCTGTGCGCTGTCAATCACCGCCGCCCGAAGGGGCCGAACAGCGAAACGTACCCTGGCCGCAGTCGAGATACCAGTAGTGGTAGTTGCCCTGGATGATCCTGTAGCCCTTCTCGGTCGCCTTCTTCGCCGCCTCGTCCGACTGCCAGATCTGCACGACGGTCTTCTCGGGGATTGTCAGGTTCCAATCGAGCAGCATCTCCTCCCACACGAACGGGCTCATGTGCTGCTTGTTGACCTGGGCCTGGACGTGGTCAAAGAACTTCTGCAGGTGCGGCCGGATCTTGGTCTTGTTGTTGCTGCCGACTCCTGGGTCCAGCTGGTAGACGTTGGCGTTGACCTCGTCTCCGCCGGTGTGGAAGTACTGCGTGTGCTTGTTGAGCCTTGGCAGGAGGTCCTTGAACAGTTTCGTGAGGAAGTTCCTGACGTCCTTGTTGTTCAGCTTCAGCGATCCACTCGGCGGCTGGGCCGCGTATGTGTCCCAATTGGGCTGCACATTCCTGCCGACGATGAGCTCCGGGTGCGACTCGGCGATGGAGCTGGTGTGTCCGGGCATGTCGATCTCGACGATGACCTGGATACCGCGAGCCTCGGCGTAGTCCAGGATCTGCTGCAGATCTTCCGGCGAGTACGTCAGTCCCGGCGCGTACGCACCTTTCTGGGCGAGCTCGGGCATCGACGAGATCTCGAGGGGCCACGACTGCGAGTCGGTCACGTGCAGATGCAGACGGTTCATCTTGTTCCACGAGAGCGCGTCGATGGTCTTGAGGATGGTCGCCTTGGGGTACCACTGCCGCGCAACATCGAGGTTCAGGCCGCGGTGGACGAAGCGGGGCTTGTCGTGGATGGTCACCGGTCCCTTGCCCCAGACAGCGCCCTTGGCCTTGGGAGTCTGCGACTTGTAGAAGAGCTGCTGCAGCGTCGACAGAGCGTGCATGACGCCCAGGGACGACTCGGCCTCGATGTGGATGGTTCCGCTGCCTTTGGGAATGGTCAGGTTGTAGGCCTCCTTCATCTGCTCGTAGGTGGGGGCATCGACATCCTGCTCGGTGCGGGTGACGACGACCTTCGAGATGGTGGTTCCGGAGCCAGGCGGAGGCTCGAACTTGGATCCCTTGGGGTAGAACTGCCAGGGGACGATGTTTGTCTTGAACAAGGCATCCTTGGTGCGACTCCAGGCGGCCTTGACCCTCCTATTGCTCTGTTCGGCGGACAGAAACCCGGGCTCCTGAGTGCTCAGTCAGCTTCCGGACGGATGCGAGCGAGGCACAGATCTCACCAGCACCAGGGCCAGGGGTGATAATGGTGCCGGGATCAGACATACCTGCCGGCTACCACTGTAGCTGTCGGGGCCGAATTCGAGCTTCACATCCGGCGAGAGCCAGAACGTGCTGTTTCCGGTGTCGTAGTGAGCCGGGATCGGCCAGAGAGCACTGGCGGTGCTCGACAGGAGGAGGACCGAGGTGGCTAGAGCGAAGAGATTCGTCATTCCGAAGGTGTTATTGGTTGCCGACGGATGCTGCTAGGGATAGTGTTGATGGCAACAGGGATTGACTTGGGGGGTTCGAAACAGCGGTGGTGGTGGTGTTGTTGTTGTGGTGAGACTGAGTATGTATGTATGTATGAGGTATGTATTAGGGGGAGGGAGGGACAGGGACGGAGGAAGGGAGAGAAGGGACGGAGGAAGGGAGAGCAGGGACGGAGAAAGGGAGAAGGGAGGGACGTATGTATGTACTCTCGCAGGCTGGCGGACGGCCGACCAATTGAATTAGTTACCTAGTGTGTGTTCCTTTTCCTGCTTTCTCGCAATCCGAGCGCGGGATGGACAGACGAGACGAGACAGAGATCGAGTGAGATCTGGCTTTATATAACCCGACGGCTTGAAGCTGGGCAACATACAACACGGCAAACCCTTGCCTGCACGTCACAGCCAGCTCCTCGCTCCCACCCTGCTGAGTGCTTCACGTCCGCATGCGGTCCAGATACAATTCATACTCCACATACAGAGCACTCTACACGGCGGTGGTGCGACAGGGCAGGCGTCGATCCTTCGATCAGCCTTTGTCCGTCGACAACGCCACCGCCAACCCGACGGCTGCCCTGCGAAGTAAAAATACCCACGCCGCCTGCCGTCGCGCCTGCCGGTTTTGGATCTGGTTCCAGCCCGTCCGTGTTGAAACCCGCGTCCCCCTCGCCCGGCACATCGAGGCCGCCAAGACTCCCTCTCCTCCGACGCTATTTCCGTATCGCCAGTCCTTACGCACTGCTGCAGCTGCGGATTACTCTGTGACCAACCTCCCCGCTCGACAGCCGTCGCCAATCACCGCGTCCATCCGGCTGTCCGTGGCCCTCAAACAACCTCAGCCCTCCCCTTCGCCCGTCTCGCGAATGCACCTGCCCGCTGAGAGCCGCGCCAGCCAGAGCACGGGAAAGAGGGAGAGGGAGAGGGAGAGGGAGAGACAGGAAGAAAAAAAAGCTCAGCCCTTCTCTGCACGGACCAGTCTTATGTATAGATACACGGCGTGTGCATACGTAGAGAGCATCGCGGAGTGGACCGTGATGCTGGTGCCTTGATGGGTTGGCTTGCCTGAACCATCGCCGAGATTGCTGACCAGGGAAGTCGGTCCGTTCACCTCCGCCAAAACGAAACGGCTCAAAGGTACATGCTTTCTACATAGTATGATGGAGGCGGATACACTTAGACGAGGGCATTCCATGCCCACCCCCGGCCTCTACCCCACCACCCAAAAGGAGTTCGTTCAGGCAGCATGCGCTGGAAGCGAAGCATGCGGAGAACACTTCTGCCTACGTATCCATCTATCTACGCTTTCCATCGGTGTTGTGGGGGGGGGGGAGGGGGGGGGGGGGATTCTGTGGATTTGGAGTGGAGGATATTTTGGTATCTAGCGGGAACCCGGATCTGTAGACAAAGTACGTCGCTTGGCGGATCTTGGCAGCCTCATCCGGCCAGCGCCCGAGTGATATCACATGACGGCAACCAACACGAAAACATCTTTGTAACATGTACTTACATACATACGTATGTATCTATACTGTACTGCTTTCTAGCATTCACACTGTGGTACTGTTGGGGCGTTGGTATAGGCCCATCATCCGTCTTTTCTCCGACGGCTCTCTCCGAAGAGCCATTTCCCGGCTGACGCTGAATCTCCGCGCACGACTATCTAGAGGAGTCATAGCCGAGCACTCGAGATTAGTCACCGGAATCGACAAACGTGTGTGCGCGTTTGCCAAGACTTGAATTGACTCCCCCCCTCCCCCCTTTCCAGCACTCGACGGGGCCCCCCGGTGCGAATCCTCAATCCCCACCTCCCCACCTCCCTCCCTCCCTTCCCCAACTTGCCGTGCCGCGGCTCGTGCAGCGTTGTGAAGTAGATACTTATGCATACGAACACGGCCTTCACGCGTCAAGGAAAGGAGGTCAGGCAGCAGGTCCACCCCTCCACACGCTCCACACACACACTATATATTCTGTCCCACGTCGCTCCGTACATGCACACATACTTACATACTTACATACCTCTCCGACATATGTACCCGTCCTCGAATTCCACAGATGCCACGCGACGGAGAGAGAAAGATGAAAGGATGCAGAGGATGGAAGCAGCAGACAGCTGCCGTGTTTGGACAACCCCCCCCCCGAGTCTCGCCGGGTACCTTACCTTGATGGCATGTGCCTGTATGTATGTACCTAATGTACGTACGCGTGTATGTACCTGCCCACTCTGCTGCTGCATACTGTCGAGTCATCTAGATAGATACATACCAAACAGTATGTAGGTATGCAGAGTACATACTGCCAATATATGTGCACACGGGAATCACCGTTGACGGCACAGGATGGTGGGTCATGTGGGCACGTCGATGGCCCTCCCTCGTCTCTCGGCATTGATGGTGGTTTTTTTTTTGTTTATTCATACTCGCATGCAACCTATATAGATCATGGCGGCGTACATTTTGCCCGGTTAAATCATTGATGGTGGTGTTCAGTAAGTACATACTTACTTAGGTATGTATGTAGTTACGTATTATCCATCGTCACGTCACGTCAGCCCTGCACCTTGTCGCCATATATTATTATATTTGGATCCATCCATCATCCCACGATGCCCAGCATCTCCAGAGTTTCGTTCCTTTCTTTTCTCTCCTCCCTTCCAACCCTCTTTAATGCGAGTTCCTGCGGGGGAGGGGGAAAGCTTGGGAGCCAAACCCAAACACTGGTGCTTTTTCGCTCGTATCATGTGGTGGGAGCGGTGTAGTCGGGGCGGCCGGTAGTGAAGGAGAAGGGAAAAAAAAAAGAAAAAAAAAAGGACCGTCACCGTATCTCACCCTCTGCCACCGCTCAAACAAAACGCTTTACGATTTACGGTTTACCCCGGCGTGGATATATGCGTTCATGGGATCGCCCAGAGGACTGCGTATGTACCCGGATAACGATAACAGCGACTCGGCTCTTCGCTGTGTACGCACATACCACAGGCGCGGTTACTCGTCGATGGGCAGATCGCGAGTTCTTGGGCTTTGTGCTGTCGTGCTCTATCATGACTGCCATCACAACCCGTCAAAGCTGGAGCCCAATCAACCACAGAAATCAACCACAGAAAGGCAGCCACTGATATGCGTAGGTCCTCTTCGTGAAAAAAAAAAAATGAAAAAAAATGAAAAAAAAACCCCCCACGAAAAAGCCAAACATAAGTATGCACTGGCGCATAACTATCCCGACAATCACGTCTGAAAAAGAGACGCAAACACACAAGGAACTTTCCCCCCTCCCAGAGGTTTGTTTTTTCTTTTCGGCCAAGTGTATCCGAATCCCCATCCGATCCACATGACGTCCGTATCGTTAGAGTACAGCACAGTAAGAATACGTAACACCCAGAGAAAAAAAAAAGAACAGCACAAAAAAAGGGAAAGAGTACAGTGTGCCCTCGAGGGAGTAGTTAGAAGGGGAAACTGCAAACAACCAAGATCTAGACAGCAGCAAAACATCAACAGAGACACAACCATGTACTCGACTATGTGAAAGATCGGAGTTTGGCCATTGGTAGCAGCTAGGTGGTTACGGAGATGGCTGCTTAGATTCGGTGCTTTTCGCTCTCTGTGGCACATGTTAGCAGTCAATCGGACGAGCGAGTCTCAGAACATACCGAGTCTGGAATACAGCATGTACAGAGCCATCTGGTTACATTCTTGCGTTCCAGTGATTGTAACCAAGCGTTCGTTGCTATTGTCCTGCGGTTCGTTGATCTTGATGACGCTGCCAGAGAGCTGGCGGATCTCGTTGATCTTGGCTCCTCCCTTTCCGATGATCGCGCCGACCATGTCGTTGGGGATGAAGATCTGCTGGGTGAGAGGCTGGCCGGGAAGCATGGCCATTGGATTCGCGGCCGCGCCAGTCTGGGGGGCAGGTCCACCGTGGGCCTGGCCGGGCTGATGAGGTCCAGCGCCAGAATATCCAGCGGCGTCTTGGGGGTTAGGGTAGTGGATTGGGGCCTGAGGGGCCGGCGCGGGCGCTTGCCCGTGGAGATAGGGGACACCGTAGGGGTTGGCGGGAGAGCGCTGCGAAGAGTTCGTGTGGCGCTTATAGGTTTCCGGGTGGCCGTAATTTCCGTGAAGGGGCTGCGGCTGGTACGGAATGACCTGCATTCCACCGGGAATGGGTCCAGCGGGTCCACCGGTTCTCGTGGCGTAGGCCGACGCGGCGGGTCCTCCGTATCTGTCGGTGAGCTGCTCCACGAGCGTGCCGGCGATGTAGTAGGTAGCGATATGGACGGCATCAGCGACGCCGGTCACAACCAGGGAGCGCTCAGTAGACAACGGCAGGGGAGAGCCGGACGCATTAAGTCTAGCGCCAGAAGCTTCCTGGATCTCGCGAATACGAGAGCCGGCCTTGCCAATGATCGAACCGATCAGGATGTGCGGGACTAGCAATCTCAACGGATAAGTCTTGGACTGGGGAGAAGACGGTTGGTCGAGAGGCTCGTTGTTGAGCGTGCGGATGATGAGACCAAAAGCCTATTGTCCAAGTTAGCGACGACTATCCCTGACCAAAAAAAAACCCCCCCTCTCCGCGGATCCTCAAGATTTACCTTAGCAACAGCATCAACAGCGCCGCTGACGGTCAAGATGCGCTCTCCCGCGCCGCGCTGGTAATCCGAGACGGTGCACTTGGCCTCGGCCATCTTGCGAATCTGAGTGACATTCTCACCGCCCTTACCGATGACTGTAGCAGCTTCAGCAGATGTAATCAGCGCACGGATATGGATCCATTGACTCTCGTCAACCGGAGGCTGCTGGGTAGACTGCTGTCCCTGCTGGGGAGCGTCAGGAACATGAGTGTCATCCTTGGCACCAGCTGGGGCGTCCGGCGGTCCTTCGGTCGAAAGCGCGGCGTCATCGCGGGGCTCAGGCTTGACAGGAGTAGGGGAAGGAGAAGGCGAGCTCTCCTCACGAGCGGACTTGTCAAGAGCGGGCCTCTTGGAATCGTGTTCATCCTTAACATTAGGGGACGATGAATCCTCGAGCGGACGCTTAGTGGCTCCGGATGCGTTTGGGGAAGACATGTTTCTTGTTGTTCTCAACTGGTGGTTCTTCAAACTACGAGTTGATAGTGTAGACGCGATTGTTATTTGTCCAATTAATTATATTCGCTCTTGTCCTGCTGTGTACACCTGAAAGAAAACGCTCGGTGGTGGTGGATAGGTGCAGATGACGGGGGGAGCGTGGTATCGGTGCAGATGGTAGGTGTAAGGTGGTGGATGTCAGACAGGAAGATGCGGTCGGGGGGGTCGGGAAGGGCGGGATGATGTGCGGACGGAGGAGGATTGTGTTTTTATTTTTTTTATTTCTCTTCGTGACTTTGGAGTGACTTTGGATTGGGTACTCAGGAGGACCAGCAAGCCAGCAAAGGTGTATGTGGCCGGTTGTGGGTAAGTTGACAGAGTTCACTGTCTTGCAACCCGAGGGAAAGGCTGGAGTGGATGGTGCTTTAGTGGTTGATGGTGCAAGGGGGATGTGGTTGGCGAAGAAGAGAAGAGGAAAACCGGGTCGATAGGGAGGGGGGGGGAGGGGGGGGTGGTGAAGATGATGACGGTGACGGGGGGGAAGTAGAAAGAGAAGTGTCGTAAAGGATAGGGGATGGGTAGGGCAGGAGTTGGCAGTGGGTTGGAGAAAGAGAAGGGGGAAAGGAAGGAAGAAGAAGGATTTGAGGAGCAACGCACTAGGCAAACCCTCGTGGCAAGAGCCAAACTCGATGCAAGGCCAAGCAGAGTGCATACATTATGTAAGTACATACTTACATAGGCTGCCAAGCCGAGTGGCCGCGCTAGTACCGGGCGGGAGAGCGACACGTGACTGAGCGGCGTCGCCAAGTCCTGATCGAGTAGGCGGAGCCTTGCAGCGAGAACACCGCCTTCATTATACCAGTCCTACGGCCAGATAGCCACTTCATACCTGCATTCCACGACAACGCGGATCGTACGATGAACAACGCCCAGTTTCGGAAACTGCTGGAGACTCCTCGCCCAGAACGCGCCGGCAGCTCTAATTCCAGCAATGCGCCGCCATCGGCCACGCCCGCTTTGGGCTCTAGAATGCGTTCGTCGATACCCATGACGCCGTACGTCCCCGTGCCACGATGCCAATGCCCATTCCGTTTGCTGACCGTGTTGGGCGTGCTGGCGCAGTCGCTCCCTGACGGCCGGCAACAACGACTTTGCGCGTCAGCTCGCCGCACATCAGGCCGCACAGCAACCAGCCAAGAAGTTCAGGTCGTCGGCGGCTCCGAAGGGAACCAAGTTCGCCGAAGGCTACACGGACCGTGCGAAGGCACTGCGGGACACCGGCGAGATCGAGGACGAGCGCGTGCAGCGACTGCAAGCGTTGGCGCAGCTGGCGAAGGAGGGACACATCGATCACGAAGAGTATGTGCGACAGACAAAGCTGCTGGGTGGCGATGTCGGCAGCACACATCTGGTCAAGGGGCTCGATTTTGCGCTGCTGGAACGAGTGAAGCGCGGCGAGAACGTGATGGAAAGAGACACGGAAACCGAGGAAGAGGTGGAGGCGGCAGAAGAGGACTTGGACGAGAAGCTCGACAAGGTGCTCGAGCAGGAGGTGGCTACCGTCGAGCGCAAGAAGGAGAAAAAGCAAGGACAGATGGCGCCGCCGCCGCCGCCGCCGCCGAAACTGAAGACGCGTGCAGAAATCTTGGCGGAGTTGAAGAGGAGTCGGCAGGCCGCGAAAGCGGCGGCACAGCCGAGCTTGGGCGACAAGTTCAAGAAGATCGGAGAACGGAAGGAGACGGAGAAGGTGTTGCAAACGGAGGACGGTGTCAAGGTGAAGCTTGTGGCTGGTGCGGACGGCAAGGTAAAGCGGAAAGTCAAAAGGAGCGACAAGGAGCGGAATACAAAAGTGGAGCGGAATACAAAAGTAGAGCGGTCCCCTCCGCCAGAACGCAGGGTGATGGGGATGATACCGCCGCCCCTGTTGCCCGGGGGACAAGAGCCGCCGGAAGAAGAAGAGGATGATGACATTTTTGCCGGTGCTGGGGACTATGACTCGCTGGCCAGTCTCGGAGACGACGACGACGACGGCGATGACAGCGAGGCGTCGAAACGGCAAAAGAAAGAAGAAGCCACAAACGAGCCGCCACAGGCAGAAAGCATAGCACCGCCCCCGTTGCGATCAACAGTCAACTATTTCAACGAGTCCGCCGCAGAGGCCGACGCGGACACATACAGACCCCCGACATCGACTGCCGCCCTCCTCGATTCCAACCCCGAGCTCGCTGCGGCGCTCGCGAAGGCGTCCAAGCTGGCAGCGATACCCACGAAAGAGGAGGACGCGCGCGAGAAGCGACGCAAAGCGCTCACCGACGCACACGAGCGCGATTCGTACGACATCGACATGGGCTTTGGCGGAAGCCGGAACTTTGCGGACGACGATGAAGACGAAGCCGCGGGCAAGAAGGGCGGAGCCAAGCGGAAGCGCGGCGGAGGAAAGAAGAAGAAAGGCGACAAGAACAGCGCCGATGTTGTCGGGAAGATCGTGGAGGAAAAGTATGGAAAGGGGAAGTAGATATATAGGTACTACTAGTATGTAGGCTGTCTGTTGTTTTACCTTTGGTGTTCACTGGCCTGCAAGCGGAGGATGCGAGTATGTATCGCATCCGCAGTTTCCCAGGAGACGAACAATGTACCATGAAGAACGTGCGGACAGGTGCCCGTCGTATGTAAGCAACTCGTGACTGTCCGAAGAGGGGAGCTGCTCGCGAAGACCATCTCATGGAAGTGCACTCGTGTTTCCAGGTAACGGAGAGACCCCTGTTGTCCACCAACCAAACCTGCGATCGACCGCACCAAGAAGCAACAGCAGCAGCACCACGATGCGCACGCATCCGCGCAACATGACGCCCCCCCCCCCTCCCCCCCCCCTGCGGCGACTTGCCTTGATGACTCATATACGCCTCGTATATAGATAGATGTACAACTGCGCCGTGCGATTGGATCACGGGTTGTGTGGCCGCGCCGGATGATTCGTCTGATCGGGATGGCATGGCCTTTGCCTTCTCCGGTGAAACGCGCCGAATCATGTCGCTGCTCCGATCCGGTGGGGCCAGGGCTGTGTACTCTATGTAAGCAGTGGATGATCATCGTCGCCACTGTGTAATGACCGTCCTCGTCCCGCTCGATGGGGATTCCGACTCTCCAGCTCGTGCACAGGAGCATCCGCCATATATCCCTCCATTCCCCCAGCCTCGTCCGGTGCAATTCCGCCTCCCAAGAGCACATCCACCCACCCACCGCCTCCGCACAGAAGAAACACAGGATAACACACACACACACTCACACTCACACTCACACACTCACACTCACACATTCCACTCACACTCACTCACACTCACTCACTCACTCACGCTCACTCACTCACGTACCGGCGGAATACAACAATGGCGTACACGTTTTCAAAGTCGATGGCGGCGCTCACGGCACTGAAGAGGAGGCCGCTGGCGACGGAGCTGCTGCGCAAGCTGCTACGGATCGTGCGGCCGCGGACGGCGACGCCGCTGCGCGCGAGCGACACGCTGTGGCTGTACGACAACATCGCGTTCTCGTCGGCGACAGCGGCGTCGGGGTGGACGGCGGAGTTCATCGCGGCGTACTTCCTCGCGGACTCGGGGCGGGACGTGGCGGCGGTCGTGGCGCAGATCTCGGAGGAGCTCGGGCTCGCGGACGACAACGCGGCTGAGGTCGTCGCCGAGCGCGTGCAGCCGTTCCTCGACCTCGTCCTCGAGGGCCGCACCGTCGAGGTCGACTTCGCCGGCGCCGGCAGCGTGCTCCTCGGCCCGTCGGACGCCGGCGGCGTGTCCGTCAACGTCCTGGCGCTGCCCGGCGGGCCCTACGCCGACGGCCAGGAGGTGCGCGCCTCCGCGCGGCTGCCCGCCGGCATCGACGAGTCGAAGGTGCTCGGCTCCATGCGCACCCGCTTCGCCGGCGCCGATGGATGGGGCGTCGTCTCCGGTGCGTCCGTTCTCCTTCTACCGCCCTCCTCCCTCCACCACCCTGCAGCCCCCCGCGCTGACATGTTTCCCTCTCCCCGCCCCCCTCCCCCGCAAACAGACATCGACGACACTATCAAGGTGACGGAAGTGCGCGACCGCGTCAAGCTGCTGCGCCACACGTTCGCGCTGCAGCCGGAGGCGGTGGCGGGCACGCCGGCGCTGTACGGCCTGCTGGACCGCGCGCTGCGGCCTGCCTGGTTCTATCTGTCGGCGTCGCCGTACAACCTGTATCCGACGCTGTCCGCGTTCGTGCACGCGCACTACCCGCAGGGCCAGCTGCTGCTGCGCGAGATGACGTTCCAGGAGCTCGAGAGCTTCGTGCGGTCGCTGACGGTCGGCACGCAGCAGTACAAGGAGAGCGAGCTCGCCCGGCTGCTGGGCCACCTGCCCGCGCGCAAGTGGGTCTTCGTCGGCGACTCGACCCAGAAGGATCCCGAGTCGTACGCCGCCACGTACCGCCGCCACCCGCACGCCGTCAAACACATCTGGATCCGCATCGTCGAGGGCGTCAACCTCGCCGAAGAGCGCGCGCTCAACTCCGACGACAGGTTCGCCAGCGCCTTCAGGGACGTCCCGACGGACGTCTGGCGGACGTACAGACACCCCGCGGAGCTGCAGGAGCTGGTCGGCAAGATCGTGTAACCGTGGTGGTTTCCTTTTTTCTTTTCTTTTTTTCTTTTTTTTCTTTTTTTCTCTTCTTTTCTTTTTTGTCGTTCGAGATGTAGCTCTCAGGGGGGGGCTTCCTGCTGGCTGTTCGCAAATTGCGAGTGTGAGTATGTATGGTAAGTATGTATGTTATGCTGGTGTTGTATAAAGTAGTTAGTACGCACATACGGTAGCGAAAAACGGTGTTATATAATAGACTGCTGCTGCTGTATCGTGTTACTGGCTATGTAGATACTTTATATCCACAGGCACCAATTGCGCAGCGCCAAAAAAAAAAAAAAAAAAAAAAAAGTTGCGCATGGCCTGCCATGTACCTAGGTAGGACACCAATACAGTAGTCGTGCTCTCCAGAAGATGCTCGACATATGGATGGATTGAAAATGCAGCTCGCAAACCGAACAGGCCTTCAGACTGTGAGTACAATGTACTTACCTAAGTAGTTACATTGTAGAGACGGTGGAAAAACTTAATACTGTGCCTGCTACTCGACCCCCCAGCCCAGTGCAGAACGGAATACGGTACATAGCAATTTCTGGGGGGGGGCGGCCCCCCCGCCGCGGGGGGGGGGGGGGGGGGGGGGGTGGGT
>Ga0307508_10005214_pt1 | contig 12433 bp, 17 predicted proteins | sample 9_EM_MG_FD_203089 | JGI IMG/M metagenome (GOLD analysis project Ga0307508, IMG submission 203089) | Populus trichocarpa ectomycorrhiza microbial communities from riparian zone in the Pacific Northwest, United States - 9_EM | ecosystem: Host-associated > Plants > Roots > Unclassified | place... | reverse complement strand
AAAGTTGTTGCGGCTTCTCCCCAGGGTTTTCTCGGCCCAGGCTGGGAACGTTACGACGCGACAGGCCTTGTGCCGCATTATACGCACATGAAACAAGTACCAGCACATCTCAAAAAGTGTGTGTATCGTCTTTCCGTTGCCTCATCAACATCTTACTGACGTTTCCTTCGCAGATTTCGCTCAGCGTGAGCGATATTTCTCATTATACGACGAAGGCTGTTTATTGGATGAAGAGGGCTGGTACAGCGTGACACCCGAACGCGTTGCGAACCAGATAGCAGAGAGATGTCGATGTGATGTTGTAGTCGACGCCTTTTGTGGAGTTGGGGGTAATGCGATAGCATTTGCCCAGACATGTGAGCGAGGTATGTTTGTCCATTTTACGCACACTGCTAGCGCCCTAATATATAAAGTTTAGTGATTGCAATAGACAATTCTCCTGTCCGACTGGCGTTGGCCCGCCATAATGCGGTCATATATGGAGTACAAGACCGTATCGAATTCATACTCGCCGACTTCCCTTCTTGGGCGCGATCTTTTCAAACCATACAAGCACGGGTCAAATCCTCAGTCAATTCCACATCCTTATCGACGCCGCAAGCCACGGGATCGAAGATCGATATTGTTTTCCTTAGTCCGCCGTGGGGCGGACCATCGTATATCTCGCCTTCCTTATCAACAGAACCTTCTAGCTCCTTCTCCAATGGTGACAAGGGCGACGATAAGAGCAATGGAGAAGAGACGGAACCACACCCCAGCTTCACACTTGATATGACTGCTCCACTTCCAGGGGATGAGTTATTTGCCCTTGCACGGAATATCACACCACACATCGCATACTATCTTCCGCGGAACACAGACATTTCTCAAGTATCAAAACTTGTAGATGAGAGCCCAGGCGCAAACGAGAAGATAGAGATCGAGGAAGAATGGATGGGGACGAAGCTCAAGGCGCTCACCTGTTACTTTGGTGGTCTGGTGAAGGAGCAAGGGCATTTGTGGACGGCAAACTAGTTCTCTGCTTGTTTGAACACTCCGGATTATCCTACTGACCAAGGTTGTGTGGCCAAAAATGCGTCGGGAGTGAAATAATACTGAATATGAAACTACGGTGTGGTGATGACGGGAACATGCAATTAGTGGGGTGATACACCGCACTGTACGAGGCCAATATGATAAAGTAGCAGTGCGAGGGTTAAGGGGTAGCATGATATAGAGAACAGGGCAAAGAGGGAATCGTCGCCGCCAAACGTGTACAGCGATGTGGATTTGCCAAGATAGAAAAGACGTCTGCCCAACAGACAACGGAACAACCCAAATGACATGTCAATGAGAAAATGAAGTGGCACGCAAAGAGCGTTGCCGAGACGTGCGAAGTATGAAAGCGGAAGTCAATAACGCGTGATCGGAGACATGAGGATTGCTGCAGCGCAACCCAAGTTTTAAACGTTAGTGGGAGGAACTAGGTAGCGCTCAGTTCTATTTTTGGTAGCCGTGAAGGTGAAGCCAAAGGAGGAACTTGACGATGACCTGCACCGTTTGGTCCTTCGACCATCTATTTCGCCGAGGTTGATGTGGTCTAGAGGCGGCCTCAGAAGTGGCTAACAAAGCAGGTCGAAATTTACTCACCGCATAGCCGTTCGCGAGGGCGCGGGACGAATGATGATAAGAGATACCGGAAGTTGCGTCCGTACGGTACGAAGACCGATGACGAGCGGATTGTGACATTGAGCTGGAGAGAACATGCATGCTCGCTGTGGAAGTAATTGGCGTTGCGGGCACAGAGGGACCTGGAGCCAAGCGATTGCCAGAGGCACGTGCCGCGAGCGGCGTAGGTGCCCCAATTTGAGTTTTCTTGGGGGTTTCGAGTGTCGACGCCTTTACGCGGGACGAGGAGCTTGAGGCGAGAAGACTCCTGGACGAGCTGGGTGCCATGGAAGTAGGTAGCGGCCGCCGACGACCAGCAGTGATGAATGGATGTCGCAGCGCATTCTGGGGCTTAAGACGACGTTCTGGGTCCCAGTGAAGGCATTTCGCGATGAAATCGATGAAATTCTCCTCATCGCAACGTAACACCTGAGCCAACGTTTTCGTGCCAGCTCGACGTCTTCTTCCCCGCGAGTTGACAACAGGGCGAGGAGCACCGGTCCGGTCTGGGAAGCGTGAAGTGAGGGGTAGGTCCAAGACGTTCGTGTGACATGACTGACCAAAAAACAAGTTCTTTCGAGAACTGCGCGCGACGATCTCCTTGTCGGGCACACCAAGAACCTCCATGATACACGCCAGTTGTTCCTGCTCATTCTCCCCTGGGAAGATAGGGTAGCCCGTGTATAGCTCCGCAAGAATGCAACCCAGACTCCACATGTCAATAGCCATGTGATAGTTCAGGCCCAGGATCACTTCGGGAGAACGGTAGAAGCGGCTCTGGATGTACGTATACACTTTACGAAACAATGAGAGGCCGATCATGTCACAAAAACAGCATACATGTTCACCTTTCTCATGTTCAAAGCAACTGCTGCCAAAGTCAATGACCTTGAGGCCGCTCTTAGCGGGGTGCCGCAAAAGAACATTCTATGGGACTTCAGTGTCAGTGTGTGTGGGCCATGAAGTTAATATAACGGACCTCGGGTTTCAGGTCACAGTGGACTACACGGTGATGACGCATAAGAACCAGCGAACTCAATATTTGCGTCGTGAAGCGCCGAATCAGGACCGTAGAGAATCCGGCAAACTGATTCGCCTTGATCAACTCATATAAGTTCATGCTCAGCAACTCCATCACGATGCACAAGTGATCTCGGAAGTAGAAGTGTTCGTGCATCCGAATAACATGATGCTTGTTTTCGGGATCCTAGGTGTAGGCATGAGTTTCATGGTAATGGAGACATTGTTCTCAGCAACATACCCATTTTTTCAAGTTCTCGAGGATCTTGATTTCCACAAGCGCTTGGTGATGGAATCGCTTTTTATTCCGGATTATCTTGACAGCCACAGACTCTCCAGTAGCGTGATCACGGCACTGCAGCACCTGCCCAAATGAGCCCTTCCCCAGCACGTCCATAATTTCATATCGGTAGGCAAGATGGTCACCAGGGACGACGGTGTAATCTCCACGCTCATCGTCGTATCCGAAATTATTAGCAGTGACATCCGGCGTGGCCTGGGTCTTCTCGCTGCGCATACCAATGTAGTAGACTTTATGGAAGTCCAAGATTTCTGACTTCTCATACGGAGAAAGATACGACGCCTGGCTGCTGCGAAGCAAGGCTGAAAGGGGGAATTTAGCTTCACAAACAGTTAAGGCATGAAAAAGGACGTACAAGCAGGGGTGGAGGCAGAAGTTGGTGCAATGGGGTCTGGGAAACGAAGCATGTCGTCCAGTTCCTCTTTCTTTGCACCATTAGCAATTTTCCTGGCTTGCTGGCGCTTGATGTACTGCATCATTTCCTCATCGGCAGCCGCTTCGTCGTCTTCTGTAGAGCTAGACACCGGGGAAGGTGTTGAAACAGATTGACGACCAGAACCGGACGGTGTGGTTGGATGTGTCATGCTGGAGATCGCTGGCGAAGTGCGCGTCACAGGCAAAGAGACCTTTGGACTCAAAAGCTTGAATGACTTAGACGGAGTAAGGCCGGCGAACTTGGAGGAGAAAGTTGAGGTGTCACTCGGTATATTGGTGGACGTGCTTGAGGCGATGGTTGGTGCTGACGATTTTCTGAGGTTGACAAAGCTCTGGGTGGTGGGAGGCTTCTTCGACGAAATTGAAATTGGCACGATTGAAGGTTTGGTACCTTTACTGATGGATTGCGGAGACCCTCTCGCGCTCCCACGTTCCTTAGTGGTCGCATACTGTGCATAGTGGCCGGTAGGTGTCTCAGTCGGCTCTAGCACTCCAAAGTCGGAAATCGTTGAAGCTTGAGGTGACGGGGATGGGTCGGTCGACTTGGTTCCAACGGTGGCGCTGATCACGATGCTGGTCCTTCTATTGCTCACAGTCGAGGCAGACGATTTCAGGGCAACAGCTGGGGACTGCAGGGTCGAGGAACGGCTTGAAATTCGAGGAATCTTCGTGGGTGTTTCTTTCGTATCAATTGACGAGCGTGGGTAACCGCCTGACACAGGCGGATGCGCGTTATACGTTCCCACCGACGGAGATCCGGCAATGGGAGGGAGATTGTGTCGGGTGCTGCGCAGTGACGAGTCAGACGTTTTGGCGCCTGGGGAACGAGATGTTATAGATGTAACAGAGGTTCGACTCCGAGCCATGGACGACGGAGGGGGCATAAGCACCGAATCCTTCGATTCCTTCGACTTGAGTGACGCTACTCGCGACGCAGTCGACGAAGACAAGGCAGATATCTGCATGGGGGGTAAAGCAACCGGCTTCGGAGGTTTAGGCTCCGTCGAGGAAAGGGTCTGCAGGCCACGAATCAATGCGTGTCAAAATACGGTTCACAGGCCAACTCACTTTGCCACGCTTGCGGCCCATTAGTATAGAGATGCGGCTCTCACTTCTCTCCTTATCCTCTCTCTTAGGTTTTGTCCCCTTAGGTTCTTCCGGAATGGGCAACTCTTTATCTACCTTGATCTCTGCCGCACCCCCAAAGCTCTTGCGGGACGAAGATCCCTTAAGCAAGCTCAACACAGAGGTCTTTCGCGACGCCTGTGGAACTCCAGGCACGGGAGAGGTGGGCGAGTGTGTATCGAGAGAGTTGGTAGATTTCGAAGCTGCAGTGGAGATCGACATGTTGGAAGTATGATGGGGGACGAAGGGGGGCAAAGGTGGGGATTCATTTTGGACAGCCGGAGAAGCTTTCATGGAGGCGGAAGATGAGCGGCGGAAGAAGGGAATGCTCGATGGCGTAAGTCGTCTGGATGATGGCGCATGACTTTTAACAGGAGGACTCGTCGTTGATCGCAATGCTTGAGAAGTCGTCTGCGTGCTCGCACTCGATTCGGTCCGGTCCGTGTGACTGGGAGTGGAACGATCGGATGTGCGCGTCTTAGCTGTGGTGGTCGGAGTAGGAGACGCGTCGCTGATGGGTTTCAACGAGGATATCGATGGAGATGCATGAAGATGTATTTGTGATACATTTGGCGACTCGACGATAGACCACGACCCTGACGTCTGGGACGACGTCTGAGATGAGCTAGTTGACTGTCTCGCCGCTTTGCTCTTCCGCGGGGTGGCATGTGACTTCTGATCCTTGTCCTTATCCTTGGCGGGCGATTTCAGGTTCAGAGCATTCGAAAAGCTCCACTTTTTAGTGGGCCCCCTCGGGGATGGCTGTGTTTGAAGTCGCGCGGCTGACTTCGCCGGTGTTATAGGTGGATAATCAATCGTTGGAATCGTAAACGTTCGATCCTCGTCTACAGGCGCGGACGTAGGTGGCGTTGCAACACGTGGGCTGAGATGCTGAACATTGAAGTTGGCGGTGGATGGGGACTGATACACTTTTGGTAGGGGCGGCACAGGAGGAATACGCGCTGTATCGCTATCGTCTCCCATGTCTCTGCTCGCCAACGCAGCTGCGCGATCTTTCTGTGTTAGAAACTCGGAATTGACAGAAGACATGTCGCTGCCCCCGCTGCTTCTTCGTAGTTTGCCGGGTGAATGCCTATGGGAGAGAGCAGATGTTGAAGTGGCGCTCGTTGTCGTGGACAAGCTGATGGAATCACGGGAACTTGTGGTGGGCGTGCCAGTTGTGGCACTAGTAGAAGATGCGGAACCACGCTTGAGACCATGACCCGAGCTTCGTGGACTAGCTTGGGTGTGGAAGTCCTTGCTGGAGTGCTTGGATGAAAGGAAGGGAGGGTTAGGGAGTGAAGGTTCATCATGGCTTAGGACGTCGTCGCTGGGATCACTGACATCTTGATTCGCGAAAGTGGAAAAGGCGGTCACTTGACTGGCCGGCTCACGCAACGGAAGGACATCATGATGAATATGAGTGTCCTTGTCCCAGTCCCGCTGCTCTCTGCTGCTCGAGATGGCGTCGCGGCCCTCCCAGCCCGCCGCAGTGCGGGATGATGGGGTCCCGGCCCTGCTTCCCTGGCGGCTGCTCCCAAATGAGCTGCGACCTCGCAGGGACCGGCCAGGGATCCCATCCAGCTTGCGTAAAGCTTCAGCTGTTGCCGTGTCGCCTAGCGCAGACCATCCCTCTTGTGTGCCTCGAAGCAAAGAGTGTGCGACATTGGGTGATGAATGTTGCGCTGATGCCTGTGGTCGCCGCGGCGTCTCACCTTCTCCGCTCGTGTTTTCGGTCGCAGTCTCTGTATGCCGTAATCGAGTGGAAGTGACGGGAGAAGTGGACGGTTGCGAGGTCAGGTGACCAAAATCGCTGGTGAAGACACGTCGCGTCTCAACGGAAGAAGTGGATCCCTGATGAGAATGACCCGAGGCTGAGCGTCCGCTCCTTCCAATACTGCCAATGGCCATCCCTGTGCTGTCAGTGCGCCGCCGATCTCGTTTATCTCTAAGGGCAGGAGACCCAACGCCAGCACTTCGGTGCCGCCTCGAGACGCGTTCCTTATCTTCCCTGTCGCTACCTGAGGCACCATGAAGCGAGAGGCCTGTAGTCTTGGATATAAGGATCCCGAATTGATCACGTTCAAATTCGTCTGATGTCCGTTTTTTCGCTTTGTGCGGAAAAGGCTGCGACTGGAACGATGAAGGTGGACTTGAAGGCACAGAAGTAAATGAAAGGGGGCGCTCGTCGGTCGCGGAAGCCAGTGAAGTAGCCACACTCGCTGAAGACGGTAACGACAACAATCCTTCATTTTCAACCACCACGGGTATATGCTGCGGGGGTTTTTGTTCAAGCTTGATTCGCGGAACAGGCGGCTTGTAAAGGATTTCCTCGCCGCCACTTTCCTCAGTAGTCAATTCTCGACGGCGGGAGAAGTTCCGCGTGGATCGTTGTGGCGGTGGTTCGAAAGTAGGGATAGGGGGGAGAGGAGCCGAGGTAGGGTAATCATGCAGGCTCTGTGGACAATGAAGCACGCTGTGAGATGGTGTAAGTGCCATAAACCGCAGGATAGACCTACTGGGCTGGCGACGTCTTCAGGAGTTTTCAAGTCGTTGAAAATGGAAGTGCCCCAGGCAGGAGCGATGTCTTCCCTGGCATAGGGGTCGTAAACCGGCAAATTGGCGGGCGATGTATGAGGATGAGCGGAGGCCATTGAGGAGCTATCGGATGCCCATCGCGGCGTTGCTAGTTCCCCTACACCAACAAGCCCGTTGCGATCTATTGAGCCAGGATCCCTCCACGGCGTCTGTGGCTCTATGAAACTTTCGCGGTTGCGTGAATTGGTCGCATGAAGATGCGTTCGTACAATGTCTGCGGCAGGTTCCGATGGAGGGGGATTAGGTGACCCCTCACGAGAAGACGTGAAGCCGTAATAGTAAGGATCAAGCGATGAGGACGTGTCTGTGGAAGCACGACCACGACTTTGCTCGCTTTCAGAAGGAGCGGAAGGCGTAATAGATATCTGTAAAGGAGAAGGCTAGGGAAAGAGAAAATTTATAAAGTATTGAGGTTAAACAGCCTTGCTCAAATTAGAATAGCTCTTGTGTCCAACCTTGTCGCGAGTTATGGTGGTCCACCGTTGCGAATTGGGACCTGACGCCTGCCCATCCGAATCTGGGGCCTCAGAGAGTTCCCAATCGTCAAGGTCATCAGTCAGTGTGGGGATGTTAGATTCGGCATCACTTGATTGCAAGCGAGGCGCAAAGGGAGGCACATCCTTGCGCTTCACCGGCACACCGTAATCAGAGTCAGACGTCAAACCGGACATGCCAGAGTGAGGAGGAGATACGTCAAGGAGGCGGCCAGCACGAGAGGCCTCGAGCGAGCGCTGGATGTGAATTGAAGCCCTTGTTCGTTGTGAGTCGTCCAGCGGGTCGTTGGGCATTCACTGAGTGGTCGTGAGTAAGGGAGGAGTCTGCTGTCGACGATACGTTGATCGCAGACCACGTCTGCGTGGTTCGTGGCCGCGAGCAGACGCGTGTTTGGGTTTGAAATGGCTCCCCGGGCGCTTAGTTCAAAGGAGGGCAAAAAAAATCAACTACAAATCATTTCATAGATCTAGGGTACATTCTTTCAGAAAACTGAACGGAGAATCAAGCGCAGGTATGAGGTACTCAGAAGAAAACATGGAAGAGAAAATGTTTGTGATGGTTGGGTTCGACAAGACATGCAGGCTGATTGGAAATAAACTGTGAAATGAGTAATGCCAATGAAATGCATGAAAATGTGATGTGAGCTAATGAACAATGCCAGGAGAGATATAGAATATGATGGGAGACGGAAACAGGATACATGACAGAGATTTTCACCGAGGTAAAGAAATATCACCAGAAAACAGCCCCCCGTTGGCGCGCATCGATGTACTGAACAGGGGTTTGGACGACACTGCTGAGGAAGTTGCCGGAAGGTCCCACGTCGGCGCTTCCCATATTCGTATTGTATGGTCGTCTGAGGCGGACGCGAATACTGCGTCGTCAACTGGATTCCAGGCCACTGCGTTGACGCATCCAGTTTTGTGCCCCTCCAAAATCTCTAACGACTCGCCTGTATCGCGATGCCATACATGAATTGTGTGTTCTGTGGGAAACAGAAAAGCCAGGGTGAGTTTCCAGTAGCTGCGCCTCATAACCGCAAACACAGGCACTCGTTACCTTCGTCACCAGATATTATCCAGGTGGCATCTGAGCCCCCAAAACAGCTCCGAATCACATTAGTATCGTGCTGGTGGCCCATATATCGTCGAACAAGTTGTGAATTCTCGATGTCCCACAGGAAAACAGTCTAGACAAAAAGAAGCTTTTAAGTCAGGGGTCGATCGCGTTCGAGAAGTGCCGCAACGTACATTTGGCGCATAATTAATTAAAGCATACTTTGAATCGCTAGAGATCTTGATGCTCGTCATATCGCCAACACGCACTTGGGACCTATTCCAGTTCATGCCATCAAGCAAAAAGAACATCACTTCAATACTAAGCACCTACATTCTTCTCGAACTATCGACCAGGTCGAATATTATCATCTGAGTCCTCTTCGCACGCAAGTCTTCGTGTGGTGAGTACATGCCAAGGGGCAGATCAAACGCTTCGTCGGGAAGGGTGGCGATCGATGTTGAAGACTGCCCTGAGCTACCAGGTTGGCCCACGGCAATAAGATAACGTCCGTCAGGAGTGAGGTCGAAATCTACTACTCGTATACCTATTCGCTGAAAGGAACGCGAATCTATCCTTGTCCCGGTATTATCCTGTTTCACGCAGGTACGTCAGCCGATTGTAAACGCTCACGCAAAAGATAGCACACACATAAAAGTAGATATTTGAATCCAATGCCCCGGTGTAGAATCCTGAGCGATCGTATGACCACTTTGCGGCTGTGACTGGCTGTGCGTGGTCCTTGAATTCCTTGGAACACACCCCACTCTGAGGCACACGATCAATGAGGGCATGAACAGGGAAACCAACTAGGAAACAAGCATACTTTGACATTCCACAGTTTCACGCTCTTATCAGAACAACATAATATGTTGGACCCATCCCATGACCAAGAAAGAGCCGAGATCTCGGCGTCGTGTTCTCGTAAAACCTTCTCGACATGGCATGTTCTCCCGACACTCCCAGCCGGTGGCTGGCGTCCAACCAAGCCAAATTTAGAAACCAGATTGTCAACGAAATTCTCGGGCCACAGTAAGATGATGAGGCGTACCCCAATGCTCCAAATCATCACGGTTCGATCCAGTCCTCCACTGGCCAAATATTTCCCATCAGGACTCCATTGGATGTTCCATACCTCATCGTCATGCTCTGCCAGTACATTTGTTGTTACGCCTGGAAACAACACACGTCCGCAGTTATGATCTGCGTACAGCGAGAACGGGGCGCGCGAGTTGTGGAATAAACATGTCCTTCGCTGATGCTCCTGTGCTTGAACGAGAAGTCTCTCCATCCGTCGTGGCGGAAGCATGAGTGATGGATTTATTAATCCTTATAAGAATGAGCGGAATTAGTTGAGGGGCGGAAACCGTGGAAACCGTTTGACGCTTACGGCGCAGCTCCTCGAGTAACTCTCCCCGCGACCCTCCGTGTATGCCACTCCATTGTGCTCTTCTCATCAAATCTTCAATCGAGGTGCACATCATCAAACTGAAAGGAGAGATATGAGCAACAATATTAACGCTTCATCTGAGGCGATAACCTAACCTCGATAATAGGTGCAGTCTATCGGAATCAAAGCTCAGTGGTGCTAACTCGTTCCGTAGAATTTGCAGTGCAGCATCAGATCGTCTGGACTCGAGACATTCAAGATATTTCTGTTGCCGGATTAAGAAATGGGCGATCTGGATGATTCATGGGGAAATAAGCATGGGAGCCTCTTTCGATAACCCGGGGTTCAGTCGTTCAGATACCTGTGAGTCTTCCTGCCCTAGCACCCCAACGTCCTCCAAGAGACTCTCCACAGTATCCCATCGACCTTCCAAGACCGACTCTCGGAAGCCCGCCACGAGATCTGACTCAAACGTGTATCCTGATTCAGCCTCGAGGACCCGTGCTGTTTGACTGCAGGAGAAAGACATGCATCAGCGTCGTATCATTCTCGTGACCACCACGTCAAGACAGTATCAGAAACAAATGCCGCGAGAGTACACCAGAAATCACAGGGCTGCCCTGCGCTAAATACGGGTGGCCGGAATCTCGGCACACAAACAACTCACATGTAGCCAATATCACGCAAGCTCTGTAAGGCAAGGCGAACGAATTCCTCGCGATGGATACTAGAGCCCTCATACATCATGTCTCCTGGCGGAGAGACACGCGTAATCGGACGATACTGTAATGCAACGGTAGAAACACCATTACTATACTCGATCCCATTGGTATTTCCATTGGTTGCCGAATAGCTGGGGACGGCGTCTGGACCACCTTTAAGGGGTATGGACGTGAAGGAAGGCGATGTCGCAGAAAATGACGCGCCTCCGTTAAGATTAGAGACGAAAGACTCGGAGTCGATAGGGGTGAATGAGCTCGTGCTAGCGCCGTTCATAGTGCCTAAAGGTGCGCTGTTAGGTCTTGTCGAGGACGGCCCTGCAGATGAGGACGTGAGATCCAGCTCGTATTCTCGCATAGAGATGGTAGCAGAAGTAGAGTTAGTTGTGGTGGTGGGATCGTGATTCAATAGCCCTGTAGGAGATTCCGTCGAATCGAGTCTCATGGTATGTGACCTGCCAAATAGTCGTGAATATTGGGGGACACAGGGACCAAGTTCAGGGGAGGAAACCCCACCCAGTTGACAGGTGGATGGAGGTGCACGCGTGCGAAATGAGGCGGGGAAGCAAGTTAGCTGTCAGTCGACCCTTGAATATCATTGCAGCAGGCAAAAGAAAAGGGCTTACTGTGTAATAGCACTATCTAACCGTCGCCGCTTAGGTGCACGTCCGTACTCGTGGTCGTCCGTTGTAGAAGAGTCGCTTCTCGGACGTGTGGGCTGAAATGGCGAAATAATACTTGTAGTGGGAGTCGTCGCAGCAGATGGGCGGCGGTAGCCAACTCGTAAAGGGGACGACGAGTCCTGCTCTGTGGGGCGTTCGATGCTGCCCTCCAACTCGACGTCTGTACGCGGTCTCGCCGAAGGCAGTAGTAGTGCTAATTGCGTGTTGATGGGTGAGATGGAACGAGGCTGGACTACTTGGGGAGGGAAAGTGGGCACCACTGAGATCACCGAACGCTCGCCCGGCACACGCGTGCTCTGGCCGCCGCTGTAGCTGCCGCCGGGTGGGGATGCTAGGGGATCAATGGTGAATAAGGCTTTTTCGTCCTCAGTGGTTAGTGTAGCGAGAATCGGTGTGACCCTGGACGATCATGTATCATCTATCTTGGAAAATCACGCACTGCCTGACGAGTAAATTGTAATTGGGAGTCTGCTACTAGTAGGGCTGGTAGACAAAAGTAATGCGTAGAAATACATCCATACTATCGAACGAAAGGCACGATGGTAAAAGATGGATGAATAATACTTTCGTCAGGCCCATCGGCGGAATCCCGGCAGCCGAAAAAGGACAAAAGTAGCAGGGCATGCAAGGAGAACGTTTGCGACAAAGGAATGCTTGGGTTGAAAAGGGCGTGATGAACACGGGTTGGGGCAAAACCGGGAATTTTGAATGCTGGGAACAACAAATGGCGAAGTGGAAAAGGATGGGGTAGTCATTACATGAGACCTGACTTTATGTTAAATGCTACTGCTACCAAAACACTAGCGGGCATGGAATCAGTAAGATGCAGAGAGCCTACAAGGATGAACGCACCAGACGGCTTCCGGCAAGGGGAATAAAAAACGCCGGTTGCATTGAAGAGGCCAGGCTGTTGACGATTGTGGGGTATTGGGACGGGCACATGATTTGGGATGGCAATGTTGTT
>Ga0307508_10005213_pt1 | contig 12434 bp, 13 predicted proteins | sample 9_EM_MG_FD_203089 | JGI IMG/M metagenome (GOLD analysis project Ga0307508, IMG submission 203089) | Populus trichocarpa ectomycorrhiza microbial communities from riparian zone in the Pacific Northwest, United States - 9_EM | ecosystem: Host-associated > Plants > Roots > Unclassified | place... | reverse complement strand
TACTCGATCGACCAAGACGAATTCAATTTTTTCCCGAAAACGTCAGAGAAATGCACACACGCCCCCAGGTCAGACCGTGACCCGTCGTGGCGCGACCTGACGTCTTACCGGCCGTACGTCAGCCTGATTATGGAGCTTGGAGTACAGCCGAAAGCTCCCGAGCAAGCTGAGACCGCCACTGTATATAGACCAGGCCCGTCGTCGTCAAAGAAACCCGATGGTCGGCCTCGAACTCCACCTAGACCACCACCGATTAAGGGAGGTCCAGGTCAGGCGACGCCGTCCAAGTTACACATCCCTCAACATGGCAAACGACACTACCAGGAAGAGGGACATGCCAGATACAACGTGTTTGCATATGGTTGTTCCCCGACAGTGTACCGCGGCATCGATGCTACCCACAAAGCTTGTTATGCCGCACTCCTTCTGAGTTCTCGTGACTTCCTCGGAGAGCATCCGCGAAAAGATGCGGAATCGCTCAAAGCGGTGCGGCGGATGAAGCCATTTTGGAATGGGGGTGATGATTGTTACCACTGGGTTGAACATAACGATATCCTCCATGGCCCTGCTCCTCCCCCTGAGGCGGAATTTTTCGTTGGGAATCAAGCCCAATAGCGTATACAGAAAATCATAATCGAGTGGCAACATGGTCGACTTGACGGTTTCAGTTTCGTTGTCTCACAATCCGTACCCTTCAAATCTTTTTGCTTTAATAACATCACCTGCTTGAAAGCTAAGGTACCAGCCTTATTTGCAAGCGGTTAACATTGCCGGAAAAACACAATTCGGTGCCAACTGCCACGATTTCCTTGATTCAAAGTGGACGGAAATTTCCGGGATCGTGGTACCTTCACCGCAGAAAGACGATCTAGAATTCATCATGACCTCTTTGTCTACCCCTTGAACGAGAATCAAGTATCCACTACCCTTCACCTAGCACCATCACAATTTCACCTTGTCATCGTCCAATTGTAAGCATTCCTCGCATGAAAACCTTGCCTTTATTGATAGAGGGAGTAAAGCAGGACCATATACACGAAGGCCGGAAAGAAGCATTTTAGTTTGTTTGGGAGGACAGACGCGATCCACGCGGAGGATATGGCGTTCTATGATGACTGCGGTGCCGTGGTTGGAGTGGAGTTTGGAACAGTTCCTAGAGTTTCTACCTTCCGGCATAGGCTTTTTGGTGGTGGAAATGGTACTGGAGTCCACACTTCTAACGCATACATTTATACGGAACGAACTGTTGCCAGTTGGCCAACCGTTGGATACCGAAAGATGGCTGTTGTTCGCGAAATCGCATTCTTGCCCAACTTCGTTGCAGGGTTGCCTTCAAATGACGATTGGAGCGGACGATCGACTCGCTCAATCATGATATCCGCTACCTTGAACGGATCCGAGCACAATTGCACCTGCCCATCTTCGCGTTTGATGGGAGTGAAGATATACACGAATGCTCATGAGTTGGAAGTATTTTATTGTAATTTGTTTGGGAGGGCAGACACCGGGGATAATAGATATGGTGTTCCATGGTGTCATGGTTGGTCGCTTTGCTTCTCTTTCATTTTGGCACTGAATAACCCCGTTTCATAAAGAGCACAGTGCGGCATATTAAGGTCCGTCCAGGTGTTAGTGGACGTCGCCAACTCTTTTTCCAAACGTTGGTCGTATCGCACGGCAATAACAACGGAGCAACTCGAGTTTCACGCAGCATACTCACAAGGATCGCCGAAAGGCCGCAAGTCAGAAAATTGACCATGTTTGGATATTAAGTACCCCGTAAGTCGCCTTGCTTGCTTTTACTAGTAGCAGTTACCTCAATCCAGGTTCCAACTCCTTCAGCAGCGCTCGGAACCATGACAAGACCTCGTCCGATGCTGCAATGTTAGGAGGTCACATTTCCAACGGATCGACAGCATTGTAGTATATTAAACGGAACCAGACACAGGCCGCCTCGTAAAAGTGCCAATCAGGACATTTTATTCTCCGCAGGCGATACTAACTACCCTCGTTGGTAACGCTGGATTGAGTGAGTACTAAATTGGTTTACGAGCTGATGAGTCAGACTACTGACAACTTCTCCCTGCGATCACACAAAGAACCTGGAGTAGGAACCACAGTGAAGATACGACCGTGCGATGATACTAAAAGTGATCAAGAGTGGTTCTACTCCTCAGACTATATCTGGCATTTTGGTAAATTGTCCTTTTCTGCTGTCTTATGTATCTTTGATATGTGCTTTATTGGAAATAAGGTTCCGGCAAAGATCTCGTACTCAACCTCCCAGGCGGGATCGCAAACAACGGAATCCAACTCAACCTCCAGTCCTGGTCAGTGCGCCCCGGGCCTCACGAGAAGCAAAACTGGCTCACATACCCGGACTAGTCTAGGTGAAAGTTACTGATAGTTAACATGTATGGACTACTTCATCATGCCTCCTGAATTGCGCATATGTCGTACCACAAAAGGAACAAACCAAGGATCAAAGCTTCGTGTACAGTTATCTACTTCTTAATGTCACGCACCAACTCCTCGATTTCGTCACGGAAACCTTTCTGATCCAGGCTTCTATTAGAAGCTGACCGACATGAACCGTGGTTCCGTTTAACAAGGTCTGTGAGATAATAAGCCTGGAACGCCTCTTGCAACCCCTCCCAGTTTGTTTCCCCAGCCAAAGGAGTCATCAGAGTAAAGTAGAAAACCTCTTTTAATACACAAATGAGGTCGACGGTGTATGCCATTATTATGGATTCAACCTGAGCTCTTCGAGCAGTTTGCAATTTAAAACCTTTCAAACGCAGATGGAACATAAACATACTTCTTTTCCAAAACAGTATCCAACAACCACTTTAAGAAGTAGAACGACAAGCCAAGGATTGCGGCAGCAGGTGCGATCGGGGTGGGTGCAACAGCATGTGCCATCGGAACCGATGCAGCAGCTTGTGCCGATGCAGCAGTGACCAATGTGGCAAACTGAGAAATCTTGTTGATATCAGGCGGTCTAGAGAAGAAAAATTAGAATCAGAATCTTCCGTTTTCATGAAGGATGAGAACGCACGTTGTTGATTCGGATGTCTCGTACACGTCTTGGACGATATATAGCATAAGCTGTTTGAACTCGTCGCCATTCAGGATCTGGAGGTGTCTCGAGCGCGATTCCATTAACTGTACGAGAAAATGTTTACCTGAGCCCCATCCTTGAAGTTCCAACAGGTCACAATGTCCCTGTGAACTTTGGTTAAGCAAGCGCGTAGAAGATTTCCACCGACTAAAGGTACAGCCCCGGACAGAGCTTGACGATAATCTGAGAAATAAAATTAGCAGGACGATGTGACAAGCCATGAAAACCTACAGCTGATGCCTTTACTGCATTTGCGCCAAGAGGTGAGTTCATCGGATAGCTAAAGGATTATACCACCTACTTACTCCACACATGCCTCAACCTTGAGGGGCAGGCTCGCTCGTTGAGCGATTGCCCAAATCAACCATGCATCGCTGTTGGGTTGATCTCCAACGGGTCGAAGAAGATCGCAAGTAGTGTGAACAAGCTCTAATACATCACCCTGCTGCTTGTATGTAGACTTGGGAGGAGGTGCTAGAAAGAGTGTCAACGCTGTAATCACAAATGATAGAGAGGTGAAGTACGTGCCTGAGGTTTTGACAAAATTCGGTACAGGGATACCGAGTTTCGCAATGTCGGCTTTGAGGATCCCCACGTAGTCCTGAAACTGTTTCTCTGCTGCTTCTTTACCACGTTCTTGAGCGAAGATCTTCGTGGTTGGTTTCTTTTCCAAATCCTTTACCTTAGTCCTCAACAGCTTGTCGTATTGAGTGAAAACAATAACGATAGGGACTATTGTCGTGTGCATGAGGGGCATGATCACGAGCAATATATGGAGATCCTTACCCTTTTGTTCATGGGCGAGCTTGAGTAGTTTCTTGTCACCTTCTTCAAGTAGTCGACTACCTGCTGTGGGAGTCTGCGTACAAAGCCTAACATTGGTAACCTTAGACCGTTGTGGTCATGATAGGAAAGTCACTCACCAGATTGCGTGAAGCCGGTCTTTCAATTCGACCTTGTTCGATCTGTCTGAAATGAAGTTTTTCACGGTGTTGAAATGGGCATTATTCCCGGGCTCAAGCCCTACTGAATCGTGCAAGACGAAGAATTTATTTTCAGGGGAACAATGTTCCTTGTCAACGTTTGCTATTCCTGGCTTGAAAGGCGACACATGCTAAGCCGCAAGTCGGGCGGTGTGTCGTTCATGAAAAAGACTTTGGATTCCATCAACCAGGTACTCACTGCCTCTGTGATCCCAAACACCCTGTTAATCAATGCAGACTTCCCGACGCCCGACTGCACACGAAGGATCAGATGGGGTGATCGAATGATGAAGATTGCGGCCAAGGGGCTCACCCGACCAACACAAAGAACTCGGAATCTATCCGCCGAAGTTGAAGTAATAGTTCAGAAAAGGGTTGATTAACATCAGGGAATTTACTTGCCTCTCATAAGTGTCGATGATTTCTTGAATGGATGTTTCGGTCATAATATTAGTGGGGAACTTGTCGGTGTCTTCCACCAAATATATGTATCCGAATGTATCGGCAACAAGGCTGCGCTAATGTACCCAGGTATGGTATGACATTTGACGTCCGATAAGGAGTATCCGAAAGGATCGGCAGTAAGGGTGGTGTTTTCGGTGACTAGCGCACCTTTAGTGTATTCTCCTCTTTAAAATTATCTCTCAGTGGCTCTGACAGCGGTGGAAATCGCCAAGCTTGCACCCAGCTCATATCCTTAGCTACCACGACATCTGACATGTCCTTTGTAACCTCTACCAACATCATTCAAGCACATCTCTTTCTGCTATCCAAACCAACCCCAATTCCCGTCCTCAAAGATATTACACCCATGCAAGTGGGTTGACATCGTCTGGACCTCATGCTCCGGCAAATTGCAGAGACTGTATGAGGCGTCTGGAGTCTCTACTGAACGTCGACGTGGGGTATCCAGGGCATGGGTGTGCCTGACGTTTAGGATTTCGGATGACAGCCAAAGGCAATGGGTGTAACAGATGGAAATGGCCGCCCTCTTTTGACACACCTCCTCCCAATCCAGCGAATTTTACATTTCCAACTTCCATCTGGATATTAGTGTCTTTCTTTGCATTCTTGATACCTGAATCAATTCAGTCGTGCGTTGTATACCATGGAATTAGAAATCCACCCTTTCGAGGCAGTACGTTCGAGATAAGAGAAGGACGATGACATGAATTAAACGATGTCATTTCTCTCTTCTTTCCGCTGACAAGCCACCTCTGGCTTCTGTCTCCGGAGCCGAGAACAACGTGCAAAGAGCGCAGGTTTTTCGTGACATCTGTAGCACGTCTGAGATACTTAGTTCATACAAGTTTGTGGGTGCATGTCGCGAGGAGCCTGTCAGATGTCAGACAGCGAATGAGAAGAGATAACGCGAAACTTGGCGAGGAATAAGAACGCACATGACCTAGAAAGGTATTTACAACCCGAATGTCAGGTTGTGGCAAAGTACTAGTCGCTTTGTGGGCCTGAGAAGGAAATGTGAACCCAGGATGCTGGGCAATACCAAATTTCATATTCACCGCTTGCAGGTCCATTCTTTCCGTTCCTTCCTTCTCTCTCTTGGCATACTGTCTCAGTCATGGCCTCGCAGGGATCGTCTCGTCGCCTCCCAAAGTTCAAGTTTCGAGTGCTTATTATTGGAAGAGCAAATGCAGGGAAGACGTCTATTTTGCAAAGGGTATGCGATACCACAAAGAGCCCAAAAGTTTATAGAATTGAAAGAAATCATGACTGGGGTGATGATTCTTGCACGGAAGTGTGTAGTCATTAACCGCTCGCCTTTCTTATCTCACGATTGTGCTAGATCCAACTCGTTCCCTCTCAACAGGTTTGTTTGGGTCTTTCTACCTCCAGATCATGACACCATTCTTATACAGTGTGGCCAACACGATATTAACGATGAGCTGGTCTTCGAGAACAACGAGGGATATATCTTCCATGATTCCCTCGGATTTGAGAGTGGGAACGAAGATGAACTGAAAGTCGTACAAGATTTTGTGCGCAAGAAGGCAGGGGAGAGGCGACTGCAAGATAGGTTACATGTCATCTGGTTTGTTCTCTTCGTGATTGGCATGACTATGAGTGATACTTATCACGTTGGGGCAGGTATTGTATTCCGACAGATAATCAACGTCCATCCCTGGACACAAAATATTTCAATGACATCTGTCCAGATAAAAATGGTATGTGTTCCCGTTGTTTGTCCTTCACTCTCATATGCGATAATCTGTGCCAATCGACAGTGCCAATCATTGCAATCTTCACGAAATATGACCAGTTCCCAAATAAAGTTGAGATAGAGCTGGAGGATGAGGGACATGAAGATGTATCACAGGAGCTCATTGAGAAGGAGGTGAAGAAACGGTTTGAGGAGAAGTATTTGGGTGCAATACTACCACTGGCAGGTCCGCCACCAAGGCATGTAAAATTGGAGGGTGAAACTGTGATCAATGTTTATGTTTGCTTGCACTAACAATGTTGTCCAGGAATGCATGAGCCTGGTAAAGTCTGTCATGTTCTCATGGATGAGACAGTAGTTGCACTAGATGAGGATGTGATTGCTATCATGCTGGTTGCTGTGCAGAAACACAACTTAGCTGCAGCGGCTTCAGCTGCAGTTCAAAGGTTGTATTTACCAACTTCTCCAGAAAAGAAGCACTAACATGTTGCAGGACAACAAGAAATTTTGGCAAGAGCACAGGAAGAGAGATTGTGGAGTCATGCATGAAATATTATCCTGGTCTATGGGTGTGTTGAAATGATTCTATTATCAGCTGTAAATTTTATAATGGTTGCAAACTAATGTTGTTGGTTCTTGCTGTGTTCAGGATGTGAGTGCTCCTGCCTGATCACTGATCCTACATCCTCCTGACCTTGGTCCTCTTTTTTGTGTCCCTCAGCTTGTGAGTGCTACTGCCTGATCCATGATCATCCTGACCTTGGTCCTCCTTTCTGTGTTCATCAGGATGTGAGTGCTCCTGCCTGATCCCTGATCCTCCATCCTCCTGACCTTGGTCCTCCATTATGTGTCTCTCAGCTTGTGAGTGCTTCTGCCTGATCCCTGATTTTGCATCCTTCTCACCTTGGTCCTCCTTTTTGTGTCCTTCAGGATGTGAGTGCTCCTGCCTGATCCCTGATTCTGCATTCTTCTCACCTTGATCCTCCTTTTTGTGTCCTTCAGGATGTGAGTGCTCCTGCCCGATCCCTGATTCTGCATTCTGCTGACCTCAGTCCTCCTTTCTGTGTCCCTCAGCATGTGAGTCTTCCTGCCTGATACCTGATTCTGCACATCCTCCTGACCTTGGTCCTCCATTCTGTGTCCCTTAGCATGTGAGTGTTCCTGCTGGACTGATCCTGCATTCTCTTGACCTTGGTTCTCCATTCTGTGTCCTTCAGGATGTGAGTGATCCTGCCTGATCCCTGATCCTGCATCCTCCTGACCTTGGTTCTTCTTTCTGTGTCCCTTAGCTTGTGAGTGCTCCTGTCTGATCCCTGATCCTGCATCCTCCTGACCTTGGTTCTCCTTTCTGTGTTCATCAGTATGTGAGTGCTCCTGGCTGATTCCTGATTCTGCATTCTCCTGACCCTTGGCCCTCCTTTCTGTGTTCATCAGAATGTGAGTGCTCCAGCCTGATCCCTGATCCTGCATTCTCCTGACCTTGGTCCTCCTTTCTGTATCCTTCAGGATGTGAGTGCTCCAGCCTGATTTCTGATCCTGCATCCTCCTGACCTTGATCCTCCTTCCTGTGTTCATCAGAATGTGAGTGCTCCTGCCTGATCTCTGATCCTGCATCCTTCTGACCTTGGTCCTCCTTTCTGTATCCTTCAGGATGTGAGTGCTCCAGCCTGATCTCTGATCCTGCATCCTCCTGACCTTGATCCTCCTTCCTTTGTTCATCAGAATGTGAGTGCTCCTGCCTGATCCCTGCTCCTGCATGCTTCTGACCTTGATTCTCCTGTGTCCTTCAGGATGTGAGTGCTCCTGTCTGATTCCTGATCCCACATTTTTCTGAACTTGGTCCTCCTTTCTCTGTCCTTCAGTATGTGAGTGCCCCTGCCTGATCCCTGGTCCTGCATCCTCCTGACCTTGGTCCTCCTTTCTGTGTTCTTCAGTATGTGAGTGCTCCTGGCTGATCCCTGATCCCTGATCCTCCTAACCTTGGTCCTCCGTTCTGTGGTCATCAGGATGTGAGTGCTTCTGCCTGATCTCTGATCCTGCATCCTCCTGACCTTGGTCCTTCTTTCTGTGTTCATCAGGATGTGAGTGCTCCAGCCTGATCCATGATCCTGCATCCTCCTGACCTTGGTCCTTCTTTCTGTGTCCTTTAGTATGTGAGTGCTCCAGCCTGATCCCTGATTCTGCATTCTTCTGACCTTGGTCCTTTTTTCTGTATTTATCAGAATGTGAGTGCTCATGCCTGATTCCTGATCCTGCATCCTCCTGACCTTGGTCCTCCTTTCTGTGTCCTTCAGTATGTGAGTGCTCCTGCCTGATCCCTGATCCTGCATTCTCCTGACCTTGGTCCTTCTTTCTGTGTCCCTCAGTATGTGAGTGCTCCCGGCTGATCCCTGATTCTGCATCCTCCTGACCTTGGTCCTCCTTTCTGTGTTCCTTAGCTTGTGAGTGCTCCTGCCTGATTCCTGATCCTGCATCCTCCTGACCTTGGTCTTCCTTTCTGTGTCCTTCAGAATGTGAGTGCTCCTGCCTGATCTCCGATCCTGCATCCTCCTGATCTTGGTCCCTCTTTCTGTATCCCTCAGCTTGTGAGTGCTCCTGGCTGATCCCTGATTCTGTATCCTCCTGACCTTGGTCCTTCTTTTTGTGTTTATCAGAATGTGAGTGCTTCTGGCTGATCTCTGATCCTGCATCCTCCTGATCTTGGTTCTCCTTTCTGTGTCCCTCAGCTTGTGAGTGCTCCTGGCTGATCTCTGATCCTGCATCCTTCTGACCTTGGTCCTTCTTTCTGTGTTTATCAGAATGTGAGTGCTTCTGTTCAATCTCTAATTTTATCGTCTCCCTGACCTGACCTTCTTTCCAGCATGTGAGTCTCCTTCAATATCTCTTATTAAGCATTTTCTTAAATTTTCTCTCTCTTTCTCTGTCTTTCAGTTTGTGAGTGCATCTATTCCAATTCTTATCTTCTGTCTTTCTGATCTTTCTGCTTCTTTTGGTTCAGCCAAAGGTGTGTACTTCTGTCTGAGTGATCATTTCTACTCTGATTTTTTTGTGTTTTATCAAGATGGTCTGTCCCTTTTTTCCACTCTTTTTATTCATATCTTAGACATTTCTTATTTCAGAAACATCTATGTGATAATCTTCACTCTTTCTTGGAAAAGGTATTTTCTTTTCATATTTTATCAATTTCTACTCATTCTTTTAGTCAAATTCAAATCTTGGTCCACATCACTTTATGATCGGTTTGTGTACATTTATTTGTTCCTGCTAAATTAATTCATATATATCTAGTTGCTGTTCTTCTTTTGGATCTTGTGACCATCAGATATGTTTATTCAGAATCTGATATTAATAATGTTTTGCAGACAGCATTTTTGCAAGCAGATTCTTCTATTTTCAACCAAGTTTTGAACCACTTTCCAGATACTTATGAAAAATATCAAATTAATGACTATATTGGATTTTTTCATAGCAATCGCCTTGGTATATAATTTATTCAGTGTGTATTTGTAACAGTTTTGTTCTTCTTTTGAATCTATAGCTTTTTAGTAGCAAATTTTTCAATAGCATGAACCTAAATAGAACTGCAAATCCAAAAAAGTACAAACAACATTTGTAAAGAGATTATGTTATGGTACATGTAAGGGGAACCCCTCCCGCTTCCCCTCCCGCTTCCGTCTCCCGCTCCCAGCTTGCCCCCTAACATTGCACCTAGTATCACCTCCAACCCGCCATCGCTTCCAACCTGCTTCCCACTCATGCCACGCTGGTGTGCCACGTAACTCTGTATTTACCAGTTTTGGTCTTATTCTTTATATCCGTGACTCTGTATATTAGCCCATACCTGCAGGTGGATCCTTATCCTTTCCTCTTCAGATCCCCTGCTAGGTATGTTTGTTTAGTTTACTTATTACATAATAAACTAAACACTTTGGATCCCTTGCTAGTACCACATTGATGAGTCCTAAATGAACTAGCCATGTAATTTTGTGAAATTGTATTATCACAAAAAAAGCAGAATTCTTGGAATGACTTTTCGGGCGCCAATCCCTGGCATTGGTTTCTATGACATTTATATGGACACAGAATAATTCTGGGCCTAGTACAATGAAGACAACTATTTTAGCCTTAGTACAGTGACAGTGTTACGTTTCTTTGTGTTCTGGACTCTTATGACATCACTTCTTATGACATCATTGGTTACATCATATGCATAGCCTTCAATGGTGCAATATCGCATCATATTGAATGCCTCCTTATTGTCCTTATTGTTCTTTGGTTGTATTGCATCATATCGCACCATATGTTTACCATTGCTATGCCTTTCCATAATTGGACACTAGTTAGTGTATATAAACTCAAGATCATCTGGTAGATATCTTTAGTTTACTATTACCTTTGTATTATCGATCCCACGTACTCGACAATTTATAGGTTTCTTACCCTCTATTAAACTTGCTCCTTGAGATACTACGGAGAGTCAAGAGTCTCTCACAGCTGTCGTTAGGAACTCCCAAAGATAGTTCCTGGTTGTGCAAATACCAGCAAGTCTTAGTAATCTCTTCTCAAGTGAAAGCATGTGCCATAGAGAGTTCGTAGCAAAATAGTAAACTCACTATCGTTCAACAACTGTCATATGTTGAACAACCCTCGGTTCACGATAAACCAATGAACAAAATCGAAGAGGAATTAACGAACCTATTCCTTGGATAGGTTCCGTGAAGTCGCAATCACGTCGAACTTATTCAGAAGCAGCACGAAAGGCAAAAGACACTTCATACCATTACCACGAGGCCATCCCCAGACAACAGGAGATCTATTTGGAGATCAAGAGCCTAGCACAAGTCATACAGCTACTGGACCGGGTCCAGAAGAAGAACAAGTACACACCCCAATAGAAGGCGAAGCACAGGCCTTCACAATTGATCAAGAACCAATAACACAACCATCTTTTGATCATCCAATGGCAGATCAATCACAGCAGCAACCACAGACACAGCCACAACAACAACAAGATCCTTTGATAGCGGTCGTTAATGCTGCAGTTCAGGCAGTGATGGACTACCAACAAGCTCATCAAAATCAGTTCCAAGCTTCAAGTGGCAAGAACTACAAAATCACAGATCAAACTCCTTTTGATGGAAAACCCGAGCAAATCGAATCCTTCCTCCAGGAATGCGAAATGAGGTTCAAGGTCCTCTCAACACTGTTGACAAACAAGTCTTCTATGCGCTTTCCCTCATGAAAAGCGGAATCGCAAAGGCCTGGAAAGACCAATACCTCATGTCACGAAAAGGCCAACAGTCTTTATATGCTGGCTTATGGAGCAGCTTTACCAAGGCCTTAAAAGATAGTTTCGCAGACCCAGGAAAAGCCACAGATGCGATGACACAACTCCAAAATATTCAACAAGGAAAAGGCTCCATTGACGAGCTTAATACCAAATTTCGTCTCCTCATCCAGAAAGCAGGGCTAGACATGATGACGAATGCCGCCCTTCTGATCCAAATGTACGAAAGAGCGATTAATCCCCAGCTCTTTCGAACCATGGTAGTTGGAGGAAAGAACTCCACCGCCTTGGAAACGTACATGAAAAATGCATCAGAAGTGGATCGCGCCTATCGTCGAACCACCTCAGTCATGTCGAATGCTTTCAAGCGAAATGCAAAGAAAAGGGGACAGAAGCAGCAAAGTTTCTGGCCCTCGTCACAAGGAAACGGAGACACCCCAATGGATGTTGATGTCATAACAAAGGTCGATGTCTTATCCAAGCTTGAATGTTACAACTGCGGAAAGAAAGGACATTTTGCATGCAATTGCCGCTCACCAAAGAAGAACCAACAAAAAAGGGAACAAAAGCGAAAGTTGAAACCACTCAAGTTCAAAACTCAGATTTGTTCAATGATACAAGAAAACTTCAAAGATCCAACCAGCCCCGAATACCAGGAATTCTTACAGTCGATTGAAGAAGAGAGTTTTTAACTATGGACGATGATGTAAGGGGAACCCCTTCCGCTTCCGACGCCTGCTCGTCTTCCGCTTCCGCTTCCGACTCCCGCCTGCCTTCCGCTTCCGCTCCCGCCACCTCGTCTCTCTTCCGCAACGCCTTCGGACGAATGACGTCTTACGCCACCCGCTCCCGACCCGCTTCCGC
>Ga0307508_10005212_pt1 | contig 12435 bp, 12 predicted proteins | sample 9_EM_MG_FD_203089 | JGI IMG/M metagenome (GOLD analysis project Ga0307508, IMG submission 203089) | Populus trichocarpa ectomycorrhiza microbial communities from riparian zone in the Pacific Northwest, United States - 9_EM | ecosystem: Host-associated > Plants > Roots > Unclassified | place... | reverse complement strand
TACTGTCTAAAGGACTCAAGGGCGGGCAGCAAGAAAAGTACAAGGAGAAAGCGTAGTCCACATTCACAGCTAGCAAAAGGTTCATTAAATCATTGTAGTCTAATTACGACAAATAATCTTGTCCAGCTACCTTGCGTGCTATCTTCTTGACAACACTCTCAGTAAAATGTGGCAGCTGCAAAAAGGGTGCAATCCCTTCTGTGGACCCACCTGTTGCCTTCCTTGCACTGAGAGGAACAGCCTGTATCACATAGTTAACCAATGAATCATGTCAATCATCAGTTATTGGTAGAATAGAAGAAAACATGTCAAACCATCCAACACATGTTAGCATCATATGGCAGTGGTTAGCAAAGATGAGAACAAAAGAAGAATACAGAATATTCACAATTCTTTGCAATTATGTATTAACAGCAGAACAAAAGAGCAATCAGGTTTTCAAAGAGACATGTGAAAAGAAGCATGATAACAGGTTTCTCAGGTCATGTGTGACTAGATTCCAAAATCCATCTACTTAAATGCTGAAATGAGCATAAAACAGATGAAACACAATAGAGACAGTCAAATTGAAGTCTAGTTGAGACTAGTGCACTGACAATACAACTACCAAGATTTACATACGACTGGAAACTGAGAAAGTAGCTATGCAAGCATGTATGTTAAAATATTCTCGAAAGGGATGGCAAAAAGTTTATGTCAAATGAAGATGAGTATTTGAGGAAAGCGACAGTGCATGATGAGAAAAGAGGGGCACAAACATGTTTTGGTTTCCATGAATTCTAGACATAAAAGAACTAAAATCACTATAGGGGAAACCATGAAAGACTAATAACTAAATGATGTGAAGATTATGGACTTCTTTATCTGTGATATTTGTAAGAGGTTTTTCTAGGCTCCAACTATCCACAACCAGTAAATAGAGTGAAATCAACACCTGAATAATACATTGAGAGAGTTCAACAACCCCAGTTGCAGGTCTCAGCCATCCATGTCCCTGGGAAGTTCGTGGTATAACAGCCATCTGGATAAAGAGTAAAGAATTAGTATTCTGTAAAATACTTAGCGAATGGCTAACAGCGTAAAAGGAAAGACTTGTCAATGGAAAATATCTGCAGAATTACACATAAGAAGCTACTGTATTTGAAAAAGTAAAAAACATTGAAAGAGCCAACTGGCTCCACTTCATCTCTTCTACTTTGGCCAATATAACTTTACAAGGTAATAGCACCTTTCTTAGGCTATTTACCATCTCAATAGGAGCCGCATAAACATTACCAAGTAATATAAGTGAGATTAGTCAAGTCCTCCTTCATGGACACCAGGCCAGCACCCTTGGATTTAATCACTGAAACTGTTTCTTATACTATCAACTTTTCAAGTGCATCTCTTATACATCGGTAACTAATTAATTCAAGTAAAAGGTGATCCCTCAAACACACACAGACACTCCACTATCATCTATTACTCTATACAACATTAACAGGAGTACTTCTAGTCTTCAACCATGAAGAATGGAAAACTAATATCTTACTGGGATACATTCATTGCCCAAGTAAAAAATAAGTCTCAAAGAAAGGCACACCCATCCAAGTTCTACTAAAAATAAACTTTCTATTGACAACTTCACAAACAAGCCAAAATGTGGTTTTAAATAGTTTCCAAATTACAATGAAAGTTTTATTCTGCATCCATGTGGAAACACTCTGCAGTCTGCACTTGATACCACCTCTCATGCAAAGACAAGGTTGTGGGCTATATAAAATATGCAAAGGGTCACATTTATCAATGACCCAACAGAATAATTCCTTCATTTTTCCAGTTCCCAAAATCAACTTCAAGGATGAAACACTGAATGTAAGGTTACCTTCATCAATTCTTCAAGAAGGCGAGGTGCAAGTTCTAGTACGCGTCTGAAATCTCCTAACAAAGCTGGTGGCAAGTCTGCTGATTCACGAGTTAACTGAGCCTGGATTAACAACTCTGTCTGAACAGAAATGAAGACTAGTAAGTTGATGAACATCATTGAAATTCAATGCTCAGATTGCTCCTTATATCACAATCTGGAAAACAGGCTACCTTAACTAACGCAGGATGCTGCTTCCAAAACTTAGCCTGCTCTTGCTTAATGTTCTTGAGGTCCAGATTCAATTCACTCCTGACGGATATAAACAGCTTCTGAAGTGGTTCATTGTCAGTCCTACGAATTGGAGATTCCATGTACTCAGCAGCCTTAATGAAGACTTCCATTACTTTACTGTATGATCAAGACATAGAATAAGCATAATAAGCAACCAATATACTCAAAGATGTTGAGTGCAAGACATCATATTAGGAAGGACAAAGATGCATGTCTGAACCCTTACGAAGACAAGGACATTGGAACTGGATACTCCAAAATGAAGGAAACAACAGGAAAAAAATGCAATGATCAATGTGTCTTGGCATGGTTAAGATGAAATTTCGTAAAATTCACTTGGACTATCATAATCAAACAGAGATTATGATTATTCTCTTATTTCTTGATAGAATAATTTTAAAAGCTACAACTAATATATAGTAGCTAGGGTTTCAACTTTAGAGAAGGCATTTAAATTGAGGAGCTGGGAAACTTTGTGATATCAACTGTGATTACAGAGAACTGCTGGTGAAATGGAATTGAACCACCAAAATTGGCACAATGTAGGTAGGAATCTGTCCATTTTACATAAATAAGGCCACAGATTGCAATGCTCTTCTAGCAAGAGTCAGGGATAAAAAAAAGGTACATGTGCTCTTGCTTACAGATGAAAAATTGCTTATACAATTTCTATTAATTACTTAAATATTCAATGTGATGTTTACTTCATTAAAATAATTACCAAATAGTCTGAATTACCTTGAGGCCAAAGACGGCTTCATGAAGTAATAGTACGCAGACAGAGTCTGGTGCATGACATAATTTCCAGTATATTTGGCCGACCTTGAAAGATATATTACAGCTATGACCAATGGCAAGAGTATACAAACCCCAACAATCCAAAGTAGAAGTATTCCACCGGATGCCCCATCAATATCAAGTAAAAATTGAGGAAGAGCTATGCCCATTTTGAATCCCTGAAAGAAACTCTATGAACATTAATTTCAAAAAAAAAAAATAGTGAATTATTTCAAGAAATACATTTGAAGGCAAATCCGTGTTCTTTCTTCTAGAAGCAGCAGAACATCACCTGTCTACCATCGGGATGACCATATTTCTCATAATTCTCACGGGATATTGGATCAGTCAGAGCTTGATAAGCTTTTGTTATGAACTCCACAAAATATTTGTTGGCCTCTGAAAAAGTAAAATGTAAAGAAAACAGCTAGTAAGCACATGCTGCTCCTCACAAACCTCGGTCTTTCATGCCAAAATAAATATAAAATGAATATAACCAAAAAGACTAAAACACAATCATCAACCTGGATCTGGATTTTTATCAGGATGGTACTGAATAGAAAGTCTCCTATAGTTCTTCTTTATTTCCGAATCCGAAGCACCAGGCTCCAGTCCCAGAATAACAAACGGGTCGAAAACTTGAATCTAATCAAAACAACAACAACAAAAAAACAACTTATCAAATCCCACATACGAAACCCCAACTCCCTAAAACCTAAAACAAAAACCAAACAGCAGCAACTTGTCATTTTCAAACAATCACCTCACGGCTCATATTCTTAATGTAAGACACCAAAAATATCATCACAACCCAAAGCAATATCAACGTCAAGTTACTACAAGTCGAAAACTTCGAAATCTGCCAAAACAACAATCATCAATTACAGCCCAATAACCCTAAAAAAAACACAAATTTGCTAATTCACTGAGTGACTCACCCTCTTGAAAATAGATTTCCGATACTTGCCAGACCGCAAACACTCAGAGCAATTACAATGAATAATCTTACTCTTTTTCGACGCGGCACGGCATAGTTTCATCACTGTATATGGCACCAAAGGTATCGCCATTATTGTTATGATAAATATCGGAAACAATGCACTGTTTTCCTCCGATGCCGCCATAATTAATTAATTATTTTAACTAATCCACCTCCTCTATAAACCCTGAAAACAACACAGCACAAAAATCATCCATCAGTAACAACAAATTAATCAAATTCGAAGCTCAGAAATTGAAAAATTAAATATTTTATATATATACCGTGAAATTGAGAGAGAGAGGGATAGAGAGAGAGGGATATTTTTATTTTGTTTTGGGGGTTTTATTATTTCTGTGAGATCCAGAGAAGGCAGCAGAGAGTAACGTTAGTTAACGGATGGGTGGCTTTACCGTGTTACCCTTTGGAGAAGTTATATTTGTGGGGATAGATTTGTCACTAGATATATATATATATATATATATATATATATATATATATATATATATGTTTTTTATTTTGGATAAAGTATTTTATTTAGGTTCTTATAGTTTGAAATTTCTTGCTATTGATCTTAATATTTGCAAGAAGTTTTAATATAGCCCTTGATTGTTTGATAACTAATCAAATTCAATGAAATATCCAACTTAGAGATAGTGTTTAGAAAGTTTTATTTAAAAAGAAAACAAAAAACAAAAGAAGTGTAAATTTTAAAAATATCTTTCTTTCATTTTTTATGTTTTTTTACTTATTTTTAATTTTTCCTTCCGATTTTTCATATTTACGGAGATACTCGGAAAAAAAAATTTAAATAGATTCCGACTCCATAATACTAGTTTTTATCACCTGTTTAATGAGAACAATGTTGAATTAATTTCTTTTAGAAACATTAAATTAGATTAGTGTAGGAAAAGTTTAAATTATAAGAGTTAAAATAAATATTTTAAAACTTCGTATAGGTGATGGTGTAACTTACTGTGTGTAATTTTCTACACTAATAATTATTATTTTTGGTAATGAAATTAATGTTTTAATTATATTATTGACTTATTTTTCATTTTTCTAAAATAAAATCAGCTGCTAATTTAAAAAATATATATATATTTTTATCAGACTCATTTGAAAAATCACAAAAATATTACGTCTCTAGAGGTTCTATAAAAATAAAACATTTTCTATGCAAGCTGATAGAAACTAGTGTCTAGTTTTACAAATAATTTAAAAAATAAAAATTAAGGGACTAAAGTATAATTTAGTAAAAATTTATAAAGTTTTAATTTTTTTTTCTTTGGAAAACAATTTGTCTTTAATTTTTTATCAAAGTAAATATTTTCCAGAGGAAGAAGGAAAATCTCTCAAAATATAAAATCCTGAGTCATCCAACGAAACCACCACTCCCTCCCCTTCCCCTTAAGGCCCTGACCCACCCCGCCACCATGCCTTCACCACCAGAACCACCATCGCAACACCAGAACCACCACCACCAGCTATCCACCTTCCTCAACTCCACAACCAAATCCCTAGTCTCTCTTCTCTCTCCTCACAAAACCCCACCTTTACCACCACCACCACCACAATCCAAAATTTGCATCCCTTTCCAACTTCCCACCTCCCCTCTTCCACTCACTCAATCCACTCCCTCTCTCTTCGAGTCAACTCAGCCTGACTCAGTCTCCCCTTCAAAATCATCATCAGCCACAGTAAAAGGGTTATCTTCTGCCGAGTCAAATCCCGGGTTTCCATCAGCAGTCAGGATTGGAAGGGTAAATTCTAATGGAAAAGGTGGTGGGCCTGCTTTTGTAGGACAGGTTTTTAGCATGTGTGACCTTTCAGGGACTGGTCTCATGGCCGTTTCTACTCATTTTGATGTTCCCTTCATTTCCAAAAGGTCTCTCCTTTTGCCTTACTTCACATTGGTTTGGACTGCTATTTCCTTTTTAGCTTAGCTGATTCAATGTGTTAACTTGGCTTATAATTTTGTCTTGGATTTGAGGAATTTGAACATGGGCCGTCAAAAGTTTCAAGCTTGAGTTGTTATAGTAACTTGCTAAGCTGAGAGAGAATGATTTATGTATTAATATTAGGTAGAATTGGAACTGGCTGGTGTAAGTAAGGACGTCTTTTAATGTTAATTGGTCTAGTGGAACTCTGCCTATGCTAGCTTAGGTTAGAATAGCCGGCCCCAAGCCTGGATATAGGAGGAGGGTTGTTGTAGGATGACAGCCAGCATAAAACCTTGAAATTTGTTAGTTAATTTTGGCTTGGTTTGTCAGTTTTGTTTAGTTGGTAAATTGTAGAATGGTTTGTTGTTGATAAGCTGATACTTGTGTTTGATGTTAGCTTGATACATGCGTCATACTTTCTTTTTTGAAATTCAGTCAGTTTCTTAAGATTTGGCTTGTGCTGCTAGCCTGCTAACCTATATTTGATTGGTATTCTTTACTGGCCAGGACACCCGAGTGGCTTAAGAAGATATTTGCAATGGTTACCAAGAGTGAGAGGAATGGTCCTGTGTTTCGTTTCTTCATGGATTTAGGTGATGCAGGTATGATTGAAAATTGCTTTATAACCTTATATATCTTTTCCTGGGTAGGAAAAGACTCGAATATTATTCCTGATTTTTGGAAACCTCTCTTTTTTTCTTCTCTTATGTGGACCTTAGTAGAAATGAATACCCCAAAATTCACATATCTATTACTATGGATGTTAATCATGGTTAGACCCATTAGTGCTTACATGAGCATAAGTTGCATGCAATAGAAAGGGCTTGTTGAATTTAATTTACAATAAAATAACTTCTTGCATTGTGATTCAAGATACATTTATGCGTGCTATTGTCCTTCCTTTTGTTTTACACAGTCTTTGTGAGTACTGTTATTCAGTATGCTGATTTATTTTGCAAGCTATAAGTAACTTGCATTCTGAATTGGTTTGTGCTTCAAGTTGCTTATGTTAAAAGGCTGAATATTCCAAGTGGTGTGGTGGGTGCTTGTCGTCTTGACTTAGCATATGAACACTTCAAGGTATGCTACTCACTTAGTAAGATTTATGCTACTCACTTAGTTAGATGGATAGTCTTTATCTTTTATTAGGTATGCAGCCAAGTTGTGATATCACATTGGAACCTATTTTGACAGTTTGTTTCTTTCCTTTCTTTCTTATTCTCAAAACATGCATTCAGTAATTCACGCTTTAGATTCATGCATGTCTCATATGAAGTTTAACTCGGTTCAATTTCTTCACTTTCACTGAGGTGTTTCATGATGTTATAACTTACTTTCCTTTTGCTTCAAATTTATTAACTTGTGATGCTCTACTTCTATAAATTTTAAGTGTTACAGCAGCGTATGGATGCTGTTCAAATCTAGAGAGTCTAGCAACTGGTTAACCTGTGATGCTCTACTTCTATAGCAGTCCAAGTGTTTCTTTTTTTCTTGCTGTGATTTGATTGAGCATGCTTGCAGAGTTTTAGTGCTGCCTTTTATTCACAGCCAATCCAAATTACTAGGATGTGGCGGTTGCTGATTCATGTAGTTATTTTTTCAAAATATGCAATTATTAGTGTTTTAGTTGCAAAACTTATACGCACTTATTTTCCTTGACAAAATTCAAATTTTGCGATCCTATTCATATTTCTAATATCATCTCATTTTCTAGAATAATCCACCTTTTATTTTGCTTTGTGTTATGCAGGAGAAACCTCAACTATTTCAGTTTGTTCCAAATGAGAAGCAGGTACCATATGGTCAGAGCACATGGTATTCACAAATTTGTATTTATTGTGATATATTCATAATTCTGTTTTTATCTGATTTCTGCTCTCACAGGTCAAGGCAGCACACCAACTTCTCAAGACTATTCCACATAGCGATGGGAGCAGGAGGGTTGATGGAGTTCCTGTTTTCAGCGCACAAAATTTAGATATTGCAATAGCTACCAAAGACGGGATTAAGTGGTGTGTATTGATTCTCTTGAATGAAAAAAAAAAAAAAAAATCTGGTTCATGGATTGAATTCATCTTTTATCTTAATTTCTCGATCTCGATCTCAATCTTCTCTCCAGATGGGGCTTGCATAGATGTGAATTTTGTAGTTAGATTAATCTTTATCACCTTTTAGTTTGGGATGTCGACCTTGTCAGCCTTTATTAGTTGCCTTCTCTGCTTCTTTATGCAACTCTCGTTTGCCTTTCAATATAAAAATATGAGAATCATAATCTAAGGATGCTTATCCTAGTTTCTCACAAATGACTGGTCTCCTCATTTCATTCCCATTTGTGTAAACTCGCTGTTTATTTTTCTTACATCTGCAGGAATATTCAAGTTTTCACTTTTCTGTGTTTAATCTGCTAATCAGGTATACTCCATACTTCTTCGATAAAAACATGCTGGATAACATTCTTGAGGAGTCTGTTGATCAGCATTTCCATGCTTTAATTCAAACCCGGCACACGCAACGCCGACGTGATGTGATTGATGATAATGTTTCCGCAGAAGTGATTGAAGAAATGGGAGACAGCCTATTGGAGCCACCAGAGGTACTAACCTTGTTAGTCTAAAATTTATGATGCTCTGTCTAGTCATAATGCCTGTGAAACAACAGATTCATGTGGGCAATGTGGGTGCGGTGCTTTTGGGATTCGATATGTGTGCATAAGTTATGGTGGTTTTTTTAACAGTTGTTTTAATTTAATAGGTTCAGGAAGTGCTGGATGAGATGGGGCATCCTGCAATACCTCTAAGTGTAATTTCAAAGGCTGCAGAAATTCAGCTTCTTTATGCTGTTGACAAAGTACTTCTTGGTAATAGGTGGTTGAGAAAAGCCACTGGCATTCAACCGAAATTTCCATACTTGGTTGATTCATTTGAGAGAAGGTATTCCCATGCTTTTTTCAACTCATTTGTGTTTTGCTTATAGTGTGTGATATATTCATTGCCAACTCCTTGAAAGTTGAAACCCACAAGATTTTCATGACAAATGAATTTGACGGCAAAAAAATAAATCAACCTAATTGTAAATTTTCAATGCCTGTGCATGAAGGTGATTATGTAAAAAACTTGGTGTTTCTTCTGTTTTGTTCATTTGTGTGCGTATGTGGATTCTTTCAGATTTCCATTACTCCTGCTTTCTGACAGGTGTACATTCCAGATCAAATATCATAGAGAAACAAATAATGGCTTTTGAGTGTGTGAACTGGGATTTCTAAAATTTTACCATCTTTTGACGGGCATGGTTTCCTGTATACTGAAGATGAAATATTAGTTGAAAGAGTTCCACTCGACATCTAGTGGATTAAACGTATTCATAGAGTGGGGAGAGTACTATTGATTGTAAAAATGCAGTCACAAATAATAGCCAGCAAATCTCTTGACCCGACTTTCTTTCCTGTGTTCAGATTACATTGCTATTGAGTGAATTGAACTTTTACATCTCTCTGAACATTGAAGAGTCTGAAAGGATGACTGATGCAATTCTCAAAGTAAAACAACTTACACAAAGAAAGAAATAGAACATTGATATTATGCTGCCTTTATGAAATGAGATAAACTAGTCTTTGTTTTTTGTGAGTTCCAAAGGAAGGTGTAAGGTGACCAGACAGGGTGTAGATTTATGTGATACAAAATTTGGCAATTGACAATTACCTTTTTTATCTGTTCTCTTTTATTCTCTGAAACTGAAATGTGGGTTCTTTTCTTGATTTGCTTTTCTGTAGAAATCCCATTATTGAATTGTAATATATGCTTTGCAACAATATGTTTATTTTGTTGCAGGAGTGCATCTTCTTTACAAAGAGCATCAGAGTCAACTAGCTGCCTTGCCAACTGTAAAACAGATGATAGCACTTCAGAACATAAATTAAAAGACAAGGTAACCGATCATGTACAGAGAAAAGATCTGCGGTTGCCATTTGGAGATTGGTTTAGTCATCCATGGTCGAAAACACTGGGCAAATCTGAAAGGGAACCAGACACAAGGTGCCACATATGCTGAACCATGTGACACTAACATATGCATTCCTTACGTTCTCTCACACTTGTCACATTTTCCTTTTTTGCAGAAAGGAAGCCCCATCAAGGGACTTTTTAAAACAGAATTTAGAGTCTAATCCTTTTCTTCCAAAGGTTACAATGGTTGGTGTCTCAACTGGAGATGCAGGACAATTGAGCAAAGCTAGTGTGAAGAAGACTATGGAGGATTTGACCAAAGAGCTAGAGCACACAGATCAGGCAAATGACAGTGGTATTAGCAACAGTAGTGGTGAGTACAAAGTCGAAGATAGGGATCCACTATTTGTTGCAAATGTGGGTGATTACTATTCAGGCATGGCAAAGACAGGTTCCCCTCGGTGAGTCCGTGGAGAAAATAACTGAAGAGCCACCACAAAAAAAAAAGGCTTCTTTGGCGTGAATTGCATAATTTCTTTTAACCAGAGTGAAAGAAGGATGTAAATTGTAAAATTGATAGTGCATTGTTTAACAAGTCATATGTCGGCCAGCTCCTTACAGAGTCTGTTATTACTGATGCATCAGTGTGCGTTATGCAGTCCTAATGTTGTCAAAAGTTAACTTGTGTAATTTGATGCAGACCATCTGTCAGGTGAGCTGGTTTTGTCTTGTGGCTTGAAATTTTGAGACAGTAATTCTTCTAAAACTTAGATTTCTTTTTCCAATTACTTCTGTCCTCGGTGGCCTGTTGAGTGTCACTTGTTCTCTCATGTAATCTAGTGTTCATAAGCTTTAGCAATGGAGGAAAATGAAGTGACTGTCAGCTGCAGCCAATAGTTTCGTCTGGCCCCAAGTTTGTGCAAGTTGTGTTAGAATATGAACCCTGAAACTTGATGTGCTGCCATGAGTTGAGAGAACAGGATTTCTGAGAAAGGTTTGTGCAAGAATGATCCATATGAACCTTGCATTGAGCATATGGGATTGGACGTGGTTATCTCATCGGGAGAAATGGAGCAGAAACCTGGACATGAAAAGCCCTGCGCTTAGTCCCGCCCATGTATCAACTTGAGATTAAACACTAGTTGATCAAATGAACTTGAACAAAGCAATATAGGTGAAGATCTTTTACTTGTTCTTCATATGTGATTCATGACCACCAAAATGGTTCTGTTCCATTTATGGTAACCAGATTCATAATGACAAAAAATAATGAGCAAACAGTGTCTAAGCCCAAGAGTGTCATATTGTTCACCGATCCTTTCACATTTTAGCTGAAAAGGCTTCAAATTAATACATTTTTGTGCTTTTTAATAGTTTTTACATACAATTTTTTAATGGTAATGAAATGAAGATGTCAAAATCATCCGACATCTTATCAGTTTAAACGTATTTTTCACGTTATTAAAGACACATATATTATGAACTTGTTTTTGCAGCTGAAAAATATTTTTATAAAAAAATTTAATTTAATTTTTATTTTAAATTAATTTTTTGATGTTTTTAAATTGTTTTGATGTACTAATATCAAAAATAAATTTTAAAAAATAAAATAATATTATTTTAATATATTTCTAAATAAAAAAATACTTTAAAAAATAACTGTTATTTCAATAACACAGATTTAGTTTCTTGGTGCAATTGGGGGGCAGCACTTGCTCTTCCCACACTGCAAAGTAGTGGGTGGTGTCCCCCCTTCCCTCTTGTCTCACATACGAGATGTGGAGTGGGAAGTGAGGAGAATTATTGGATTTGATTGAACAGAACTGGCAAGAAAAGTGGTGGTGGGGGATGAAGCTGGAGGTGGGTTGATATCTTTGCTTTTGAACAACAATGCTATCTCAACATGTATCGCCATCAAAACAGCCAGCCCCATGAACATTGCTTTCATAAGTTGCCAAACCCACCTTCAAAGCTTCAGAAAATTAAAAAAAAATAAAATTCTAACCCTTTTCCTGCATGATACCAAAACGACAGTAATCATCATGTCATTAAACCCTACCTATCCTTCAGGCTCCATGAAGTTATGTCTGAATCTCATCTCGACTGATCAAGAATTCAAGAAGGGTATTTACTATCATTGGCCGGAGGACCATGTTCTTGTCTAAAACTGACATAATGTCGGCAAGTAAGCTAAGATACAGCAACTCTCCAAGTCAATTGGATTGTCTGATAAGGTTTGATAAGGGCACCCCCAATCCAAGTTGATGAAAATTGACCATCCAAAATGTTGGAGTCATAAAAATCTTCTTTTTAAACGCTATATGATAATTAGGGAGCATCGAACTGAGATGGGACAAGACACTGTGAAGATGTAATGTTTGATGAGTGCACGTAAAGGGAGTCATGGGATGGCACATCGAGTTGTTTCTATGCTATAGATAAGACTTGGATATATCACACTATTTTAGGTTGTAAAGCATGCAATTTTATGTGATCGAATTGAACTACTAAATAGATATAAGCAACCTATCTAAGCATAAGAAAATATGTATAATTAGGGTTTAAGCATGTATTAACACACACAAAGCCAAAAAAATAATTGAAAGTAAATCAACAACAGCTTTTTTCAAGGATTAATTACTATTCTTTAAAGTTTTA
>Ga0307508_10005211_pt1 | contig 12437 bp, 9 predicted proteins | sample 9_EM_MG_FD_203089 | JGI IMG/M metagenome (GOLD analysis project Ga0307508, IMG submission 203089) | Populus trichocarpa ectomycorrhiza microbial communities from riparian zone in the Pacific Northwest, United States - 9_EM | ecosystem: Host-associated > Plants > Roots > Unclassified | place... | reverse complement strand
GGCCGCGCCCGGCGCCGCGGGCGACCAGTGGACCGACTGGCAGCCCACCCCGCTGGACGCCGCCGCCGAGCTGCGGGTCGGCCGGCTGCTGCTGCCGCACCCCGAGCCGGTGCCGGCGCTGGTGCCGCTGCTCGACCGCGGCCACGTCGTGGTCCGCGGCGATCGGCACATCGGCGACGACGTGGTGGCCGGCCTGTTACTGCGGGCGCTCGGCACGGCGCCGCCGGGGCGGGTGCAGCTGATCGGGTACGACCCGGAGCACCTCGGCGGCGGGCTCGCCGGCTTCGCCCCGCTCGCCCCGGCCGGAGTGCTCACCTTCGTCGCGCCGGGCGGCCTCGGCGCGCTGCTGGACGACCTGACCGGCCACGTACGCCGGATCAACGAGTCGGTGCTCGCCGGCGAGTACACGTCGCTGCGCGAGCTGGCGGTGGCCACCCACCGCCGCCCCGAGCCGTGGCGGGTGGCCGTGCTGCTGGGCGTCGGCGAGCTCAACCGCCACGAGCAGGCGCAGCTGCAGCGGCTGCTGCGCACCGGTGCGGCGTGCGGGGTGCACCTGGTGATCCAGGGGCTGCCGGTGCAGGCCGCCGAGGGCATCGAGTTCGTCACCGCGGCCGCGGGCGACCACGCCCGGCTCAGCAGCGCGGGCGCCCTCCCCGTACGGCTCGACGGCGGCCCGCCACCCGCCGTGCTGACCGCCACCTGCCGCCGGATCGCCGAGGCCGTCGCCGCGGGCCCCGCCCCGGTGGCGCTGGACAGCCTGTTGCCGCCGGTGGAGTGGCAGGAGAGCTCGGCGACCGGGCTGACCGCGCCGCTCGGCGACAGCCCGCAGGGCATGCCCGTCCCGGTCACGCTGAGCGACTATCCCCCGCACGCCCTGATCGCCGGGCCGTCCGGCACCGGCAAGACCAACCTGATCTATGCCTGGATGGGCGCGCTCGCCGCCCGCTACTCCCCCGCCGAGCTCGCCTTCTATCTGCTCGACTTCAAGGAGGGCGTGTCGTTCGCCCGGTTCGCGCCCGGGCGGCGGGATCCGAGCTGGCTGCCGCACGTGCGCCTGGTCGGCCTCAACGTCAACACCGACCGCGAGTTCGGCCTGGCGCTGCTGCGCTTCCTCGGCGACGAGCTGCGTCGCCGGGCCGACGCCGCCAAGCGGTACGAGGTGACCAACCTGGCCGAGCTGCGCGCCGAGGATCCGGCGGGCTCCTGGCCGCGGATCGTGGCCGTGGTCGACGAGTTCCAGGTGCTGCTCTCCGGCCGCGACGCGGTCGCGGCCGAGGCCGTCGACCTGCTCGAGGACCTCGCCCGCCGGGGCCGCTCGCAGGGCATCCACCTGATCCTGGCCAGCCAGGACGTCTCCGGCATCGAGGCGCTGTGGGGACGGCCGGCGCTGGTCGCCCAGTTCTCGCTGCGGATCGCGCTGCCACGCGCCCGCCGGGTGCTGGCCGAGACCAACACCGCGGCCGAGACGCTGCCGCGATACCACGCCGTGGTCAACGCCGACTCGGGCGCGGCCGAGGCCAACCGGATCGTGCGCGTGCCGGCCGCCGGCGACCGCAACCGGTGGAACGCGCTGCAGCACCGGCTCTGGCGCCAGCGGCCGGCCGGGCTGGGACCGCCGCGCCTGTTCGACGGCGACGCCGTGCCGCGCCTGGCCGACAGCCCCGACTTCCAGCTGATCGTCGCGTCCGAGGCGGTCCCCGCGCCGATCGTGCTGCTCGGCGAGACGATCGACGTGGCGGCCCGCTCGGCGCGGACCGTTCTGCGCCGCGCCCCCGGCCGCAACCTGGCCGTTCTCGGCACCCGGGTGGACGAGGCGTGCACGATCCTGGCCACCGCCGGGCGGTCTCTCGCGGCCCAGTTCACGCCGGAGGCGGCCCGCTTCTCGATCGCCTGCCTCGACCCGGACGCCCGCGGCGCCGCCGAGGCTCTCTGCGCGGAGCTGCCCGACTGCGGCTGGTACGAGGCGGACAACGTGGACTGGCTGCTGGAGGACGTGGCGGCCGAAGCCTCCGCGTCCTGGCCGGCCGACCGGCCGCACTTCCTGCTGCTGTACGCCGCGGACGCGTTGCCCGGCGGCCGCGCCGCCGGCGACCAGCTGCGCACGATCCTGCGCCAGGGCCCGGAGCGGCGCATCCACGTGCTGGGCTGGTGGCGCGGGGCCGGCCTGCTGCGCGACGCGCTCGGCGCGCACGGCTCGCGCACCGATCCGATCGGCGCCTGGGTGGCGCTGGACGTGCACGGCAGCGAGCTGGCGCCGTTCTATCCGGGCGCCGGAGCGCCGGCCTGGTACCCGCGGCCCTGGCGGGCGCTGCATTTCGACCGCTCGGTGCATCGAGGCGCCGAGGTGATCATCCCCTACGGGGCGTCATGAGCTCATCATCTGGCTCAGCGCGTCAGTCGCTCACGCCGGCACGGAGCGAAGCGGAGGATCGGCATGAGCGAACGAAGTGAGCTCATCATCTGGCTCAGCGCGTCAGTCGCTCACGCCGGCACGGAGCGAAGCGGAGGATAGGCATGAGCGAGCGTGATCTGCAACCGGCCGACTTCGAGACCGCCGACTACCGCAGCGTCCTGCTCAGGCTGACCACGCTGGACGAGGAGGCGGCGACCCTGCGGGCCGAGGCGGCGCGCTGGCACGACGAGCGGGTCGCGGCGGCCGACGAGGCGGTCCGCGCGGTCGGGGAGAACCTGGGCGACGCCGAGCGCGCGGTCGCCGAGGCCCGCCGCGATCTGGAGGAGGTCGACGCGCGCGCGGCCGGGCTGTGGTCGGAGTTCGTTCACAAGGTCGGCCCGGTCGCCGAGCGGTACGGGCGTACGTTGCCGCAGGCCGCGATCCCCCGGCAGCGCGGGGAACGGGACGCGGACGACTACCTGGAGGAGGTGGCCAACCGGGTCGCGTACGTGCCGCCCGCCCGGCCGCTGAACGGCGGCGTGCGCCTGTTGTTCGGGGTTTTCGGTTTTCTCGGCGGGGTGCTCGGGGTGCTCGCCTACCAGCTGCTGAGGCAGACGGCCGGCCGGGGCGGCGGCGACTGGAAGGACGCGCTGCCCGTGGTCGCGCTGGTGATCCTGCTGGCCTGCCCGGTCCTGGCCGTGGTGGCGGCCAAGCGGGTGGCCGACCGCCGCGGCGTCGGGCTGACCGCGGCGACGGTCGGCACGGTCCTGGTCACCGGACTGGTGACCGCGGCCCTCTTCCTGGCCGCCCTGCGTGCCTGAGTAGCTCTTGCCATTTAGTCTGCGCGCAGATAGTCTCTGCACAGACCAAACGAGCGGAGAAGACCGTGTGGAACTACGAGTACGCGCTGCAGACCACCGCCACGCCCGATTCGTTGTGGCGGCGCTGGTCCGACATGGCCGGCTGGCCGGCGTGGAACGACGGGATCGCGACGATCGTGGTACACGGGCCGTTCGAGGCGGGCACGACGTTCACCATGACCCCGCCGTCCGGCGAGCCGATCACCATGCGGCTCACCGAGATCGTGCCGGGCGAGCTGTTCACCGACGAGATGGACGCGGGCGACTTCGTGGTGACCACCGTGCACCGCCTGGAGCCGCTGGCAGGCGGCGCCCGCATCGTCTACCGCACCGAGATCACCGGGCCGGCCGCCGACAAGGTGGGGCCGTGGCTCGGCCCGGCGATCACCGCCGACTTCCCGCAGGTGCTCGCCAAGCTCGCCGCCCTCGCCTCGGCCACCGAGTGATCAACGATCCGGAGACCAGCCCCGGGTTCCTGCTCTGGCACGTCACGCTGCGCTGGCAGCGGGCGATCGCCGCGGCGCTCGCCCCACTGGGCCTGACCCACGTGCAGTTCGTGCTGCTGGCGAGCACCTGGTGGCTGAACACGCACGGCGAGACCGACCCCAACCAGCTCACCCTGGCTCGGCAGGCCGGCACCGACGTGAAGATGACCTCGCAGGTCCTCGCCAAGCTCGAGGCCAAACAGCTGGTGCGGCGCGACGTCGACCCGGCCGACACCCGCGCCAAGCGGCTGCGGGTCACCGACGCGGGCGCCGAACTGGCCCGGCGCTCGATCGATGTGGTCGAGGCGGTGGACGCCACGTTCTTCGGGCAGGCGCCGGACCGGAGCGCATTGATGCGCCAGCTCGCCGCCCTACGCTGAGCTTACCCGGACGCACCAGGCACGATGCCCTTGGGAACACGTCCAACATTACGCTTTGTGATGACTCTCGGCGTCGGGATGGCGGGCTCCGCAGCGTGAGTGGCGCGGCACTCCGGCGGGTGACCCCTGCTTCGACTCGCGCGAAAATTTCTTCCGTCGACTTTCTACGGCCTTGAGCTGCGAGTTTGTGGGGTAGAGCCACCTCCTCGGCGGGCCTGCTGACGGTCGGCGTTGAACCGCGGGGCCGTCGGGCTACGTATTGGCCCCCGACGGAGAGCCCGATGGTCCAACGACGAGGAGTGATGATGAGATCGCGCGCGTATCGAGCCAACCAGGGCAACCGCCGGAAGACGATCGGAGCCGTGGTCATCGGCGGCGTTCTGGTCGCGGCCGGTTTGGCCGGGGTGCAACTCGCGAACGCCAGCACCACTCCCACGGCCGCGAACCTCATCACCGTGAACGGCCAGCAGTTCGACGTCTCGAAGTGCCAGGCGGTCGAGGTCAACGGCGCCGACGTGCTCTGTGACGGCGCGAAGATTCAGCCGCAGCAGGCGCAGAGCGGCAACGCCGCGGCGACCGCCTCGGCCCAGGCGCTGGAGGCGGCGTGCGACCAGTTCGCGGCCGACTCCGCCGCGGCCGCCGGCGGCCAGCAGGCCGCGGACCAGAACGCCGGCCAGGCGGCGGCGGGCCAGTTGACCGCGTCGACCAAGGCTGCGATCAAGCGCGCCGCCAAGAAGTGGACCAAGGCCGCGAACGTCGCCGCCGCGAAGGCCGCCGCCTCGGCGAGCGCGTCGGCCGACCCGAGCGCCGACCCCAGCGCCTCGGCCGACCCGAACGCCGGAAACCAGGGCGCCGCCACCGCCGACGCGACGGCTGCCGTCACCGCGGCTCAACAGTCCCTCCTGCAGGCCTGCCTGACCCTGGCCGACATCAAGGGCGTCGCCGCGGCCGGCGCCGACCCGAACGCCAGCGCCTCCGCGTCGGCCGACCCGAACGCCAGCGCCTCCGCCGACCCGAACGCCAGCGCCTCGGCGGACCCGAACGCCAGCGCCTCGGCGGACCCGAGCGTCTCGGCTACCAACTGACCCGACCGGGCCAGGCCCAGCACAAGACGATCAGCGCCCGTCTGCCCGCCACGCCGCGGACAGGCGGGCGCTGACGTTTCCCGGGACCTCACCAGTCCTCCGCTCCGCAGGCAAAGATCTAGATGAGCTACTCCTCGGGGGCAGGTAGGCAGGCCGGAAACTCACAGATCTGCGTGCATGCACGCAGAGTGACGGCACCTTGAAGGCGGTATCCGATTCTTTCTCACAACCGGCGGGATGTGCCTACGTCTGTCTGGTTGTGAAGCCCCAGCGAAGACTGTTTCCCGGGCCGGCCGCAGATCCCCCACGGATCCTCGGAAGCCTTCACCGGCGGCAGCGGTTCCGCCGGCGCGGCGCCGGCCTCTGACGTTCCGGCCAACCCTGCTCCGCTGCCGGTCGTATCAACGCCGCAGCTCGACCTACCGCGAGGTCCGCGGCCGCAGGTCCTTGTAGATCGCCGAGACCTTGGTCGGGTGGCCGGTCAGCAAGCTGAACGCGGGACGCCGTGCCCACCTCGATCGCACCCATGCCCGTCCCCGGGGAAGACGCCGGGTCCGCCGCACCCGCGCGGCGGACCCGGACCTGTCGTCAGCTCGCGCGGCGCTCGCGCACCTGCTTGCAGTTGACGCACGTGGTGGCCGAGGGAAAGACCTCGAGCCGCTCGACCGGGATCGGGTTCGAGCAGCCCTCACAGTTGCCGTACGTCCCGTCCTCCAGGCGCTGCATGGCGTGCTCCGCCTGGGTACGCCGGTCGAGCAGGGTCCGCAGTAGCGAACCGGCCGCATCGCGCTCGGCGGTCTTGGACCCACTGTCGGCCTGGTCGTCGCCGGCCGCGTCGCCGATCTCGACGAGCCGGAGTTTGTGGTTCTGAGCCACCGCGTCCTCGTACTCCGCGTTCAGGTCGTCGAACCGGCTCCGCAGGATCGTCCGGATCTGCCCGATCTCCTCCGCCGTACGCCCCTTGGCGGCACCCTTGCCCGCGATAACCGCTCCATTGACGAGCATGCGCTCCCCCTGCCCTTCCTCTGCCCCTGCGGGTGGCTCCCCGTTGCCGGTCCAACGCTCAGTGGAAGCCGGCTGATACCCACCGCCGGAGATCCCAAACGGGCCTCCGCTGAAAAAAGTAACCGGAGCATAACTGTCAGTGGTCGAATCCGCCACGGACTCGCGTCATTGACGTTCAAGGACCATGGCCGGGCGTCGGGGATCGTCGACCCGGAGCACGACGTCGGCCAGCGCCGCCGGGTCGACCTCCGCCGCGTACCGCTCGAAGGCCGGCAGGGTCCACAGCTGGTCGGGCGGCATGCGGCGGCGAAGCGCGGCGGGACTCAGCTCGAGGTGCACGGCCACGTCGAAGGCCAGGCCGGCGCCGAGCAGCAGCGGACCGCTCACCAGCAGCACCGTGCCCGGCTCCAGCGACCGGTAGGGCTCGCGGGCGGACCGGTCGGTCTCGGCGTTCCACAGCCGGGTCAGCACCCGCCCGGAACCGCCCGGACCAGCCGGGTCGAGGACCTCGCGGGCCAGGCCGGCCTCGTCGAACCAGCCCGCGTAGAACGAGTCGGGGTTGTGCCGGCCGAACTCCAGCCGCAGTGATGCGGGTCGCAGAAAATCCTCGGCGCGAATCCGAATGGCGGGACGGCCGCGCACCCGCAGCGGGTCCACGAGGGCGTCGGCGAGCCTTTCCGGCGCCGCGGCGGAGGGCCCGTCGACCGCCACCCGGAGCCGGCCGTCGGGCTGCCGGCCGGCCAGCTGATCGGCGAGTTCCTCGACGAGGGCCTCGACGGAGACCGGACGCACGCGCACGCCGCGAAGGTTACCCGGGCTCGGGGTTTCACTCGGTTTCACTCATGTGGCACGACGGTCACCCGGGCGTCGTCGGAGAGGCGGTAACCCACCCCGTACACGGTCGTGATGACCGGGAGCGTTGTGCCGAGCTTGAGCCGCAGCCGGCGCACGTGCACATCGACGGTGCGCTCGCCGGTGTGGTCGTAGCCCCAGACGCCGGCCAGCAACTGGCCGCGGGTGAAGACGTGGCGCGGCCGCTCGGCCAGGTAGAGCAGCAGATCGAACTCGAGCCGGGTGAGCGGCAGCAACTCGCCGTCGAGCACCACCTGACGGGAGCCAGACAGGAGGCGGACCTCGGGGCCGGCGGGCTGCTCCTCGCGCATGGGCGGCGCGGGCTCGAGGGTGACGGTGCCCTGGCTGAACTCGACGAGCTCGCGGACTGCCTCGATCAGCTTGTGCGCCTGCGGCGTCAGCCCGTCGGCGGTCAGCGGGATGGCGACCGTGACGGTCAGCGAGGGTTCGGTGGCGCGGCGCGGCGCGACGCCGCGAACCGGACCGGTGGCATGGCGATGGACACGTTGCGACAGTGCACTGACCGGCATTTAGTTGAGCCCCCTGAAATACATGTCGGCGATCGAATGCTGCCGATCACCATCCGTAAATCCGCGAACGATATTTCGCCCTCCAGCTTGACCGGTCAAGGTGGCAACCACACTGTGGGAAAAACCTTCCAAAACAGCCTCGGTCCCGCGGAAATGCATTCCGGTAACGGATTCTGTCAGACTGATTAAGCCTTGCCGAACGACGGCGGGCGCAGGCGCGCTGTTGACGCGCTGCTAACAGGCAGACGGGGCGGCGCGGGCAGCGCCGCACGCCCGTGCGCGTCAACAAGATGAACGACTTTCACTAAAGCCGACCAATGGCGGGAGTGAGCGCCCGGCCACTATTAGTGAGACGGTCACCACATCCGGGTAAGAAACTCGCCGCCGATGAAACCGTCGTATTTTCGGTCCGCGGCGATGGAAACTATTGGCGCACAAAAGAAACAGCGGCGTTCCTGACGGAACGCCGCTGTCGCGCGCCGCGACCTCAGTCGCCGCTGCCCGAGATGAGCCGGCGACCGACCGCCGCGATCAGCCGGTCGAGCTCCGAGCCGAACGGGTTGTCGTGTACCAGGTACGTCCACGTGGCGCTGGGCCGCACGATCTCGGCGCGGTCGGGCTCCCAACCGTCGGTGAGGTCGACCTCCTCGAAGGTCGCGATGGTCCGCGCCTCGATCTCGGTGAACACCTTCTGGAACGCGGGGACCGCGGCGCGGTGGAACTCGTCGAGCGGGTCCAGCTTGCCGAGCGCACGCAGGTGCACGCCCTCCCGGACCTCGGAGAGCTCGGCCAGGTGGTCGACCCACAGCCGGTCGAGGTGGAAGAGGGCGATCGCCCGGGCAGCGTCGGAGAGCACGTCCTCGTCGGTCTCCTTCGCCTTCTCCGGCGACCGCTCGAGCAGCATGATCGCGGCGACCTCCGAGGTGAGCAGCCGCTCCCGGCGCTCGGCCAGAGCGATCCGCTGCTGCTCGACCACCACGCTGTACCGCCAGGTGTTGCGGTGGATCTCGTGGTTGACGCCCTCGGCGACCCGCTGGGCGTGCTCCACCGCGTACTCCACCTGGGGGTCGTGCACGACGCCGTCCATGTCCATCCGCGGCGAGGCCGGCAGGATGTCGCCGGCGTGCCGGGTGACCAGCTCGTCCTCCAGGCTGACGAAGAAGACCGAGCCGCCCGGGTCGCCCTGCCGGCCCGCGCGGCCGCGCAGCTGGTCGTCGACCCGGCGGCTGTCGTGGCGGCCGGCGCCGATCACGTAGAGGCCGCCCAGCTCGACGACGCGGTCGCGGTCGGCCTCGTCGCTGCCGCCCAGGCGGATGTCGACGCCCCGGCCGGCCATCTGGGTGGAGACGGTCACCGCGCCGAACGCGCCCGCCTCGGCGATGATCTCCGCTTCCTCGGAGTCGTTCTTGGCGTTGAGCACCACCGAGGGCACGCCGGCCGCGGCGAGCTGCTTGGCGAGCAGCTCGGACGCCTTGACGTCGAGGGTGCCGATCAGCACCGGCCGCCCCTTCTCGTGGGCGATCTTGATCTCCTCGACCAGGGCCTCGTCACGGGTCTCGTGCGCCGAGTAGATCCGGTCGAGCTCGTCCTCCCGGACGTTCGGCGTGTTCGGCGGGATGACCGCGACCTCGAGCTTGAAGTACTCCCGCAGCTGCTCGCCGACGTGCACCGCGGTCGCGGTCATGCCGCAGACCGTCGGGTACAGCGCGATGTAGGCCTGCACGGTGATCGTGTCGAGGACCTCGCCCTCGGCGGTCGCGCTGAGCCCCTCCTTCGCCTCGACCGCGGCCTGCAGGCCGTCGGGCCAGCGACGGCGCTGGGCGACCCTGCCGCGCATCTCGTCGATCAGCTCGACCGAGCCGTCGCGCACGATGTAGTCGACGTCGCGGCGCAGCAGGGCGTGCGCATGCAGCGCCACGTTGACCGCGGAGAGGTGCTCGACCTGATCGTCCGCGTACAGGTCGATGCCGCCGAGCTCCTCCTCCAGCTTCCGGAGGCCGGCGTCGGTGAACGCCACGCTGCGGCCGTCGTCGGCCACCTCGTAGTCCCTGCCGGCCCGCAGGCCACGGACCAGGTCGGCGGCCTCGTGCACCGGGTCGGCCTCGCTGGTGATGTTGCCGGCCAGGACCATCGGCACGCGGGCCTCGTCGATCAGGATCGAGTCGGCCTCGTCGACGATCGCGGTGGCCAACTCGCGCTGCACCCGGTCGGCCACGTCCGTGACCAGCTGGTCGCGCAGGTAGTCGAAGCCGGCCTCGCTCACCGAGACATACGTGACGTCGGCGGCGTAGGCCTCGCGGCGCTCCTCAGGCGTCGACGACTCGGTCACCCAGCCCACCTTGAGCCCGAGCAGCGTGTAGACCGGCTCCATCCACTCCGCGTCGCGGCGGGCCAGATAGTCGTTGACGGTCAGCAGGTGCACCGGGCCGTGGCCGAGCTGGACATGCCCGTACGCCGCCACGGTCGCGGTCAGCGTCTTGCCCTCACCGGTGGCCATCTCGACGACCTTGCGGGAGAGCAACGCCATCACGCCGAGCAACTGCACGTCGTACGGCCGCTGCTCGAGCGCCCGCCACGCGGCCTCGCGCCCGATCGCGCAGATCTCGGTGAAATCCGACGCCTCGCCGGCCGCCGCGGTCAGCGCCTCGTCGTCCAACTCGCGGAGCGGCTCCTCACGAGCCTCGATGGCCGCCAGCCGCTTCTGGAACGGACCCAGGTCGACCGTCGTGCCCGGACGCTGCAGAAACTTGCGGAAGCGGCTCTTGACCCGCTGCGACACACCCATGGCGGGCAACGGTACTTTATTTTCCTGAATGCTTGGCGCCGACTCCCTGTCTCAGGCGACCAAGAGTTGGTGTGTCGCCAACTCGCGGTAAAGCGGATCCGACTCGACCAGCTCGTGATGGGTGCCGGTGGCCACGATCCGGCCGCCGTCCAGCACGACGATGCGATCCGAGTCCACGACGGTGCTCAGCCGGTGCGCCACGATGATCAACGTGCGGCGCACTGCCGCGGCCGCGATCGCCTGCCGCAGGGCGGCCTCGTTACGCGCGTCGAGGTTACTGGTCGGCTCGTCGAGCAGCAGGATCGGCGCGTCCGCCAGCAGCGCGCGGGCGATCGCCAGGCGCTGCCGCTCGCCGCCGGAGAGCAGCACCCCGCCCTCGCCGACCTGCGCGCCGAGCCCCTCGGGGGTGCGCTCGGCCAGGGCGGCGAGGTTGACCTCGGCGAGCGCGGCCAGCAACTGCGCATCGGTGGCTTTGGGCGCGGTCAGCAGCAGGTTGTCGCGCAGCGTGCCGGCCAGCACCGGCGCCTCCTGCTCGACGTAGCCGAGCCGGGCGCGCAACGCGTCGCGCGGCAGGTCGCGTACGTCGACGCCGTCGACCAGGACCCGGCCGCCGGTGACCTCGTAGAACCGCTCGATCAGGGCGAGCGTCGTCGACTTGCCGGCGCCGGACGGGCCGACCAGGGCGATCCGGGCGCCGCGCGGCACGTCGAAGGAGACGTCCCGCAACACCGGGTCACCGCCCGCATAGGCGAACGTGACGCGGTCGAAGACGACCGCCGGCGCCTGCGGGTCGACCTCCGGCGTACGCGGCACATCCGCGTCCGTCTCGCCCGGCAGCTCCAGGACCTCCTCGATTCGCTGCAGCGCGCCGAGCCCGGTCTGTAGCTGGGTGTACGCGTTGAGCGCCTGCCCCAGCGGCAGGACCAGGAAGAACAGGAACAGGATGAACGCCACCAGGCTGCCGACGGTGATCGCCCCCGCCGCCACCCGGGCGCCGCCCACGCCGAGCACCAGCAGGAACGCGCCCTGGATCGCCGCCGCCGAGGCGGGCTGGACGAACGCCTGCAGCCGGGCGACACGCATGCCGGCCGCGTACGCCTCCTCGGCGCTGTGGCCGACCGTCTCGGCCTCGCGCCGCTCCGCGCCGCTGGCCCGGATCGTGCGGGCCGCGGAAATGGCCCGCTCCACCGCCGAGGTCATCTCGCCGAGCCGGGCCTGCGCCTGCTCGGAGAGCCCGCGCACCCGCCGGGAGACCGACACCGCGACCACCAGCCCGAACGTCAGCCCGACCAGCGCCACGCCGAGCAGCAGCGGATCGAGCACGGCCATGGCGACGATCGCGCCGGCCACCATCACCGCTCCGGTGACGATCTCGAACAGGCCCGAGGTGACCACCGCGCGCAGCAACGTCGTGTCGGCGCCCACCCGGGAGAGCAGGTCGCCGGTACGCCGCCGGTCGTACTCCGCGATCGGCAGGCTCAGCAGGTGGCCGGCGAGGCGCAGGCGGGTGGTCAGCACGAGGCCCTCGGCAGTGCGCTGCAGCAGGTAGTCGCGGAGCCCGCCCAGCGCGGCGCCGCCGAGCAGCAGCACGACCAGCAGCGCGACCGGCCCGGCGACGGAGCGGCGCGTGGTGATCGCGTCAAGAACCGAGCGGACCAGCGCCGGCTGCGCCAGCGCGGCGAGAGCCGAGAACAGGGAGAGCACGGCGACGACCGCGAGGGTACGGCGATGCCGTTTCAGGTACGGAAGCAGCGCGCGTAACCCGACCCGCCTCGCGACCATGGCGTGAAGCGTATCCACGGTCGACCACGTTCGACCTGTCCGGCGACGGCCGGATGTTCGTCCTGGCTGTGAGCGCCCTCACTGCTCGGGCGGGGCGTCGCCGCCGCCGATCGGGCGGTTGAGCTGTCCCATGTTCGGCGGCTCCAGCGGCGGGCGCCTGGGCCGTTCGGCTCGCTCGCCCGACTGCGCCTCGGGCGGCGGGTTCACGGGCGGCTGATGTCCGCCCGGCGCGCCGGGCGCCAGCGGGCGGTTGAGCTGTCCCATGTTCGGCGACTCCAGCG
>Ga0307508_10005210_pt1 | contig 12438 bp, 10 predicted proteins | sample 9_EM_MG_FD_203089 | JGI IMG/M metagenome (GOLD analysis project Ga0307508, IMG submission 203089) | Populus trichocarpa ectomycorrhiza microbial communities from riparian zone in the Pacific Northwest, United States - 9_EM | ecosystem: Host-associated > Plants > Roots > Unclassified | place... | reverse complement strand
TTTCGAATCATAGGACCTAGGAACCTCGGGCCCAGCGCCATGACCCAAGCTCCAGGTGTCCCCAAGTGAGGCACAAGCATGGCTCACTCCCAGCGCAGCCCAAGCGTCACGTGTGCGCTGGGGGTGCCTAGCCTCCAGGCAGACATCTCAAGCGCCATGTGTGCCCAGCACTAAGGCAGGAGCCCAAGCGCCACTTGTGCTTTTGGTCTGCCAGCACACAGGTAGGCAACCCAAGCGTCACATATGTGTTGTGAGTGCCCAGCCCCCAGGCAGGAGCCCATGCACCACGTGTGCGCAGCCCCAGAGGACGCGCCTCTAGCTTGGCGCTTGGGACTTGCTGGCTGCAGCCTCACACATACCCTCACCAAACAGTGTAGTCCACAGTGAAAGCACTCATAGTTTACAATACTCGCGCTACAGTGCAGAACAATATAATCCACAATAAATTCACTCACAATGTACAGTATTCCACGCTACAGCATATCAATTTTAGTTATAGGTTAATACTTTCATTTACCTGACATATTATAACATTAGCCGAGAGAGCAAATTGAATTATCTTTAAATTCAAAACCAACACATACACTTATTTAGTTTTATTATTTATTTAGTTTCCAAACATATGTCGGAAATCAAATTGTTAAGTCATATTTTTTAAAATAAGATTATAAAACGAGTTTTAAATATTGTGTTTTTGAATTGATAACCGAATCAAATTAATCTTAGTAGTTCCAATAATTGTGTGTTTTTTTTAAATCATTAATAAAATAGCAATACATCATTGATTTTTCAAAAATTAGTACATACAACATTTTTTCTTTTCATTTCATGTTACTTTTAAAACTTTAACTAACCTGATAAGTTCATCCATGAATAAATAATTTAAAATCTAGATTGAATTGAGTTTTAACAAAAATAAAAATAGAATTAATATGGTATGATTTGATTAAAAATCTAAATTAACTCGTAACTCAATTCACCTAGAAAAAAATTAACTAATAATATTGTTGATTTTTTTTAAATTAAAAAATAAATTGACTTGAATATTGACCGGTGGCTTTTCTGGAATCGAGTTTAAAAAATATAATTATAGCACATGCATTAAGAATTTTTTAATTTTTAAGCTATGGGCATGGACCGAACACGGGGTAGATGAATAAATTATATAGTACAAGAAGATTGGTCGCTTCTTATTCGGTTCGGAGAATCCGTTAACCCACAATTTTTTTTTTTTAAAAGGCGACCTTTCCAATACTTTCCAGAATTGACCACGTTGGCTGGTTGTCGACGGCGCTCACTTATTTAAACCCCAAACCAACTCTCCCTCGACTTCCCTTCCCTTTTTCCTTTTCACACCAGAAAATTCTGATCTCGAAAGCTAAATTATTAATTTAAATCATAATCAACATCAATGGCATCGTCAGCGCAATTAATGGGAGGGGGGAGTGTTGGCGGCGGCGGTCCCCGTTACGTACAAATGCAATCAGAGCCATCAACGCCGTTACAACCACCATCATCCTCAATCATATCTTCCTTCTTCTCTTTCCGTCAAGGTTCGACACCGGAATCCGGCCGGATTTTCGATGAATTACCACAAGCTACTATTGTATCCGTCTCTCGACCCGACCCCAGCGATATTAGTCCTGTTCAATTATCTTATACTATCGAAGTTCAATATAAGCAGGTACCGATACGCGATCAATTAACCGAATTTGAACTAGATTTTGTTTTTAGGTTTCTAAATTTTGTGTGCAAATTTGATTCTTTAGGTTTTGAATTTTGACTATTCAATTTGAATTTGAATATTCTTTAGGCCGTGTTTGGATGCTCTAAATATTCATAAAAAAGCTAGTAAAAAGTAAACTTTTGAAGCTACACATTAGGTATTGAAACATTATTGAACCCTCTAATTTGTACAGAATCTTTTGACTATAATTTCTTTTCTTGTTTTCTTGAAGAAACAGTATTGTACAATTTTATTTTATTTTTGGAATTAGTAGGGGCAAATAAATTTGAAATTTTTAACGTGCAATTTTATTTTGGTGAATGTAGTTCAAGTGGAGATTATTGAAGAAAGCGGCACAAGTGTTTTATTTACATTTTGCATTGAAGAAACGGGTGTTTTTCGAGGAAATTCTTGAGAAGCAAGAGCAGGTGTGTCTGTGTGTGTGGTGGATGGCATTGGTTGTGTTTGTTACTTTTGTAAATGAATTCTTTGAGGTTGTTATGTTGGTAATTTGATTTTTTTCTGGGAAGGTGTGTGGTTTTGATGTGCTTTTTATTGGAAAATTATATTAAAGGTTAAAGAATGGCTTCAAAATCTAGGAATAGGAGATCATACACCAATGGTTAATGATGATGATGATGCCGACGATGAGACCATTCCATTGCATCATGATGAGAGTGCCAAAAACAGGTCACAGCTTACACGTTTGTGTAATTGTTAAACATGAATTATGTCCTTGTCTTCAGTAATTCTCATAGTTCTTACAGGTGGTTTTTCTGTTCAGAGATGTTCCATCAAGTGCTGCTTTACCAGTTATCCGTCCAGCGTTGGGAAGACAGAATTCAATGTCGGACCGTGCAAAGGTTACAATGCAACAATATTTAAACCACTTTTTAGGGAACATGGATATTGTGAACTCCCGAGAGGTATTCTTCTTCTTCTTTTTCAAGTTTCTGGTTCTTGTTGAATTTTGTTGCTATTGTTATTTCGGAATAAGTATTTCTCATTTAAATGCATATCATAGATTAACTTTTATATGGTGGTGACTTCAGAAAAATGTAAATTTTAGATAGATAGATCTGATAGCTCTACTAGCTTTTTCTATGAAATCCAATGTGAGGGCCAGCTCAACCTATTTGTTTTAGGTCCTAGATGCCCTCTCTTTTTTTTTTCTTTTTTTTTTCTCTTGTCCTCCTATATATAAGATGTGAATATTTTTTTAAGAAAAATCAAATCCAACTTTCTTTTTTCTTCTTCCATGATGCTTTAGGAATTTGTTAATTTAATATTCTAGAATCTGACAATGATCAATTAAGTTCCACACTGTCTTTTGAATTTGTTATGTGATGTTCAAGCCAAAAGCAACGCACCAAGCATCTCATGGAAGCATCAATTTCTCTTCCTTGCTCAATTGCATGTCCTAATCGGTGCTTCATGTCTTCTGCTCTTGTGTATCTATGATGGAGTTTGACTACTTTATGGGTCTTTGAACTCATCATAAGCATGCCGGCAGTTCATTTAAACATGAGGCATCACTTGAACTGCTAGGCTGCCATTCATCTGTGCAACTTTTAGAAACATCATTTCCTTGAATGCTTGAATCAATTGATATCTATTTAAGTCAAGAACTTTCTCTGTTTGCATGGTGTGACGATGAACTGTATGAACCTATCATTGAGAATTTGTATTAGAGAATAATATAAATCATATCCTGGGACCTCACCTAACAGCTTAAGCTATTGGGTTGAGATGGTTCTTTGACATGGTATCAGAGCCTTGATGACTAAGCGGTCACGAGTTCGAATCTCACCATTCCCATTTATTTAATAAAAATTAAGCACATGGTATTGTGGGCCTGTGCAAGTTTCAAGACCAAAAAGCTTTCACTTGAGGGGGTCTGTTAGAGAATAATATAAATCATATCCTGGGATCTCACGTAATAGCTTAAGCTATTGGGTTGATATGGTTCTTTGACAATTTGAATAACACGTGCTTCCTAGTTCAATCCATAATCCCAAAGTCTTGGTTTTTGAAACCTGATGATTTGAAATTAAAAATATTTTCTTGCTTTTAATTTTTACTGCTTCTTGGTTGCTAATTGGCATGCATTTCACCATGCTGTTGTAGGTTTGCAAGTTTTTGGAGGTCTCTAAGCTGTCATTTTCACCAGAATATGGCCCTAAGCTGAAAGAAGAATATGTTATGGTGAAGCATCTACCACGAATAGTGAAGGATGATGATTCCAGGAAATGTTGTGCTTGCAGTTGGTTTAGTTGCTGTAATGACAACTGGCAGAAGGTAATGCAATCTTGCCCAAAACTAGGTCTGCCCCTGGCAGAAGGTAATTTGTCATTTTTGTGCGTGCACAATTGTGCAAAAAATGAAGGTTTCTGTGTAGGGTTCTTCATCATTACTTTTAGTTTTATTGACAGTGTTGAATGATATTATGAGTATTTAACACTGAATCTTCTTCTGAGAACGCACATACAAGACCTCACAAATAAATGTTTGCACAAACATGTGCATTTGTGCAGGTACCTCGTCATTTTCTCCTTTATTGATTTAGATGGTTTGGAAATACTTCTGGTCTATATATTCCAATTAGAAATCTTCTTGAGAAGAAAGTCAAATTTTGTTGGGTAGACTTGAAGTCTGGTATAAAAGCAGAGTTTCTTTATGCATTGGCTTGTATTGTGGAGCTCAAATGTAAAAGGGGCACCACATATGCTGCCTAAGGTATATGCAGAAGCAACTAAACAAAATATCATCGTCATGTCCATACAGTTTGCTGGACAAGACTTGGTGAAATGCCTGATCCTTGCACATAATTCTGCCAAATTATCTGAAAGTCCTTGACATGATAACCTCAATTCATTTTGCAAGATAAAGAATATGCTGTAGCATTGCATCTCACAATTTTTACCCTTTATGTATCTTATTCCTTAAGATCCAGCATTTGCAATTTCCTTACAAAATCACAACTAGTTTATTGGATATTGCTGCAATCATTCAAACTTGATAATTGGATCAAAATTTTAGATAGAACAAATGTTGTTTATCATTCTAAAGCTAAGAGGGAATTTGCAAGTAGTGGCAAGGGAAAAGATAAGTTCAACAATAATTTCCCCTGGAGATGCATGACAACTTTTGTGGTCTAATTGGGGGCTTCTTGATGGTACACCAACAATAGAATGCTGTAATTTTATCCATAACATTAAGAGTCACACAGCATTGTCCATGTTTTCTGATTTTCTGCAGGTGTGGGCTGTTTTGAAACCAGGATTCTTGGCACTGCTGGCTGATCCTTTTGATACCAAGCTTTTGGATATAATTGTTTTTGATGTATTACCTGCTTCAGATGGAAGTGGTGAAGGCCGAGTGTCATTAGCAGCGGAAATAAAGGAGCGGAATCCTTTACGACATGGTTTTAAGGTAAGCAGCGTGTAGATTCTTTCTTATGTGGTGGTTTCTCTATCGTGCTTTTGTAACATGTAATCTTAAAATTTTGATGACATTATTTTGTACACGATCTGCCCTTATGCTTTGCTGATGATGACATATCCTGGCTTTGGCGTTAGCTGCTTTACTTGTTTAAGGATCAGTTACCACACACAAGCACATTGTAAGCCGAAAAGCTATTGTAGTACAATACTGTTTTAATGGTAAGGCAGCCTAGATGATAGCCATTACATTTTCAAAAGTGAGTGATCCTTCCCTGTATGTCAAAGTCTGACTGATTACATGGGTGGTATTTTTAGGAAATGTCTAGTAAACAACTTAGCAAAGAAATATAGGTCAATTTATGCTAGATGCCTCTAGATACAACAGTTTCTTAGGTACTATATGTTCAATTTATTAATAGTGAATCCCAGCTATCATAATTCAGGCTAAATTGCTTAGTTCACTTTTATCAGTGACTTCCAGTTCTGTCAGTACCAATTAATTTTTTTCCTCGTACTTTCTAAAGCCTTCTGTAACTTTTGAAGTAAAACTCACCGTTTCTTTTTCCAGTTATAGAATGACTTCAGAACAAGTGAAAAATTCATTTCGAATCTGGTTATTACATTAGATATTCTAGTTTGTTTTTCCTTCTAAAAGTTCTTTAAGCTTTTTCAAAAGTAGTTTTTTGTGCTTACACAAATCCTCACAAATAAAGAATAAGAAACAAAGGGGAAGGGCTATCAGTGTATCATATTGTCTTGCTGCATGACATTTTATTAGTTTTTGCTGATTTAATTACAAAACTGACCTCCATTTTCTTTTTTGCTGACTGGTTTTCATTTAGATATCTGAGCTTGCCTTAAGAATACTATGTCTTCCTATGATAGAGGATCCTTAAACAACCAAATGACCTCCAAATCATATATGAGATTACACAAGAGAATACCACCACCTAAACAGCTGAACAAAAGACTTTAAGAACAAGAAGCTCACAGTAAAGCCAGGACCTCAACAACTAAAATCTAAACCATCGTGAAACAATGAGCATTCTGATTGGACCATGATCGAGTGTTTGGAGAGCATTAAAGAAGTACAACCAGCTTCTTCCAAGCAATTAGTCCATCCACTTAAATTAAAATTACTACAATCCAAAAAACACAGCAAAACAAAACTCAAACATAGTTGAATCAAAATGAGGAAAAACTTCCAGCTACAATCTTCAAGACAATACCAAGTTAGAGGTCCTTTCTATATCACCTAATATCATGGAAACTGCAACTTCCTTTCATACCTGGATCTACTTCTTGGTCTCCATTTTGGTTAGTTCTCGTTTAGAAGAGATTGATAGAACAGAAAATCCTTGCATGGGAAGGAGACAGAGCTGCAATTGTAAGTTTAACCTGGATGGTAGAAAATCAGGGTTAATAATTCATGTTTTGTGTAAAGTGAAAATACATCCAAACAAATTGAAGTGCAGTTTTATTCAAAAAAGAAAGAAACAAAGAAATTTTTGGAAACTTCGTTGTTTTTCATGCAAAAAATTCCAGTGGGCTGTACTATTAGACAAAATACTGTGCCATTAGTGCCTCTTGAAGCAAAGTAGTGGTGTCTGAGGAAATTGTTTAAATTTGTGATGGATATTCCTCTTCATTACAGTTAAATTTATTAATGATTTTTAGAGATGAGGAAATTGTATCAGATAATTTCACTCGCTAACAGATGATTGGAAACTTTAAAGGTTGCATGTGGAAACAGAAGCATAGACTTGAGATCTAAAAATGGTGCTAGAGTTAAAGATTGGGTTGCTACAATTAATGATGCTGGACTTAGGCCTCCTGAGGGTTGGTGTCATCCTCATCGTTTTGCCTCTTTTGCTCCTCCTAGAGGTTTGTCTGAAGATGGTAGTCAGGCCCAGTGGTTTGTAGATGGTAGGGCAGCTTTTGAAGCCATTGCTTTATCAATTGAGGATGCTAAATCTGAGGTCAGCTCCAGTACTTAGGATCAGCACTACTCATTAGTATTTATTCTGCCATATAATTTATATTTGGAAATTCTGTGCAGATATTTATTTGTGGCTGGTGGCTGTGCCCAGAGCTTTATCTACGACGTCCTTTTCGTGCTCATGCCTCCTCTAGACTTGATTCTTTGCTGGAAGCCAAAGCTAAACAAGGGGTTCAGGTGCAAACTGCTTGTTTATTGTTCTTCTTTCTGCTTTGACGCTTTGTTACTTGTGATGGTTGATTTGAGAGCGTTTGGGATCGCGGTGCAAACCGCGTTCCCCCAAAATTCAATTTTTTTTTTTTGCTATAAATTAATTTTTTTGGTATGTTTTGGATCGTTTTGATGCGCTGATCTAAACAATGATTTTTAAAAAAATAAAAAAACATCATTTTGATGCATTTCGGCACGAAAAACACTTTGAAAAGCAACCGCAACCACACTCCCAAACATGTGATATTTGTTTTTATTTATAATATGCACAAAACTTTTGGAGCATTTTTCTTTTATTTTTTTAAAGCATAACTAAAGGTATTAAAATGGAGGATAGGCCATGAATCTTTTTAATGGGCGCAGATGTTCTCTGGATTTATGGAAATAGGGGCATGAACTTTGGGAGAATAAAAAGACAGCTTCTGTGAGAACTGTATCCCACTACATTTCTTTTCCACATGCACATGTGCTTCCTGGTTAAATGGTACAATTACATATAAACTTTGGGGTACTGATAAAGTTTTAAAAATTATGGAAAACCCTCAACAAATAAAATAGAATTTTATCAAGATTCCTTGGCAAGAATTCTTCTGACTTGCTTTGGTTATGGATGACCACTGATGTAATCTTAATTTTTCACTGCAGATATATATTCTTCTCTATAAAGAGGTGGCTCTTGCTCTGAAAATCAATAGTGTCTATAGCAAGACAAAGCTTCTTAGTATCCATGAGAATGTGAGAGTGCTGCGCTATCCTGACCACTTTTCTACAGGTGTTTACCTTTGGTATGCATTATTGGACAGGCTTAAACAGTGTCAGTGAGAACCAAATTTGAGTTATCTTCATGACAATGAGTTTTTCAGTTTCTGATATATATTTTGATTATGTTTAGGTCCCACCATGAAAAGCTTGTCATTGTTGATCACCAGATTTGCTTTATTGGAGGACTGGACTTGTGCTTTGGTCGTTATGACACTTGTGAACACAGAGTGGGTGACTGCCCTCCTCAAGTATGGCCAGGAAAGGATTATTATAATCCAAGGTAATTCGTTTTTCCTCTACTCAAGGAGTGTTTATTTTTGTGGTTGGATTTGCTTTTCAAAGTGTTCTTCAAATTACTTTTTGTCCGAAAAAGTATTAAATCAATGCTTTTTATATGCTTTTTGATTGTTTTAATATGATGATGTCAAAAATAAAATAAAAAAAATCCAAAAAAATCATTTTGATATATTTTCAATTGAAAAACACCTTGTACCGCATTACCAAATACAAACTCAAATGCCTTTTCTTAGAATGTTCAATGAACATCTGTTGAGAGATGATGAAACATAAGAATGATTCGTTACTTTGGTTATCTTTTGATTCCATCTTATATCTGTTGTCACTGGTTTCTGCTGTTTAATTAACGTACTATATGCTTAATTGCAGCTACAAGATTGTTCAAAGTAATAAACACAAATAGATGCTCAATCAAAGACAATCAATTGAAGTGCTTATGTTATTGTACTTGAAGTAAATCTTACAACAGTTTGCCAATAGCATTTTTGTGCAATGTTTTACTGTGTTTGAAAAGGCGGTGCATGTGCTTTTGCAAAAGTGCATCTGGGCTGAAAAGGCATCAATTTGAAGCTTTTTTTGGTGCTTTTAAATGGTTTTGACATTGTCATATCAAAACCATCCAAAAGCATGCAAACATTTTGATGTTGTTTTAGTCCCAAAGTTTTTTGAACATCATTTTCAAACGCAGCCCAAACTCATTACCAAACACATTCTAATCATAAAAAGACTTCTGTTCAATGAGTCATCTGAAAATTATGACTGATTAGTGTGGTGTGCAATCAGCATATTAATTTACTGGATTAGAAGTAGGGTTTGCATTTGCTGGATTTATGAAATGAATTTTCTCTTCATTTTCCAGGGAATCTGAACCAAATTCATGGGAAGATATGATGAAAGATGAACTGGATCGTGGCAAATATCCTCGCATGCCTTGGCATGATGTCCATTGTGCTCTTTGGGGACCACCTTGCCGTGATGTAGCTAGGCACTTTGTACAGCGTTGGAACTATGCCAAGGTCAAAGTTTAGCACCAATTAGTATGGTTGTGCTGCTGGTTGGGGAAAGCTTTTAATTTTAACATGAAAATACTTTTTTCCTTTTCCAGAGAAGTAAAGCTCCATATGAAGAAGCTATTCCACTACTTATGCCTCAGCAGCACATGGTTATTCCACACTATATGGGGCAAAACAGAGAGATGGAAGTTGAAAGAAAGGGTATCAAAGATGATGTAAAAGGAATCAAACGGCAAGATTCATTTTCATCTAGATCATCTTTACAAGACATCCCTCTTCTTTTGCCTCAGGAAGCTGAGGGGCCTGATGATTCTGGTGTAGGTCCAAAATTAAACGGGTTGGACTCTACCCCTGGCAGAAGCCTTCCACATGCTTTTTGGAAATCCAAAATTGAATTGGTTGTTCCAGATATTTCAATGACAAGCTTCGTAGATAACAATGGCTCAGATCTTCATGTGAAAATGTCATCAGATTTCTCGGCGCAGCCTGGCACCAAAGCTTCAGACTTGGAGTGGTGGGAAACACAAGAAAGGGTTGATCAGGTTGGTTCTCCAGATGAAAGTGGCCAAGTTGGTCCTCGTGTTTCTTGTCATTGTCAGGTGGGTTACAACTCATGATGTTTTATGCAATTCTTATTTAACATGACCAAGAAAGCATAAGAGACCTACCTTGAGTCATCTGATAATCTCAGTCCTCAATGCCATCATGGGATCTTATTTAACATACTTTGCCCCAAATTTCTTACTGTTCATGATATGTGTAGATTAAGTATTGCACGCCTTATGGCTAGCCATAGAAGCATCTAATTCTTATTTTAATCTACTGGATGTAAAACAAATTTAGAGGAACTGAAAGGTCTGTCCATTTATTGAAAAAAAAAAAGAGAAGAAATGTGAAAATCTAAAACTGGTGCCAGCCTTGAATTCTGCATTTGGAAAGAAAAAAGTGAAGGTCTAATATCTGTTACTATATGCTTTTGAATCTCACCCAGGAATTCTATTGGTACATGACCAATGATGAATGTTGTACAATTGGTAGAGAACAAGTTATTTGGTGTTTTTGTTGCTGGTGATTAATGTGTATAATTGGAAGAGCATATGTGTTTCTGTTTTAATTTCACATTCTACAAGACAATACAATTGTTTTTTTTTTCCATTAACTTTACCATTATTATTTAGCACTTTTTATGTTTATATATAATCCTTAAAACTTAATCTGTATCCTCTGGCATCAATGATTTCTCTCATTTTCCAGGTCATAAGGAGTGTGAGTCAGTGGTCTGCTGGAACAAGCCAAATTGAAGAGAGTATTCACTGTGCTTATTGTTCTCTTATTGAGAAAGCAGAGCACTTTGTCTACATCGAGGTATAAACTATTATGCATTATTTATTGTTTCTTTCAGTGAATGGAACCAGCTGCCTATCGAAGAACTCAAGGACAAGGACATCCAGCTCCATTTGAATAGATTCCTTGGTGGAATTATATTTTGAGCCACTCAATTGAAAAGATTGTGTGCTGTTCATTCTTCTCACAATCATATCGACTAGAATTGAGTTTTTCAAGTCATCTCGAACAGCTGCTTGCAAAATTACCATCTTATTATATAGGTTCAGTCACCGAGAGTGGGATCTTGCATCACTGGCAAGGAAGAGTGCCATGAGTTTGGTTTAAAGCACAAAATAAAAAAGGGGCTGTACTTGATGCTAATGGTGCAGTGACAAAAGATTTCAAGTGCTAAGTATTTATCTAAATGGTTTTTAGATAGAGCAAAGGGTAGAATGGCAAGGAGAAACTTGTATCTAACACAAACTATAAGTGTTCAAGCTTTATCTCGTAATATAGAGGGTTGGTATTCGCACAGGGGCAATCCCATCACTAAACTACCCAACTGCACTCGGTACCCTTCACCATCTCCTCAATATCAGGCGAAGGCAATTGATTCCAGTTTCATCTGTTATCCAGAGTCATGAGTTCATTTAGACACTTTGATATTACATTATGGACTTGCTCATTTACATTTTCTAAGATTGCATCTTGAAAGACATGTATATGAGCCTGGGCCCTGGGTAGGCTAAGGAAAGGAAAAATCAAGACTGTAGAACTGTGGCCTAGGATGAATGGGTTTAGGCCACAGGAAGTGGATTTAGTCAGTTTTAGAGGGGAAGTGTTATACATTGTTGGAAGCTGTGAATTGATTGCTGCTTAGAGAGAAAGAATAATAAACTTTATACAGAAGAATAGCTTTTCATCTATGTGGAAACAGCGGGGAAATATTAATGGATGTCACTTTCTAATGATTCTAAAGAGTTTTCTTTAATGCTGGCAAAAGCATCAAGAAAGATTTTACCATAAGCTTTTAATAATTTGGTTAACAGATGGTTATGTGAATGAGCAGAGTAAAAGAATTAATTTTATTAACTGTAATTATTCTTTATTTTTGCTGTCTTTCTAATCACCATGAAAGTTTCATATTTTAATGTTAAAGCAGCTTTTTAAAGTCTGAAGTTATTCATTTTGCCTGACTTTTGCTTTATTGCTGGGTTTCCCAGAATCAATTTCTTATATCAGGTCTTTCAGGAGATGATATTATACGGAATCGTGTGTTAGAAGCTTTGTATCGGCGTATTATGCGAGCATTTAATGATAAGAAATGTTTCAGGGTCATAATTGTCATACCGCTGCTTCCAGGTTTCCAGGTTCTAATTCTTGGCTCATTCCCTGAAATTTGAAATCTGAATGTTCCTTTTCTTTTTCTTTTGTTGGCTCAAGTTTTAGTCTCACAGGGTGGTGTAGATGATGGTGGTGCAGCATCTGTCAGAGCCATAATGCATTGGCAATATCGAACTATTTGCAGAGGACAGAATTCAATATTGCATAATCTTTATGATCATCTCGGTCCCAAGACACATGATTACATTTCTTTCTATGGCCTTAGATCTTATGGTCGACTTTTTGATGGTGGTCCTGTGGCCACTAGTCAGGTTTTTT
>Ga0307508_10005209_pt1 | contig 12440 bp, 14 predicted proteins | sample 9_EM_MG_FD_203089 | JGI IMG/M metagenome (GOLD analysis project Ga0307508, IMG submission 203089) | Populus trichocarpa ectomycorrhiza microbial communities from riparian zone in the Pacific Northwest, United States - 9_EM | ecosystem: Host-associated > Plants > Roots > Unclassified | place... | reverse complement strand
ATGTATAATTGGTTGACGAATGCTGGTGTACATAGTTGGTTCCGGTCCTTCCCTTGTCGGGTCGTTTCCAGATTTTATTTATTATTATCCATCTGCTGTAATCTACGAAACTCGATTGCCAAATTTACTTAAGATTGAAGTTAGTGAAAATTATCAAACGGATGTCCCTTTTTCAAAGCTTATCAAAGCCCATACCGACACTCGGCAATCTTTTCTTGCCGCAATCAACCACCGTCCTCATTGACGCTTTTCTTCGTCCGTCATGTCATCCTCATCCTCATCGCCACCTGAAAGGTTAGTGGTGCGCCCCACATGAATCGAGGCAAAAACGAGGGCATGGCAGTGCTCTCTGTGATACATTAATGTACCAAGTGGCCTGAAACTCTTGGTCGAATAGAGCCACACTCTAGATCCCAAGGATCCTGAGGGACCATGGTACTTACATCCATAGTGGAAAAAACGGGACCCACTGGCCATCCCAGCCCCCGACAGCGCATACACGCACATCATCGCGAATGGAAATGGCGCCATTTCCTGGATGCTTGGTTCTGAACGCTTGTGTTGATCGGTCGGCCTCAATCTGCGTTGGCGTGTTCTTGAGAAGGGATACGATCAAAGCTAGATCCCGAGCTCGATGTATAATAACATACAAGGTTATACCTGCGAACGATATGATCAGCAGACCGTCAGCACAAGCTGCAGTCCTTTGATACTGTCATGACCATCACTATGACCCACGTGGATCAGTAAAGAACATCGGTGTTGCGACCGACGGACCCGATTCGGCATGCAACCGGCTCTTCCAGACGACCTCCCGCCCTTTGCCTTCCACTGTCTGCCTGCCTTTGGGGGTGATGCACCGGCGGAGAACGACTCCTCCATCTTCGTACCCACATAAAAGTCGTAGCTCTCTCTCTGCCTTTGACGTAGACGGCGACGTAAGTGGGGAATAATAAACGTGCATTGACATGATGATGTCTGCGGAATTCTCAGGGGATGCATTGACGTGCGCCTAGAATCGACTGACCAGATTTGTCTCCAGAGCGGCCGTCGGAGAAGTGAGTAGCAGAGGTGTCTTCTTTGTCTCCGATGGCAGCATGTAGTCTGGTGCGCTCGGGCAATGTCCAAATGTCGCCTAAAAGGCACGCTCCGATGAGAGTGAGAGTTATAATCAACGAAGGGCCACATCCGTGGCATGACCCGCTGCGGGTGACCGGCAACAGCCGGGTGGGGTACGCAGCGAACGCGATAGATTCTCAGACGATCTGGTTTTCCTGATGCGGCCCAGATCATCTTTGGATTAGCAAAGATCTGGCCATTGCAGTTGAACGAGTTGCCGCGATGGAGGAAAACGACCGTTGGACGGGGGCGGACAAGTACTTGAGGGACAGGTATCCGATGAGATTTTGCAGCGTCGGAAGTCGGGATGCCGTCAAGAAGTTGACAACAAGCACCGAAACGATAGAATACACAACACCAATAAAAAGTATGGACACGTGAAAACGCCGGCAAAAGCGCGATGAAGTGGGGGTAAGTAGCGGGAATCACATTTACGCAGTTTTTGTGATGACCGACTCGCCCTCACATATCTCCAGCACAAGACCCGGCTGTCGATGCTCATGCTCATGCACGACCCTTAGGTTGACCTCGAAGTTCTCCACCCTTTACGGCCTCTTGCAGCAGGTCGACGACTATGAGTTTTAGGTCATGAACTCGAACAAGCTGCTCGACGTCGACTCTCGGGGAATCTCACACCCTCGCCATGCTCAGTATAGTTTTGCTTGTCACCCCGCAATTCATTGTCGTCGACCCGGCAGGGCTACCACAGGGTACGTGCTCCCTATTTCAGCAAGGTGTACAACGTGACGAACCTACCTGCCATTGCACGCACAGTTCGCCCCGCTACGCATTCATTTTCCCTCCTTTCACCCGCGCTCGTCCCTGTGTACCATCGCCCGCCCCAGAGAGAGGTTATTTTATTTCGCGCATGCTTTGCGATCTTATATACTGGCTACCATGCTTTTGAGATCGCATCATCTGACTCTTCGTGTACCACCTGTCCATCTCAGCAAGGTATACAACGTCACGAACCTACTGTCAATCGCACGGACAGTTCGACCCGCCGCGCATTTATTCTCCCTCCCCCCTCCCCCCTCCCCCTCACCCGTCCCATTGACCTCTCCCCTGGTGACGATCTGGTTCGACCCACACTCGCTCCTCCCTGTCTTCCTCCTCCCCCACCCAGCGAGAAGGTGTAAAACACCACGAACCTATCGTCATCGCACGGACGGCTCGACCGGCCGCACATTCATTCCCATTCACACACCCTCGCTCATCCCCGTATACCACATCATGAACCTACCGTTATCGCACGGACGGTTCGACCGGCCGTACGTTCATTTCCCCTCACTCCTCCCCGTGTACCACCTCCCCATCTCAGCGAGAAGGTGTACCACGTCACGAACCGACCGTCATCGCACGAACCGCGGCGCATTTATTTCCCTTCACACCCCCTCTGCTCTTCCCGTGTACCGTCTCCCCTCCTTACCCTAAGTAGGAAGGTGCGGTGTGTTTAACTCTCTTGCATCGTGTCCTGCATTTGTGTTAGGCCGCAGAAGCGATCGCTGCCTTCTCGTTAGACTCCCCTTCCTAGCTACCCTCCGTATTGTTGATACCTCGATTGACGAGTTCGACTCAGGGAAGACGAACTCGACGTCATTTCACTGACAGTCCCCTCATTCCGAGTCTACCCTCGTTCATCCCCGTGTACCACCTCCCCTGGCGATGATCGCATATTCATCTCTCCTGCCAGTCCCCCTCGCTCATCGTGGCTTGTATTACTTACACGATTATTTTCCCTTATGTCGACATACAACTAGAAAGATCTGAGCTCGCTGGAGAATGTAAGACCAGCAAGACCGTGCTTCTCCAATCAGAACATGGAAGCGAAGAGTCCAAAGCAACCAAGCTCTGCAAAAGCAGATCAGCATTGGTCCTTGCACTTGCTGGAAAACAAAAGAGATCGTCCGCGGCATCGAAAAGATACTCGCGGGGTCCTTGATTGAGGTATCGATCCGAAGAGGATGGGTCTCGTAATGGAGGTTTTCCATCACCGTCTAGAAGGCGTAGGAGTATCTGGTCTTGGACTCCGTTGAAAATTGCTTGACGGGATTCTCTTCGACAATGTGGAGTCCGGAGCGGCGAAAAACACGACTCGGAGTATATTAGTTGTCGTTCAAATTGTTAGGCTATGCCAGTGCTTCTGCTTATACATTCGCCACATTTCAAGCTGGTTGCGGGTAAATTCAGATTCTTAACGGTGCTCGAACGGTGTACGTACTAGAATTTTGGATGTACCGAAGCTCACGGAATATAGAAGCAGTCTCGAGTCAGAGCCTGAGGCCTTCGGCGGAATGCTCGCGCCATCCCGCTCAGCAATCAATCTGTCAAGACAATTTCCAGAATAGGAAGATCGTTTGCATATCGGGGGCGGCGATCTGGGCAGGGGAATGGGAGGTGGTGGCCGTCCACGAGTCAAGGTTGTAGATTTGAAGTGCAGAACGAAATTCGAACGCGCTGCCGAAGTCAGCTACAAACGGTTACAAACCTGTCTTATGGATAAAACCGCCCCCCCCGGCCAAGCAGCAGTCTCGACATTGAGTGCGTCCCGTCCCTCTGCGCTCACCTCGCTCAGGGAACTCAAGACGATGTGTGAGTTCCCCTTCAGTTTTCTTTTGCTCGCTTGCTCGCCACTAAACCGGGAGCCCGTCACGTATCGGCATCGCGACCGTTCCCAGCAGCTGGCAGACCGGTGCCAACCTTCAAGCTCCCCACGATTGGAAGCCTGGCCCAGTTGTAGACACCTGCTCTGGCAGGCCTACGGGGTGGAATGCCAGGTATGTTTAGTGAAAACACTCGCCTCGACGGTCCCGACGAACAGACGAAACCGCACGTTTTTGCAGCCTCGAGCCGAAACGACTGCAGACCCCAAGGTGCTGGTTTCGGTAGCACGTGTTGGCAAGCGGTCAACGCTGTCCCTGCTACTCCCTTTTTGCTCCAGCAGCAAGAAAACATTGCATGGCACTACTCCTGTGGGTGAGCCCCTCCCATATTGTTGTCCCCCCACATCCGTCATCACGGATTGCAGCTGATTCCTGCAGGCCATCACCATCAACTTCGTTCACTGACTGCAGCACCTCATGCCTCACATCCCAACGAAGGCACCCTGTTCTGGGCGACCACCCGATTCCGACACCTTACTGAGGTGATAGACATATATCGCTTCCAGTTCCCAGGGTGTTGGTCAGGCTTGAGGTTGCAGTAGAATAAATCCAAGGTACGACGTGCCGTTTACATCAAGACTGAATCTGGGGAAGAAGAGAAGCAGCTTGACAAGGCGAGTGTATCTGGCAGATGTGTGTTAACGTTTTAACTGCGGTTCCCGGCTTTTTTCGGTCCGACCAACCAGTAAAATTGTGATTTCCACTACGTCCTACAAACCTCTGGGGCAACATCATCAGCTTCAACAAAAGGGTGACTGGTATCCACCGAGGTCTGTTTAAGCAACGCCGCAGTGCCCTCCTGATTTTGACGCAACTTGGGTTTAGGCGAATCGCCACGTTGGTTCTCAAGTGAACGACTCAATGTCGTTAAAGGGATATGATTTAAATGCTGACAAGTACACAAGCTACAATTTTTGCAGCGATCCTGCGACCCAAAAGTGATAAACTTCGCTCCAGCGTGGTTGATTTGAAGAGTGATAGAGAAATTAATACCAACTATCCGAATCGAACATCGTCAGGGAAGCTCGGGAAAGTGGGGTGGGATGACACACCTGCTGGGTGTTGTGTGCCGAGTAGGTATATGCCATCTAGGTTCCTCTTCTGTGCCAAGAACCTTCTTCCATTGTTCGAGTCGACCGGCTACTAGCGGGATTTTTTTCGGGTTCCAATTGTTTGCAATCGAGAGACAATGGCTGTATCCGAATTTGGTGTCAGATGGATCGTTGAGGAAGTGTCGTTGTAGTCCGGGCAAGCGGTACATGAGGAACTCAAAAACAGCACTTTGAAGTGTATCCCCACTCATGCCTGGTTCCTCGAGGCCATGATCCCTCCCAAACTTCCGGACCCATTCATGTGTCACTTTGTAGCCATATACACGGAATGGGTGAGTGGCAGTATGCGCTGCAGGTTTTCGCACAGCAACAGTGGGTTCTGCAGTAGACCTGGAAGGGTGTCAGATGGAGGTGATGGGTATCGTATCTCGATGGCTCACATGATGGTGGTGCGAATTGAATGCGGGTGGGAACGCTAGTCAGAGATACTCGAGTTGAACAATGGGATCACGTGTGCGGTTGTCAGCAAAAACTCAGACTAAGGCTTTTTAATTTTTGCCAGTAGAAATTAATTAAATTAAATTAAATTAATTCGAGTGAGGAGAAAAAAAAAAAGAGCGCTTCAAGGAATCCTTACAGGGACAGTGAGAAAGGACAGTCAATCATATTACCAACTACTGTACTACTAGATATAGCACCAGTAGCAGTGAAAACAATACATCAGACTGTGTTACTACCACACAAATGGTGGTACATCACTAGCGGTAGCACTAGCAGTTGCTTCTCATCCCCACCAATGATGTATTGCTGATACATCACTACTTGCCCATGCGTTGCCATAACCTTGTGTGTGATACATCACCCATGCTCTGGTTAATCGGCCCGTCCAACTGATATATTATGGTATGTACAATCCCCCACATGCCCCCTTGATGATCCTACTGATACATTACTCATTAGGTGGTGTCATGATGGGCACTGGCAGACCCATCCAAGTGATATATCATGGTACATATATTGAAGTTTATAGAACTCCAATAGCACAGGCAAGCGAGGAAAGATAGTTCCAAGTAGTGAGACTTACTTGGATAGCTTGGTAGATCAAAGAGGTAAATGTGAAGGAGTACTGAAGTGATTTGGAGCTTAGGCTCAACAGAAGATGATAGTACGAGTGAAGAAGTTCTTATTGAGACTGGATGATAGCACCAGTACTACATCAGCAAATTCACACATTACTGAACCACACTTTATGGCACTTTTTCATTTTTCCCAAGTCAGCAAGTTACCCAGTGTGGTAAGCACATGACATCACTGCTGCCTTGCTTTCCCACAAGTCCGTCAAGTAGAATAAGTGCTCAAAGCAGTTAGCATCAGTGAGCGAATCATACAAAATTGTTAAGCAAGTGTAAGTAACACAATCGGGTCCATGTGAAAGCCATCAAGTTAAAGTAATCGTAAACATGAATCATCTCCTTGAACTCTCTGAGAGTGGCGGGATTAACAGGGGACATCGGCAGTGAATACATCATGATGCGATCTCAAAAGCATGGTGGTCAGCAAATTTGTTGATGTAGAATGCCTGAAAGACGTCGTATGAGTGATGTGGCTGGATCTGAGGCTCGCCTGGGATGAACTGAGTGCCATAGATTGGGATGAGGTGCATGGTATGGTAAATAGTGTCAATGTGAATGATGGATATCTCTGGTACATTACATATGTGCACTGAAGCCGGGCTGCATGATCCACATTCTGGCATCAGGATCTGGCTCATCCAAGCGGACAAACCAGTGTACCACTGCACATGGATAGTATTCTCCGTGCAGCCTAAATGAAAAGAAGGCCAGGATGCGCATGACATCTAGGCCTCGCATTCCTGGTAACTTGGGATCAGTAGTGACAAATGCACAGTCATGTCGAGCATGTCCTTGCCTCCATGATGGGCAGGAACGAATAAATTCGCAGTGCATACCATTGACTCCACTGATGTCACTTGGTGCATAGAACGTGGCGACTGTGGAATTAAACACTGTTATCTTCCCATCGTACTGGGGGCATTCATCAAGAGGTATGTCAGTGGGATCTTATGGGTCGTCTGTGTTCTCCTGTTGGTAAAGGAACTGTTGAAGTACATGATTGAGGTAGTTGATCATTAGCTCTTTACTAAGCTCTCAGATGGTCTTGGCCTGCTTTTGTTCTATTCCATTGGAATTAACAAAAATGAGTCTATAGGGTTGATGATGTTGGAGTAGAATCATACGCTATGGTACATATGCTTACCTAATATGTACTTATGGTAGTCACGTTGGCTGTATCTCTCTCTCTTTGTCCGCTATCGCGAATAACACCTGCCGTCATTCGTCACGCCTCATCAGCAAGTTGTGTTCCCGGCACATGACTTTTCAACAGATGAGCACTTACGCGCAGTGCGAGCAAGTTCAATGTGCACTTCGATGGCTGTTGGATTATCAATCGCCTTGCCACCGGTGTCCTCAACATAACTGGCTGAGGATGCCGCCGGAGATTGAGATGTCACACCATCAAGTGCTTGTGCTTCATGGCTTGGGTTTGCTCCTGGAGGGGGTTGCTCATTTTGTGAATTATTCTGAACTGTGGTAGATTTTAGTTACTAAGATTCTTGCATATGACAGAACAATACAATCAGCCATACCTAGCATCTCTTCGAGAGCTGAAAAGCATGTTCCTTTCAACATTCCTTGTTCTTGGAAATCAGCATGGGTGGCAGCAAGTTTGTCAAGCCGCTGGTTGTAGAGAAGTATCTGTCCAAGAGCATTGTGGTAGTTGGTGTGATGGTAAGGCTCTTTGACGGCCTTAATATGTTTTGACTCTGTAATTGATGAACATAGTCCATTGGGAGCGCCAAACTGACAAATTTGGCGGGTATAGTGTTTCATGGCATATTGTCAGGGCAGTGTGAAGGTAAAGACAACTCCGGTGGAACGGAAGATTTCATGATATCAGTGGAAACGATCAAGGGCATCCTCAATCTCTTTGAGAGTGTCATCTGTGATGACATTTTGGTGCACGAGATAACAAAATTCCAAGAAGGCCCAGAACATCTGCGCGATATCCAATGGAACATGACCTTTGATTGCTGGGAGATACACCTGTATTAGAAGTTAGGTATGTTTTATAGATTACACAAAGAATTACTGCGATGTACTTTCATTAAGGCTTTCGAGTCATCACCAGTCCACTGTTTGAAATGCCGTCCTTGAGGGAATGTTCATAGGCCACTGAACGGCGCTACAGTGGCAATCCTAGGGGCATGGGGTTGATGTTGTCAGGCTGCTTGCACAACTATAATGAAGGTTGACTAGAAAAAAACATACCGCCAGTCAATATCATCAAGGATGATATCAGCCCGATTTGCGCCATGAATCTTCTTGAGATATCTTTCGATCCAATCCACCAGGTGGTCTTTAAAGGCCCCCTTGATGATTTGATGAAGTAGATTGGGGGAGAGCAACTTGTATATATCGGCACGAGGGAAGTTGTTTGTGAAGGGCTGAGGTGACCACCATTCAGATTTAGTATTAAATGGAGGAAGAAACATACTATCAACTGCCTGATAATGCCATATTGATCCCAGAGGATATCAGGATCAAATTCATTAACCAATGCCTCAGTGTGTTCCTGACAGTGTGCAAGAGAGTCTGCGTCAAGGTTTCCCCAAAGGGAAAGGCATCTAACAGCACCATGATCAGAATTTCAGACCAACAAGATAGAGAGAAATATACTTTGGGCACCAGTTTCACACTATGTAGGCTAGCAGCACCTGCTCTTCATAATTGGCGATGTAAGGCCCTAATGCATAGATCACCTGACAGTAATGTCCATCGCTGAATCAGACAACCTCTGGTGTTGTCATCCCGGGCTTGAGGGACTGCAGAATTCCAGACAGTGATATATGGAATAACTGGCATTTGAAAAGCCGAAAGGCTACGTTTGATGCGTGTTCCTTTGTTGCTTAGAAAGTCCAGTTAGCAAATGAAATGGGTGGAAGCAAGGATGAATGGGATGAGGCATACATCCTAACGGCCAAGCAAACTGTTCTTAACTTGGTATGTGTTAGCACTTCTGTAACCATGTACATGGTACACTAATCTTGGAGATCAGATGCACAAGTACTATAATTGACTACCCAAGGAGTCACATCCAAAATCCCAGTCCCATCCTCTCAAAGATTTTAATGCCATTGCTGCAAGGCTATGTATCAAGGACATGGCCAGTCGAAAAAATGTCTGCCAAGGGGTTTACACGATCGACAATGAGTACCGTTCATACACTCAAGGCACCTTGGCAAACCAAGAAGAGGACCCGCTGAGGTTTTGGGACGTATGTTCACTATTTATCAGCTTTTGGTGTTACACAACAAATGCTAACAAGTCCATGTAGGTAAATCGCAAAACGTATCCGATTCTATTTTCTATTGCGATGGACTATCTCCCTATACAAGCCTCTTCTGTCCCCTGTGTGCATATATTTTCATCCAGCGTGGAGACAGACACGAAGAAGAGGAACAAGATCAGCCCTAAACTTATGGAAGCCCTTCAAATGCTCAAGTATCACTTCAAGCACAGCTGGCTTGATTTTTCACAGCATGAAGTAGTCAGCCAGTGGGAAGTCATGGACGATCCCGAAGATCCCATAGCCCCCAATCGCACAGGATTGCAGGGTGAAGATATGAGGGAGGCAGTAGATGAACTTATTCGAGCGGTTGAACGTGATGAGGCTGCCCTCACAGAGATTATATAGAACATATCACTTTCACATTACAACGCTTGATACACTCCATGTATTCTTTTCCTACCAGTCCTAATCCGTCTATTTTTTCGCATGACCTGTGGCGAACATGTGTGGGCTGTTTTTTTCTCAAGCGGTCTCTGACACTCTTGGCTGCACCCAAAGTTTGTTTCATACCCTTTCTCCCATTGTATCTCTTGTCTCATTGTTGTACACTATCGATCCTATGATTATGATTTGTTGTCATATCCATGACACCCAAGTCCATCTCCGACCCTCCGGACCACATCTCCGCTCGTGATCAAGTGATCTCTGGCGTTATCTCGCGCAATCTGTATCACATGACCCCCGGACTTTATCTCCGTTTCTCCGTCTCCTCTGTACACTCTGATTACGATATACCTTGTTCTACATTAGTATTAGTTCTGCTTTGTAGATACCTCCACGCTGTGTGCACCGCTCCGGCTTTAGTTACATCCGCCTTCCGTCTTACTCACCTCTGTTACTAATCCGCTTTCACCTCTGTATATAAACTCGTAGATACTCCACTGTATACTTTAGCTTGAATATCGACTAGAATAACTCCTCGTCTTCTCTCTTTCTCGATCTGCCTCCGACATCTCTGAAATATGGAACAAGAACGACAGCAAGGGCGCAGCACATACGCTGAAGCCAACGTTCCATCCAAGACTGTAACTCCGGTAGTTCCGGAGTTGACCCGGAGTTGCACGACTCTAACATTTGTGGTGACTATCATTTGAAGTTGGAGACCAAACTCGGTGCTGGGGCATCTGGTCAGAAACCCCCCATTCAAACTCATGGACTAATAGCCAAGTGCAACATGGTCTGCTAGGGACGGTTTTTCGAGCCTCCAACCTTGCCAATGCCAATCACCAACTTGTTGTCAAGGTTGGCCACACAGGACTGAACCATCATTCGCTCGAGCACGAACATCGAGTGCTGTCACTCTTGCATGGCGTTTATGGTATCCCTCAATTGCTCTGGTTTGGACTGGAATCAGGGCACAATGTCCTCGTGCTCCCTTCCCTGGGACCTTCGCTCGAGGATGTTTTCAATGTGTGTGGGCAGACCTTTTCCCCAAGTATGACAGCGGTGATCGCTGACTAGATGGTACATCTCTGCACACTATCAGTATCTAGTATTCACTACCTGTCACGACCTTACCCATTTACAGCTTACTCGCCTCGAAGCTATTCATTTACGCAACTTTATCCATTGCGACATCAAGCTGAACAATATTCTTGTTGGGGATACTGCACAAAATGGTGTGCTCTACTTGATAGACTTCAACGCTGCACATCGGTATCAGAATTCTTGTATGCACATTCACATCCCATTTCACAATGGCCTTCCCTTCATTGGGACACCTGCATTCGCATCTATCAACAGTCACCTAGGAAGCGAACTCAGCCATAGAGACAATTTCGAGTCTCTTGCTTACCTTCTGATCTATCTTTTGTACAGATTGTTACCGTGGTTCAACACCACCCTGCAACAGAGTGCCACTCTCAAGATGAAACAAAGCATCTCATCTGAAGAGCTTTGCAAGACCTGCCCTCCTGAATTTTCGCAATTCTTGGAGTACTCTTGTGCACTATCATTCACAGAGAAGCCAGATTACGCACACTTTTGGTCAATCTTTTGGAATCTGAGCATCAATCTGATTCTCGATTGGCAAGTGTCTAGCATCTTTTTGGTTGACTTAGGGACACTTCAAGTCCCGCATGAAGCTCCTGTGAAGGGTACGCGCTTGGAACATTATGACACTGCTGTGAAGAAAACCCTGAAGAGGTGTGTGCAACTTTGACTGTCACAGTTCACACTCAAAACATATCCATCTCGTTAGGCATTGCAAGCCAGATCTTCGCCTTCGAAAGATCACCGATGGTTGTTGAATGATGACATGTGCTCAGACTGCTGCTGCTAGCATCATCAAGACTGAGCAAAAATCAGTTGCTACTATATGCTGTGGACCACACAGCACGATGGAGACTGATGTACATGGCGGTGGGCGCCACTTCAATAACCTGCGACAGTGAGGGACATCGGCTTGTCTTCGTTGTCATGATGGGTTGGTCATGGCTCTGATTGTCCATTGTATATCGGGTCCGAACCAGTCCGGAACCAGTCGGGAGTTTTATTTAGTTTTTAACCATAACTGAACTGTAAAAAACCAGGGCCTAGTTTACTATACGGTTTGGTTTGCTTACATAAAACAAACTGTGCAAAAACTAAATTAGACTGGGTTTGTGGTTAACTGGACTGTGGCAACACTAGCTGGGTCACCCCTCCCACCCATTCACCATTGCTGCCTCTGCCTCACCCACCCTCACATGTGCATGCGTGGGCCCACATGTCCGCCCACCTCGCTGTCTCCCCCACCACCCTCACCCACTGCTGCATGAGCATGTGCTCACCTGCCTGCTTGCTCTTGCCCACCTCACTGTCTCCCCTACCACCCTCCTCCACCACCCTCCCCCACCACCATACATGTGCACAGTGCACGGTCGCTCACCACCCTCACCCACCGCCGCAGTGCCCACACCCTGCCTGCCTGCCCTCTCCCACCTCACCCATCTCCCTGGCACCCTCACCCATCACTGCATATATGCCCGCATGCTCACTCACCACCCTCACCCACCGCCACACCCTGCCCACCTGCCCTCTCCCACCTCATCGTCTCCTACCTCATCGTCTCCCCCGTGTCTCCCCCACCACCCTCACCTACCACTGCTCACACATATGCTCGCCCAATTGCCCACCCGCCCTCACCCACCCACCCTTGCCCACTTCGTTGTCTCCCCCACCACCCCACGCACTT
>Ga0307508_10005208_pt1 | contig 12442 bp, 13 predicted proteins | sample 9_EM_MG_FD_203089 | JGI IMG/M metagenome (GOLD analysis project Ga0307508, IMG submission 203089) | Populus trichocarpa ectomycorrhiza microbial communities from riparian zone in the Pacific Northwest, United States - 9_EM | ecosystem: Host-associated > Plants > Roots > Unclassified | place... | reverse complement strand
GCTGGAACGGCCGTCCGCTCAATCCGTAGTGGTCGTCGTACATCGTCACCGTCCTCGTGCCGGCGTGGGCCGGCCACGTTTCAGAATTGATAGCGCATTCCGAGCTCAGCCGAGCCTGAAACCTGATCGTCCGAACCCTTTTGGCTGAACTGATAGATCCCAAGCGACGCCGTCGTCCCGATCCGTCCGAAATTATGGTAGTAGAGACCAGTCGCGCCCGTGCTCAGCACTGCGGGTGCTCCTGAGATTCCGCTCTTGTAGTAATTCATGAATAGATCACCGGAAACGCCTGAGTTCCGGTCTATCTTCGCCGAAACGAAGCCCGTGCTGTAATAGCTTTCATCCGTCAGGCCGTTGGTCACGACGCCGGAGCCGCCAGGCGAGTAGAACAGGCGGTTGGCATAGCCGACACCGACGCCGAAGCTGAGCGGGCCCCGGTTGGCGCTGAGCACCGCATCGACTCCGCGCGCCCGGTACGCCGAGGTGGAGATCGACTGGAACACACCGTTGAGGCATCCGCCCGCCGCGCTGCTTGAGGCGCCATAGGTGCAGCCGGTGAATTGCTGGCCGAACGAATCGCGCTGGTTGATGAAGCTGGTCGGCAGGCTGGCGATGCCGTCGCGCAGCTGCCGCCCGAAGGTCTCGACGCTGTCATAGACGCCGACCTGAACGCCCACCGACTTCGACGCCGCATAGCTGAAGGAGCCGGTATAGGTGGTGCCGCCATAGCGCTTGCCGACCCGCGCCTGCAGCGTGGTGCGGGGCGATGGACGCCAGACGACGCCGGCCTCGTAGATGAACCCGTCAGTCTCATAGGAGATGCGGCGCGGCGAGCCCGGCGCGGTCTGGAACCGCCCCTTGCTGTCGACCACCGGATTGCCGCCTGCGTCCAGCAACGCATCCTTCTGACTGACCGTGATCTTCTCATAACCGCCGCCAGCGGTCAGCGCGAGCGTGCCTGTCACCGGCAGCACGACATCGCCCCGGGCATATTTGCCCTCGTAACGCTGCGAGAGCTGGCTTGCGTCCTCGCGCTCATAGGCGCCGCTCACCGTGATGCCGACCGGCAGCACCGTGCCCGCCTTCACGCCTGCCGTGCCCTGGACGACATGGCTTGTGGAATGATCGAACCTGTCGAGCGGTGCGCTGCCGGGCGCAACGCCAGTCGCCCCGGGCGCCTCGACCTTGGTATAGCCAAAGCGATAGCTTGCGCCGACGCTGACCGGGCCGACATGCGACGAGAGGGTCGGGCCGGCATAGGCCGCATAGACCTGCGAGATATTATCGACATTGCCGGCAAGGACGCCGGGCGCCGAACCGCGAATATCCGAGCGTGAGCGCGTTGCCAGCGCACCGCCTTCCATGGTGAAGCCGGGCACGACCTGCACCGCCGCACGGGCAAGGCCGCTATGGACATCGTCGTCGCCGACCTTCTTGTCCCACGAGATGCGCCGCTCATAGCGGTAGCTGACCTGAAACTGGGTACGCTTGGTCTGGATCGAGGCATCGACCCCGGCCGCGACGGTCGAATAGGTCAGCACGTCGCCAGTCTGCAGATCCGAGGTCAGCACCTGGCCGATCTCGATATAGGGCGCGATCGACTTGTGTCGTGCATGATCGTCCGCAAAAGCGGGCGAAGTGAAAAACATAGCGGCAATGCCGGCGCCGATAATGAGCGCACGCGTCATGTCGCGTCCTCCTGACCGTAATAGCCGCCGAAGCGGCGCCCCCCCGGCGCGAACGACACAGCGTTCAGCACCAACTGAATATGTTCGCACCCCTCGAGCAGCGCGACTGCCTCGCGCAGATCCCCCTCGCTGGTGCGGTCCGCGCGGACGACGAGCATCACCTGCCCGGCATGGTTGGCCAGCACTGAGGCCGGCGTCGCGGCAAGCGCGGGCGGCGAATCGAAGATCAGCAAGCGCTTCGGGTCGGCCGCCAACAACGCGGCGACTACCTCACCAGTGCGGCGGCTTGCGACCAGCTCAGTGTCGTTGTTCGATTTGGTGCCTGCCGGCAGCAGGCTGAGCTGCGGGATATCGGTCGCGACCACACAGGCCTCGACATCCATATTGGGATCGGCCAGCGCATCGAGCAGACCGGGGCCGTCCTTAAGCCCAAGCCGCTTCATCACATCGGGCTTGGCGAAATCGGCGTCGACCAGCAGCACCTCGACATCGCGCTCAGCCGCCATCGCGATGGCGAGGTTGATCGCGCAATAGGTCTTGCCGTCATTGGGCCTGGCCGAGCAGACCAGCACCGTCCGCGAGCGATCGCCATCCACCTTCTTCACCAGGCGGGCGGTCTGGAGCAGCTGGCGCTTCACCTGGCGGAATTCCTCCACCAGGGCGCCGATCGGCGCGCCGGGCACGAGCAGGCCTTTTTCGGCGAGCATCGCGCGATCGATCGAGACCGCCGGCACACCCGACTGAAGGATGCGGATACGGGCGCGCGGCGCCTCCTCGCTCGCCGGCGCGCGGATCGGCTTTGGCGCGGGCTCCTGGGGGGCGGGCTCTTCGCGCGCTGTCCCTTGCGCCACAGGCTCCTGCGGCTCGGGCAGTTGCTGCAAGGGAATAGCCTGCACCTGCTGCGCGCGCCGCTCCTGTTGCACAAGCGGCTCGCGGGGCGGCACGCCGAGATCATAGAGCTGGGCGGCGCGTTCGAGCAGCGAGCCTTTCATCTTGCGGGGCGTCATGTCGGTCATGCAACAAGACCCCGCTGAAGCATCTCGACGCCGAGCAACGCGACATAGGCGATTGCGAGCGCCCCCGCCCCGCCACCGAAATAGGCGAGCTTGCGGCGACGCGACGCGATCTGCGCCCGGGTGACCATTTCGCCGATCGACCCGATCACCGGCATGCCGGTCGCGCGCTCGAGCCGGCTCGCGGTCGCGAAAGTGGTCTGAATCTGGCCCATCGCGAAGGCTGCACCGATGCCGCCGCAGATGCCTGCCAGAAGGACGCCGGTCAGCAACAGCGGCCGGTTGGGTGCGGTCGGCACGCGCGGCGCGGTTGGCGGGTCGATCACGCTGAACTTGATCGAATCGGTCTGGGTCTGGGCCTGGCCGCGCAGCTTGATCGCCTCGCGCTCAGCCAGCAGCTTGCCATATTGGTCCTTGAGCACCTGATAGTCGTTCTCGATCTGCGACTGCTCGGCCGCCACGGCCGGATCCCCGGCGAGCTTGGCGTTGAGCGTGTCGAGATCTCCCTGCAACTGAGTCTTGCGCATCGTCAGCGAGGCGACCGTCGCCTGCTTGTCCGCCTGCATCGACTTGAGCGACAGATAAAGCGGGTTGTTCGCGCCGCCGCCCGCGCTGACCGGCTCGCTCCGCGCCGCGGCCTGTGCCACCCCCATCTGGCTCTTGAGCGCGATCACGTCGGGATGATTGTCGGTAAAGCCGCGCGACCGCGCCTCGGCGAGCTGGCCCTGAATCGCAGCCAGCCGTGCCCGGGCAGGACCGACGCCGCTGGTGCCGCCGCCCGCGATCATGGCGGGCGTGCCGGCAAGCTGGCCGTTGAGCGCCGCGACGCCTGACTGTGCGGCGGCGAGATCGCTGTCGATCTGTGACATCTGGGTGCGGACCGTGCCCATCCGGTCCGTCAGCGAGCCGCTGCCGGGCAGCGAGCCAAGATAGCGGTTCTGGAAATCGGTGCGCTTTGCCTCAGCCTCCTGGAGCTGCTTTTGACGCGCCTGGAGCTGTGAATCGAGGAAGCTGAGCGACTGGGTCGTCTCGACACGGTTGCCCGCGAGATTCTGCTCGACGAAAATGTCGATCAGCTTCTGGACGACCTGGCGCGCCACCTTGGGGCTCGATCCGCTCACCACGATCTCGAACAGATTATCCTGCTGGGCAGTGATCTTGATCGCCTTTTGCAGGCCTCCCACGCGATCGGCGACATCGGCCGGGCTCGACACGGTGTTGGCGAGATCAGTGCCGCGCACGACCTTTTCCAGATTCACCGCCGAGGTGAGCGTCTGGCGGATCGTGTCGATATCCTTTTGCTGGTCTGCGGCGGTGATGCCGACCGCATTGGGCAGGATCGTCTGCATCTGGACGAAGACCCGAGCGCGCGATTCATAGCTGTTCGGGATCTGCGAGACGAACAGCCACCCGACGATCGCGATCGCCCAGGCCACCGCGAGCGCAAGCCAGCGCCGCGTCCAGATCGCGTGGATCGCGACCCTGATCTCATCGTAAAGGCCGTTCATCCCCCCGGCGCTCCTAGAACATGCTCTCGGGGATGATGATCACATCGCCCGGTTCGAGCCGGACATTCGCGCTCGAATCGCCATTCTTGAGCAGGCTCGAGAGCTTGATGTTATATTCGCGTTGCTTGCCCGTATTGCGATCATAGCGAACCAGCTTGGCGCGGTTGCCGGCGGCATATTCGCTGAGGCCGCCCACCGCGATCATCGCGTCGAGCAGCGTCATGTTCGCGCGGTACGGGATCGAGGCCGGCTTCGCGGTTGCACCGACGATACGGACCTGCTGGCTGAAGGTGCCCGAGAAATTCTCGACGATCACCGAGACGATCGGATCCTTGATATATTCGCCGAGCGCGATCTTCATGTCGTCGGCGAGCATCGCCGGCGTCTTGCCGACCGCCGGCATGTCGCTGATCAGCGGCGTGGTGATCCGGCCATCGGGGCGCACCTGCACCTTCGCCGACAGTTCCGGGTTGCGCCATACGAAGATGTTGAGCTGGTCGAGCGGGCCAATGATATATTCCTCACCGGGCTGCTCGTGGCTGGCGACAAAGGCCGCCGGCGGCAGTTCGGAACGACCGCCACTCATGCAGCCGTTAAGCGCGAGGCTGCTGCTGGCCAACAGCGTCAAACTATTGAATCGACCCGTAAAACGCATGCGACTTCCTCCAACCGCGAAGGCCTGCCGGTGACGTCACTCCGGCAAGGTTCGCGGCAATAGGGTCGGCTATGCGATCGGTGGGGTTAAGATAGCGTTAGGACTATCGGCCGAACCGGCCAGGATCTCGGCGGGAAGCGGGTGCCCAAGAAAGCCGCTGGGGCTTGCCGACAGGCCGTACGCCCCTGCCATGAAGACGGCGACAAGATCGCCAGGCTGGGCAACTGGCAGGGTTACCCGATCGGCGAGACGATCGAGCGGTGTACAAAGGCAACCGACGACAGTGACGGTTTCGGTTTCGGCGCCTGCAGCCGCGCTCGCGACGGCGACGGGGTAATTGCGCTTCACCACCGTGCCGAAATTGCCCGAGGCGGCGAGCTGGTGATGCAGCCCGCCATCGACGATGACGAAGGTCTCGCCGCGGCTTTCCTTACGGTCGATCACCCGGGTGAGATACACGCCCGCCTCACCGACCAGCCAGCGCCCGAGCTCAATCGCGAAGCGCGTGTCCTTGAGCGCAGCGGGCAGTGACGTCATGGCGTCGCCAAGGGCTGCACCGACCGCATCCACATCGAGCGGCACTTCTCCTGGGAAATAGGGAATGCCAAAGCCGCCGCCGAGATTGACCAGAGGTGGTGCGGCCCCGACCTCGTCCGCCAGCCGCCCGGCCAGCGCGAGCGTCTCGGCCTGGGTCTCGATGATTGCGCCAGCGTTGAGCGCCTGTGAGCCCGCGAAGATGTGGAAGCCACACCACTCGGCACCGGCGGCGATGATGCGCTTTGCCACCGCCCCAGCGCGATCCGCGTCGATGCCGAAGGGCGAGGCCCTGCCCCCCATCCGCATGCCCGATCCGCGCAACTCGATCTCGGGATTGACCCGCACCGCGAGCCGCGGCGTGACGCCAAGCCGCTCCGCCGCCAGCAGCGCGCGGTTCGCCTCGCCCTCGGATTCGAGATTGAGCGTCACGCCGGCTGAGATCGCCGCCTCGAGCTCATCGTCGCGCTTGCCTGGCCCGGCAAAGCTGATGGTCGCGCCTGGCTTCGCCGCCAGCGCGAGCGCCATCTCACCCTTCGAAGCAATATCGAGCCCATCGACCAGCGGCGCGATCGCGGCGATCAGCGGAGCGAAGGGATTGGCCTTGATCGCATAGTGAAGGTCGAGCCCGGCCGGCATCGCCTTTCGGAACAGCGCGACGCGACGCGCCACCATGCCAAAATCATAGACGAACAAGGGCGTATCGCCGGCCGATACCGCCCATTCTTCCGCACTTTTTCCATCAATTACCAGTGATTCCTCGCTGTAAAACTCAGCTGGTATCGTACCCATTGGCTTCATGACGTCATCTCCGCCTTCAGGGCTGCGCGGTCGAGCTTACCATTGGCGTTTCTCGGCAGATCCGCCCGCCACACATAGCGGGCGGGCTGCATGAAGCTCGGCAAATCGCGCCGCAGCCGCTCGCGCAACCGCGCCTCAGCGTCCGCCGCATCACCGCTCGCCCGTGCGACCACGACAATCGCCTGGCCTAGCCGGGCATCCACTACGCCGATCGCCACCGCTTCCAACGCCTCGCCGTCAGCCAGCACCGCTTCTTCGATCTCGGTTGGGCTGATCCGGTTGCCGGCGCTCTTGATCATCTCATCGTCGCGCCCGACGAAGCGGAACAGCCCGTCTTCGCCCTCCACCACAGTGTCACCCGACCATACGGCCATACCGCCATGAGACGCCCAGGTGGGCGCGGGCCGGAAACGCTGCGCGGTACGCTCTTCATCGCGCCAATAGCCTTGCGCCACCAACGGCCCGGCATGGACCAGCTCCCCGGGTTCGCCCGGTGCCGCTGGCGTCCCATCCGGGCGGACCGCCATCACCTCAGCAAAGGGGATAGCGCGACCGATCGACTCAGGATGGGCATCGACCAGTGTCGGGGCGAGGTAGGTGGAGCGGAACGCCTCAGTAAGGCCGTACATCGGATAGAGATCAGCCAACGGGAACCTGGCACGCAAGGCCCTGATCATGGCCGGGGTCAGCGCGCCACCTGAATTGGTCAGCCGCCTGAGCCGCGCGGCGGTGTCGGCCGGCCACTCCGCCTCGAGCAGCTGCACCCAGAGCGGTGGCACGCCAGCCAGCGTCGTCGCCTCGACCCGGTCGACTGCCTTCACGACGTCACGCGCGGTCAGATAGTCGAGCGGCGCCACGCTCGCACCAGCTGCCCAGGTCGAGAAGAGCTGGTTCTGGCCATAATCGAAGCTGAGCGGCAGCACGCCGAGCACGCGGTCCGCGGGCACGAGTTTCAGATAATGCGCGACCGAGATCGCGCCGAGCCAGAGATTCGCGTGGGTGAGCATTACGCCCTTGGGCCGTCCTGTGGACCCAGAAGTATAGAGGATCGCTGCCAGCCCATCGGGATTGGCCGAGGATGGCGGCACGACGTCGCCCGTTGTCGCAATCTCGCCCTCAAGCACCGACTGGCAGCCCCTGGGGACGTCACCAGCCTCAAGCGACGCGATCCGCGCCTCCTGCGTCACCAGCAGCGATGCGCCGCTGTCAGCGAGGATATGCGCCACCTGGGCGCGCTTGAGCACGGGGTTGATCGGCACATGGACCAGCCCGGCCCGTGGCGCCGCCATCGGCAACGCACAGGCCAGCCGCGTCTTGGGCAGCCAGGTCGCCACCCGCGCTCCCGATTCCATCCCCTGCGCCGCCAGCCATGCCGCCACCGCGCCCGTGAGCCTCTCGAGACCGGCAAAATCGAGCGCACCAGCCCGATCGATCAGAGCCACATCGGTCGCTGCGCCGCGCAACGGCAAAGCGTCAATCGGATGCGGAACGGGATCGAGTGGAATCATCCCCCTTGATACGCATCGGGGAGGCGCTGTGAAGGGCAGCTTTCGGCGGGGCGCTGGTTTCCATGTGATACCGCCCGCGCCCGGCGAAGCTTACTCGTAAAATGCTCCAGCGCGCAGCAGGTCGGCGGCGTGACGCCAGGGATTGGCCTGCGTCGGAGCGCGCGAATCGGCCGCCCATGCCGCCATCGCCTCGAGAAAGCTGCCGAGCTTGGCGCTTTCCCAGGCAAGCGCACCCTCCGCGAAATCGGACCGCATCGCTGCCAGAAACGCCAGAAAGCTGGCCTGGTCCCTCACCCCGTCCACGTCCATTGCTCGCCCCCCGCCTTCCCGTTCGACGCATGTCTCGCAGCGGATGTTTCACGGCAATCGACGACGAAATCGTTACAGCGGAGATAATTTCCCGTTTTCGCGGAAATGGGAGTGGCCATTGCCCGCCCTTGGCATCACCCCGCCCATTCTCTAACGGGCGAACCATAACGGCATCTACTGGGGTCTGCGGTGCTTCCTGACGACATCAACGAAATCGACGCTACCGTCCGTGCGGTCCTGCGCGACGTGCTCGGCCTGAGCGAGGCCCGGGTCGCGGGCTTCCGCAGCGAGACGCCGCTATTCGGCGGGCTTGCCGAGCTCGATTCGATGGCGGTCGCGGGAATGCTCACTGAGCTCGAGGAGCGGCTCGGCATCCTGATCGACGATGATGAGGTCGATGGCGAGATGCTCGAAACCTTCGGCGCGCTCGTCCGCTTCGCCGCATCGAAAGCCAATCGATGAGAGCCTGCGGGTGATCGACCATTATGACTGGGCCGGCGGGCGCGAAGCGATGCTTCGCTTTGGACCCGATACCGGACCGGTCGTAGTCGCGGCGATGCCGCTGTTCGAGGAAGCCAATCGCGCCCGAGCCTTCATCGTCACCATCCTCCGGGCGCTTGCTGCACAGGGCATCGCCAGCGCCCTGCCCGATCTTCCGGGCACCGGAGAAAGTCTCATCGATACTGAGAATACTAGTCTAAATGCATGGAATGCTGCATTTTCCTCCGCAGCGCAGCATTTTGATCCGGGAAGCAGGCCGGTTCACGCCATTGCAGTTCGCGGCGGCGCTCTGGTCGATGCGACTGCGCCAGTCGCCTCGCGCTGGCATTTTGCCCCGGTCGCAGGCGAAGGCCTGGTGCGCGACATGCTGCGGGCCCGGCTGGCCGCCGCTAAGGAAAGCGGAGAGGCGATCAGTGCTGACACGCTCGAACCGCCAGGCCCGCCGGTCGAACTCGCCGGCAACCGGCTGAGCCGAACCCTACTGGCGGAACTCGGGCGCAATGTCCCCTCGAACCGCCCACCGCTTCGCATCGTCCGCCTCGACACCGACACGCAGCCCGCCGATCGCCATGTCGCGGCAGCGCCGCTGTGGCGGCGTAGCGAGCCTGGCAACGATCCTGACCTCGCGCGCCTGCTCGCTGACGATATCGCCGCCTGGATCGCCACCTGCGCCGGCTGATCGCCTTTCCCTGCGCTGGCAACACGCTGATCGGCACGCTTGACGAGGGCGACGCCACCACCGGCCTGCTGATCGTCTCGGGCGGCAATGAGGTGCGCATGGGCGCGCACCGCGGCATGGCGTCACTGGCGGCGCGCCTGGCTGCGACCGGAACGCCGGTGTTTCGCTTTGATCGGCGCGGGATCGGCGACTCGACGGGCGAGAATCACGGTTTCCTAGAGTCTGCGCCCGACATTGCGGCCGCAGCGGCGACCTTTGCCGCTGAAACCGGGATCAGGCGCCTGGTCGCCTTCGGCAATTGCGACGCCGCGACCGCGCTCGCGCTGTTCCACCATGTCGCCGGAATCGACGGGCTGATCCTCGCCAACCCCTGGGTCGTGGGCAGCGGCGATGATCTGCCGCCCGCAGCCGCGATCCGCGCGCGCTATGCCCAACGCCTGCGTGACCCACGCACCTTGGTGCGGCTCGTGCGCGGAGGTATAAATCTTCGCAAACTTACCAATGGTTTGTCGAAGGTTATTGCTAGAGTGTCTGAGAACGATTCAGCGCTGACGGAGCGTTTCGTTGCAGCTTTGAACGACAGCGCCAACCCCGTCACCATCGTCCTTGCCAGCCGCGACGCGACCGCGCTGGCCTTTATGGGCGCAATCAAGGCGATGAAGCTCGACGCCACGATCCAGACGATCGACACAGCCTCGCACAGCTTCGCGCGGGAATCGGATCAGGCAGCGCTCGAATCGATTATCCGCGCCGCCCTCGCCTGAGACTCTATTCGGCGGCCTCGGCTACCTCGAAATCGGCTTCGGCAAGGAAGCGCTCGGCGTCGAGTGCGGCCATGCACCCCGTCCCTGCCGCCGTCACTGCCTGGCGGTAGACCTTGTCCATCACGTCGCCACAGGCGAACACGCCGGGCACGCTGGTCCGCGTCGTGCCGGTCTCGACCTTGATATAATGGTCCGAATCGAGCTCGAGATGGCCCCGGAACAGCTCAGTCGCCGGATGATGCCCGATCGCGACAAAGCCGCCCTCGACATCGAGCCGCGACTTTTCGCCCGTCACGGTATCGACCAGGTCGAGCGCAACGAGACCGGCGACGCCGCCGCCATCGACAAAAGTCTCGACTTCCTTGTTCCACAGTATCTTGATGTTCTTGTGCGCGAAGAGCCGGTCCTGAAGGATCTTCTCCGCCCGGAACGAATCGCGGCGGTGGATCAACGTGACGTCCTGGCTGTGGTTGGTCAGGTACAGCGCCTCCTCGACCGCGGTGTTGCCGCCGCCGATCACCGCGATCTTCTTGCCGCGGAAGAAGAAGCCGTCACAGGTCGCGCAGGCGCTGACGCCCTTGCCCTTGAGGTTCTCCTCGCTGTCGAGCCCGAGCCATTTCGCCTGGGCGCCGGTGGCGATGACGAGCACATCGCCTTCATAGACATCACCGCCGTCGCCGATCAGGCGGAACGGGCGGCGGGTCAGATCGACTTCGACGATCGTGTCCCACATCATCCGCGTGCCGACATGCTCGGCCTGGGCCTGCATCTGTTCCATCAGCCACGGGCCCTGGATCACGTCCTTGAAGCCGGGATAGTTCTCGACATCAGTCGTCGTCATCAGCTGGCCGCCGGGCTGGATGCCCTGGACGACGATCGGCGCCATCCCGGCACGCGCGCCGTAGATGGCGGCGGACAGGCCGGCCGGGCCTGAGCCGAGAATGAGCATGCGGGTTGTGTGAGTGGTCATGGATTCGTCCGTGGTGAAGCAGCGCATCTAGAGGCGATGGCGTGTGGCTGGCAACATGGCGCCTGGGAACCATTATTTGAATTAGCCTGGCCGCGCAGTTTTGCTTTCAGCCCTTCAACCGCGCTGCGTGCCAGGCGACATGATCGGCCATGAAGGTCGAGATGAAATAATAGCTGTGATCATATCCGGGCTGCATGCGGAGCGTCAGGTCGATCCCCGCCTCGGCACAGGCTTCCCGTAGCAGCTCAGGCTTGAGCTGTTCCGTCAGGAAGCTGTCCGCCGAACCCTGATCGATAAGGATATCCGATACACGGGCACCGTCCGCGATCAGCGCACAGGCATCATAGGCGCGCCAGGTCGATCGATCGGCGCCGAGATAGCCGGCCAGGGCCTTTTCACCCCAGGGGCAGCTGAGCGGCGACACGATCGGCGCGAAGGCCGAAACGCTGCGATACCGCCCCGCATTGCGGAGCGCGATCGTCAGCGCGCCGTGCCCGCCCATCGAATGGCCAGTGATTCCCTGCCTCGACAGGTCCGCCATCGGGAACTCAGCGGCGATCAGCGCGGGAAGCTCGTCTTCGATATAGGACTTCATCCGGAAATTGCCGGACCAGGGCGCTTCGGTCGCATCGACATAGAAGCCCGCGCCCTTGCCGAAATCATAGCCGTCATCATCGGGCACAGCGTCGCCGCGCGGGCTGGTATCGGGCGCGATGAAGATCACGCCGTGCTCGGCACAGGCGGCGCGATACTCGCCCTTCTCGGTGACATTGGCATGGGTGCAGGTCAGGCCCGAGAGATACCAGAGCGCGGGCAAGGTCGCGCCTTCGGCATGATCGGGCACGAACACCGAGAAAGTCATGTCCGTCCCGGTCTCGACCGAAGCGTGGCGATATACACCCTGGACGCCGCCATGCGCCTTGTTGGTCGAGACCGTCGCGAAGCTCATGATCAGGCGGGCATACGGTGCAGGGCGCACAGCTTGTTGCCGTCTGGATCGCGCAGATAAGCGAGGTAGAGGGCGCCCATCGCGCCGGTGCGGACGCCGGGGGCGTCCTCGATCGCGGTGCCGCCATTCTCGGCGCCCGCCTTGTACCAGGCATCCGCCTGCTCGGGGCCGCTCATCGTGAAGCCGATCGTGCTGCCATTGCCATTGCAGGCGGGCTCGCCGTCGATCGGCGAGCTGACCATGAAGACGCCACCATTGTGCATATAGATCAGCCGGCCACGCTCATCCTGAATGGCCGGTCTGCCGCCTATCGCCCCGAACACAGCGTCGTAAAAGGTCTTGGAACGGGCGATGTCGTTGCTGCCCACCATCATGTGACTGTACATATCTCTCTCCCTTTTTGGTGTGGTTCAGTAGACGACGACCGAGCGGATGCTCTCGCCGGCGTGCATCAGGTCAAAGCCCCGGTTGATCTCCTCAAGGCTGAGGACATGGGTGATCATCGGGTCGATCTCGATCTTGCCGTTCATATACCAGTCGACGATCTTGGGCACATCGGTCCG
>Ga0307508_10005207_pt1 | contig 12444 bp, 10 predicted proteins | sample 9_EM_MG_FD_203089 | JGI IMG/M metagenome (GOLD analysis project Ga0307508, IMG submission 203089) | Populus trichocarpa ectomycorrhiza microbial communities from riparian zone in the Pacific Northwest, United States - 9_EM | ecosystem: Host-associated > Plants > Roots > Unclassified | place... | reverse complement strand
ATAGGTCAGCTTGGATTGGGTGTCAACCCCCTTCTTCGCGTCCCGCCGCTCGCTCCGCCCCAGACGCCAAGGGGTACAGCCGATCACTTTCAAAGCCCGTCACGCCCACCGCCCACGAACGGAAGCCTACAACGTCCCACGCCAAATGTCTATTCCCCCGTTGCAACCCCGAACCGGAGGCGCCGCCCCTCCACCCGCCAGGGCTCGGTGAGGAGCCTCCGAAGAGCCTCCGGATAGGCTCTGTGCTCCTCGACAAGTATCCGCGCTGCAAGGGTTTGCGCCGTGTCGCCGGCGAGCACCGGCACGCTCCGCTGCACGACGATCGGCCCACTGTCCAGGCCCTCGTCGACCAGGTGGACGGTGCAGCCGGCGAGCTTGACGCCGTGGCGCAGGGCCTGCTCCTGGGCGTCGACGCCCGGGAAGGCGGGCAGCAGGCTGGGATGGACGTTGAGGATGCGCTGCGGCCACGCCGCCACGAAGTCCGGCGACAGGAGCCGCATGTAGCCGGCCAGGCAGATCCACTCGGCGCCGGCGGCGCGCAGGGCGGCTTCGACGCTCGCTTCGTGGTCGCGGCGGCTCGGCGCCTCGCGGTGGGGCAGGGCCACGGCCGGCAGGCCGAGCTCACGCGCCTTGGCCAAGCCTGGGGCATCGGCCACGTTGCTCACCACGAGCGCGATCTCCGCGGGAACGTCCCCGCGCGCGATGGCGCTCTGCAGGGCCAGGAAGTTGCTGCCGCGGCCGGAGAGGAGGATGCCGACGCGGGTGGTCATTCGGACGGTACTGCCGGCGCGCTCGCGCGGTGATCCAGATCGTAGATCACGCCCGCGCCTCCCTCTTGCACGGTGCCGATGACGAAGGAGCGCTGGCCGACGCTGCGCAGCAGGCCGAGGATGTCGGCGAGGCCCGCTGGGGCGACGGAGAGGATGAGACCGATCCCCATGTTGAAGACGCGGAGCATCTCTTCGCCGCCGACGTCGCCGTGCTCTTCAAGATAGAGGAAGAGCTCGGGGATCGGCCAGCTCCCGACGCGGAGGAACGCGTGCGTGTCCGCCGGCAGGATGCGCGGCAGGTTGTCGGTGATGCCGCCGCCGGTGATGTGGGCCATGCCGTGCAAAGCCGCATGCCCGAGGAGAGGACGCACGGCCTTGAGATAGGACAGATGGGTGTCGAGGAGGGCTTCTCCCACTGTGGGGCCCACGGTGCGTTTCTTCTTGAGCCAGGGCGCGCGGTCGCCGATGCCCAGGCCGGCCTGCTCGAAGAGGATGCGGCGCGCCAGGGAGTAGCCGTTGGTGTGCAGCCCCGAGGAGGGGAGGCCCACCAGCACATCGCCCACCGCCACTTTCGAGCCGTCGAGCAGCTTCGGCCGGTCGACGAGGCCGACGATGAAGCCGACCAGCTCGTAGTCGCCCGGTTGATAGAAGCCGGGCATCTCCGCCGTCTCACCGCCGAGGAGAGCGCAGCCGTTCTCGCGGCAACCGTCCGCGACCCCCTCGACCAGCTCGACCATCTTCTTGGGATCGAGGACGCCGGCGCCGACGTAATCCAGGAAGAAGAGCGGCTCGGCTCCCTGCACCAGGATGTCGTTGACGCAGTGGTTGACCAGGTCGCGGCCGACACCGGAGTAGTCCCCCATCATTTTCGCCACCACCAGCTTGGTCCCCACGCCGTCGGCCGAGGCGACCAGCACCGGCTCGGTCATGCCGGCGAGGTCGGGCCGGAAGAGGCCTCCGAAGCTGCCGATCTCACTCAGGACCCCCGGCGTGAAGGTGGACTTCGCCAGCTTCTTGACGCGGGCGAGCCCTTTCTCCTGGGCGTCGATGTCGACGCCGGACTGGGCGTAGGCGGAGGGCTTTGTGGGCTGGCTCATCGGGGGCAAACTATACCGCTTTGTGTCTCGGGGGCGTGCTAGGATTCCCCGGCTTCGCAATCTGCGAAAGGGAGGGCCATGTCGAACGAGTTGCTCTTCGGGCTGTACATCTTCGTCCTGGCGGGGTTTCTGGGGCACTACGTCATCTCCAAGGTGCCGCCCTTGCTGCATACGCCGCTGATGGCGGGGACCAACGCCATTTCCGGCATCTCGCTGGTGGGCTCGCTGGTCGCAGCGGGCGGCGGTTACGGCAAGCTGAGCACGATTCTCGGCTTCGTCGCGGTCACCTGCGCCACCATCAACACGGTGGGCGGCTTCCTGATCACCGACCGCATGCTGCGCATGTTCAAGAAAAAGCGCCCTTCCGGCACCCGGTAAACCACCCATGAATCCGATCTTGAGCCAGGCCATCATCCCCGTCTCGTACCTCATCGCCTCGGTCTGCTTCATCATGGCGCTGCAGGCGCTGTCGTCGCCCAAGCACGCGCGGATGGGCAACCTGATCGGCGCCATCGGCATGCTGGTCGCCGTCGTCGGCACGCTGCTCCACAAGGAGATCCTCACCTTCCAGTGGATCGCCATCGGCCTGATCCTCGGCTCGGTCATCGGCGGCGCCATGTCGATCTGGATCCCGATGACGAAGATGCCGGAACGGATCGCGCTCTCGCACGCCTTCGGCGGTCTCGCCGCGGCTCTGGTGGGCGTCTCGGAGTATCACCATCTGGGCGCCCAGATTCCGCGCTTCATCATGGGCGCTCTCGGCCTCGAGGTGTTCCTCGGCTTCCTCACCTTCACCGGCAGCCTGATGGCGTTCGGCAAGCTGCAGGGGGTCATCACCGGTGCGCCGGTGACCTGGAAGTTTCAGAATGCGTCGAACATCACGATGTTCTTCACCGCCCTGGTGATCCTCGTCCTGGTGGTGATGGACCCGAGCCACATCGCCCTCTTCTACACGATGGGAGCGCTCGGTCTGGTGGTCGGGGTGCTCGCCGTGCTGCCCATCGGCGGCGCCGACATGCCGGTAGTGATCTCGCTGCTGAACTCCTATGCCGGACTCGCCGCGGCCTCCACCGGCTTCGCCCTGAACAACTACGTGCTGATCATCGCCGGCGCCCTCGACGGCACGTCGGGCCTGCTGCTCTCGCTCAAGATGAGCCAGGCGATGAACCGTTCGTTCGCCAACGTCCTGTTCGGTGCCTTCGGCAGCACCGGCGAAGCACCGGCCGCCGGCCCGGGAGGCGCGGCGGGCGCGCACTACAACCTCGCCTCGGTAGAGGACGCGGTGGGCGTGCTCGGTGCCGCACAATCGCTCATCGTGGTCCCCGGCTACGGCATGGCGGTGTCGCAGGCACAGCATGCGGTGCGCGAACTGACGCAGACGCTGGAGGCGAAGGGAGCCCAGGTCAAGTACGCCGTCCATCCGGTCGCCGGCCGCATGCCCGGACACATGAACGTTCTGCTCGCCGAAGCCGACGTCCCCTACGACCAGATCTTCGACATCGAGGAGATCAACGACGAGTTCGCGCGCACCGACGCCGTCCTGGTGGTGGGCGCCAACGACGTGGTCAACCCGGCGGCCAAGACCTCCCCCGGCAGCCCGATCTACGGCATGCCGGTGTTCAACGTCGACGAAGCCAAGGCGGTGATCGTGCTCAAGCGGAGCGTCAACACCGGCTTCGCGGGAATCGAGAACGACCTCTTCATCCGCCCCAACACGATGATGGTGCTGGGCGACGCCAAGAAGACCCTGCGGGAGTTCATTACGCAGGTCAAGGAGGAGTAGGGGCGGAGCCCTTTCTTCCTACCCCGCCGTGCGGTTCCTCACGGCATTCCCTGCTGTAGCCTCTCTGGATGACGAAGGCGGATCCCCACCGGTTGACCCGCGCCATCGTGGGGGTCGTGGTGACAGGCATCGCCGCCGGCGGTGTGGCGTGGCTGGCCGGCCGGCATGGGTTGGCCGGCGGGCTGTGGGCGGCGACGACGGCGGTGGCTCTTCTCCCGCTGGTTGCGCAGGTGGTGATGAGCCTGGTCCGCGGCGAGATCGGGGTGGACGTCATCGCCCTCCTCGCCATGGGCGGCGCGCTCGCCCTCGGCGAGTTTCTGGCCGGCGCGGTGGTGGCCCTGATGCTGTCCGGCGGGTCGCTGCTGGAGAGCTTTGCCGCGGCGCGGGCGCGCAAGGAGCTGTCGAGCCTGGTGGAGCGCGCGCCGCGGGTGGTCCACCGCTATGCGGACGGCCAGCTCACCGAGCCGGGGATCGAAACGGTACGCGCCGGTGACCTCCTGATGATCAAGCCGGGCGAGATCGTGCCGGTGGACGGCGTGATCACCGATCCGCTGGCGGTGCTCGACGAGTCGGCCCTGACCGGCGAGGCGCTGCCGGTGGAACGGCGCACCGGCGAGCGGGCGCGCAGCGGCGCCGTCAATGCCGGCGGACCCTTCGACGTGCGGGCGGTGGCCACCGCCGACGAGAGCACCTACGCCGCGATCCTCCGCCTGGTCCGCGAGGCCGAAGCGTCGCGGGCGCCGTTCGTCCGCCTCGCCGACCGCTATGCCCTGGTCTTCCTCCCGGTGAGCCTGCTGGTGGCCGGCCTGGGATGGCTCCTCTCCGGCAATCCGGAGCGCGCGCTCGCGGTGATGGTGGTGGCGACCCCCTGCCCGCTGATCCTCGCCGCGCCGGTCGCCTTCGTCTCCGGGATCTCGCGGGCGGCGCACCGCGGCATCATCATCAAGGGGGGAGTCGCCCTGGAGGCGCTGGCCCGCACCCGCACGCTGCTGCTCGATAAGACCGGCACGCTCACCACCGGCGTTCCCGCGGTGACCCGCATCGAGACGTTCACCGGGATCGAGGGAGTCGAGGGGATCGAGGGCATCGAGCCGGCGGAGCTCCTCGGCCTCGCGGCGTCGCTCGATCAGGTGTCGCCGCACGTGCTCGCCGCCGCCATCGTCGCCGAGGCGCAGCGGCGCGGGCTGCCGCTGCGCTTCCCGCTGGACGCCAACGAGATTCCAGGCACGGGAATCGAAGGACGGGTGGACGGCCGCCGCGTCGCCCTCGGCAAGTGCGACTGGATCGCCGCCGGCCGTCCTCTCCCTCCGGAGGCCGTGGCGCTCCGGCAGCAGATCGCTGCCGCCGGTCTCTCGAATGTCTTCGTCGGCGTGGACGGCGCCATGGCCGGGGCGATCGTCCTCGAAGACCGGATCCGCACGGACTCCGCCGCCACCCTGCGCGACCTGCGGCGGTTCGGCGTCACGCGCATCGTGATGGTCTCCGGCGATCACCGCGAGGTGGCGGAGAAAGTGGGCGCGGAGCTCGGAATGGATGCCGTGTGGGCGGAGCAGACTCCGGCCGCGAAAGTGGCCGCCGTGCAGCGCGAAAGGGCGTCGGGGATCACCGCCATGGTGGGCGACGGCATCAACGACGCACCGGCTCTCGCCGCCGCCGACGTCGGCGTGGCGATGGGCGCCCGCGGCGCCACCGCCTCTTCGGAAGCGGCGGACGTGGTGTTGATGCCGGACCGCCTCGACCGTCTGGCCGAGGCGCTCAGCATCTCCCAACGCGCCCGCGGCATCGCCTTGCAGAGCGTCATGGCAGGCATGGGGCTCTCCCTCGCCGCCATGCTGGTGGCCGCCGCCGGCCACCTGAAGCCGCTCGCGGGCGCGCTGTTTCAGGAGGCGATCGACGTGGCGGTGATCCTCAACGCGCTCCGCGCCCTGGGGCCGGGCCGGGGCGAGCCACGTTCTTTATGAAAATTTTACGACTGGGGCCTTCCATTTCCGGCCTGTTTCGTCTGTAATGGTGTCCGAGGGGGGGAACATGCGGAACCTCCCTGCGCTCTGGGCTGATTGCTCCAGACGCGAACGATAACGGACAATTTTTCAGTACAGCAGGTGAACCATGAACCATGCGGATGGCAACGGCTCATCGCCCCAGCCGAGCGGCTGGACCTTCCTCACCAATCACGCTCATGTCCTCTTCTGTATCGCCCAGGATCCGGAGGTGCGTCTGCGGGACGTGGCCGTCCGGGTCGGCATCACCGAGCGGGCAGTTCAGCGGATCGTCACGGACCTTGAAGACGAGGGCTTCGTGGTGGTCTCGAAGGAGGGACGGCGCAACCGGTACCAGATCCGGTGCGACCGGCCGCTCCGCCATCCCATTGAGCGGCAACGCTCGGTGCAGTCGCTGATCGACCTGGTGCTCGGTCCGCGCCGCGAGATCGCGGTCTCCGGGCCGGTCGCGGTCGCGGCACCGGTCCCGATGGCGGCCCGCGCCGCCGTCGGCTGAGCAGCGACTGATCCGCCGGGGCGGTTACGGCACGCCGCCTCGGCTCTGCCCTCCAGACACGCGCTTGCTCCGGTGCCGCGCGACCGGTATCGTAGTCGACCTTATGTTTTCCGCACGGTGCGCGGTGCTCACGATGGCGGCTCTGCTCTCGGCCGGAGTTTCGGCGGCTTCGCCGACCCCGGTCCGCATGGCCATCGATCTGGTCGCACCCGTGGCGGGTGAGCCGCTGCGGGCCGGGTCTGTCGCCGAGCTGGCGTGGGAGCCCCGGGAGCCTTTCGAGCAGCCTTTTGCACGCAATGGACTGATCCAAGAGTGGGAGGCCTTCCTCTCTCTGGATGGTGGCGCCCATTACACGGTGCGCGTCACGCCGCATCTCGACCGCGGGCTCCGCAGGGTGCTCTGGCAGGTTCCGGCGGTTCCCACCCGGGACGCCCGCCTCCTGTTGCGCTTCGGAGACGAGAGCCGGGAGATCGTCGTTGCAGTACCGCAGCGTTTCGTCATCACCGGCCCGGCTCAGTTGGAGAGCGCTGGCTTCGAGCTGCTCCCCGTCCGCCGGTCCTTCCGCCGCGGCGAGCCGGCGCTCCCCGGGCAGGCCGGCGTCGTGGTGTGGGCCGAAGGCACCCGCCAGGGCGGCTCGGCGCGGATGGCGGTCGGCACCGAGCCGCCCGCCGTTCATCCCCGCGGAGCCCTGGCGGCGAGCGCCGAGGAGACCGCTCTGCTCCCCGCCGCCCGCGGTCCCGAGCTCGATCCGGTCGCGGCAACGGTACCGGCCGGACGGGTGACTCCCGCTCTCCCACGGCACCCATCCCTCGCGCTGCTGCGGAACGGTCCGGCAGCCCGCATCCCCATCCTCCTCCAGAGCCGGCGGCGGAACGAATAGACCAGGGACGCTCAGGCGTCCAGGTCCCTCGCTGCCCGCCCGGCATCTCCGGAGCGGAGCGTGTTCGTTCAAACGTTTTGATCTTTCCGCATTCCGGAGGAACCGTGTCATGTCTCGTCTGATGTCATTGCGCAGGCTCGCTGTGCTGTCCGCTCTCGTCACCGCTCTCCCGGCCTGGCCCGCTCTCGCCCAGTCCGGCGCGGCCTCCGACCAGACCCCGCAGGTCACCGAAACGATCCAGGTCACCGCCACCCGCGTCCCCGAGGACGTCGAGCCGGTGCCGGCTTCCGTCACCGTCGTCTCCGGCGACGAGCTGCGGCAGCACGGCGCCACCGATCTGGCGAGCGCCCTCGGGACCGTCGCCGGCCTCGCCCTCATCCCCGGCGGCGAGAGCGGCCCGGCCGGCTCCGTTCCCGAATTCTGGGGGTTGCGCGAATTCGACGCCTTCCTGCTGGTGGTCGATGGGATTCCCTGGGGCGGCGCCTTCAACCCGGCTCTCTCCACTCTCGACCTCACCGACGTCGACCGCATCGAGGTGATGCGCGGCGCGGCGCCGGTCATGTACGGCGCCACCTCGTTCGTCGGCGTCATCCAGGTCATCCACCGCCAGGCGGGCAGCCCCGGCAGCACGGTGAGCGTGTGGGGCGGCAACTACAGCAGCGGCGGCGCCGCGGTCTCGATGCCTCTGCCGGCCGTGGGGAGCTACCAGCAGTCGCTGACCGTGAACGGCGACAAGCAGGGCTTCAAGGACGACCGCGCCCAGTATGAACGCGGCCACATTCTCTATCGCGGCGCCATGGCCACGGACAGCGGCCGTTTCCACGTCGACGTCGACACCACCGGCGTCCGCCAGGACCCGGAGAGCCCGCGCTCGATCGTGCCGCTGACGCCCCTCGACGCGAACTACAATCCGGGCGGCTCGAAGATCGACGAAAACCGCTACCAGTTGAACCTCGGCTACGACCGCAATTTCGGGACCAACGCCGTCTGGTCGACGACGCTCGCCGTGACCCACTCCAAGCGCGACAGCCTGCGCGGCTTCCTCAATCCGGACATCGGCGAGGACGACCCCAACGCCAACGGCTTCGAGCAGACGCTGAAGACCGACGACATCTACTTCGACACCCACGGCGTCTTCCATCTGAGCCCGACCTTCCAGCTCATCGCCGGGCTCGACCACCTCTATGGCAAGGCGAAGAACGTGTCGGAGGATTTCGACTACTTCGTTCCCCTGTCCGGCGAAGGAGCCCCGTCCGGCTCCTCGATCCAGCACGGCGGGCACTTCGAGCTGCAGGATGAGCGCAATTTCTCCGGTCTCTACACGCAGGCGGAATGGAACCCGATGGCGCGCCTGCGGTTCCAGCTCGGGCTGCGCCTCAACCGCACCCGCGAGACCGTCGACTCCAGCGCATTCGAGCTCGACAACCCGGACGACGTCGAAGACGTGAAGGACGCGAAGACCGTCACCCGCGGCAGCGGTGTCGTCGGCGCGAGCTGGCTGCTCTGGCAGCAGACCAAAGACGCGGTGTGGATCTACGCGGACGTTCGCAACGCCTTCAAGCCCGCCGCCCTCGACTTCGGCCCGGACGCCGAGGGCGAGATCCTCAATCCCGAGACCGCCCGCAGCTACGAGGCCGGCCTCAAGGGGCGCAACGGCCGCTTCGATTGGGAGCTCAGCGTCTTCCAGATGGATTTCAAGAACCTGGTGGTGGCGCAGGACGTCAACGGTCTCCCGGGGCTGGTCAACGCGGGCGCGGAGCGGTTCAAGGGCTTCGAGGTCGAGGCCGAATACCACTTCTGCAAGGACCTCCTCGGCCGCGCCACCTGGTCGTACCACGACGCCCGCTACCAGGACTTCGCCCAGCTCGCCGACGACGGCTCACCGGAGCAGCTCCGCGGCAACCGTCTGGAGGCCTCGCCGCACGACCTCGGCTCGGCCGAGCTGGCCTGGTACCCCGCCGCCGGTTTCAACGCCTCGGTCCTCTACCAATACACGGGGAACCGCTTCCTCGATCCCGAGAACACCATCCTCGCCGCGTCCTTCGGCACCTGGTCCGCCGGCATCGGATACCGCTTCCCCAAGTGGGACATCCGGCTCCAGGGCGAGAACCTGAACGACACCCGGCCGCCGGTCGCCGCGAGCGAGCTCGGCCCGGGCCAGTACTACATCCTGCCCGCGCGCACCGTGCGGCTGCGCTTGACGACGCACTTCTGAGAATGGGCCTGCCCCGTAGGCGTTAACCCGCGTTAACCGCGCTAACCCAAAGTAGGGGAGGGGCTTGCCCCCTCCCGGGCGGGTGGACGGAGGAGCCGAGTCCCGAAAACCGAGCCTTTCCGCCCGTCCGCCCCCTCCCCCATCCCCTCCCCCGTGCGTCCCCCAGCACACCCACCCCGAACGGGAGAGGGGCGCCACCACCCTGCTCCAAAAACAACAAGAAGATTGTGCGCACAGCGCACCCTACCGTTTTCGGGCGGGGGCGCCCTCTCCCGCTCGGGGCGGGGGGCGGTGGTACGCGCGGGGGAGGGTTGGGGAGGGGGCGGACGGCGGGAAGGCTCGGTCTTCGTAACTCGGCTCCTCCGCCCACCCACCCGGGAGGGGGCAAGCCCCTCCCCTACTTTGGGTTAGCGAAATCCGGGTTAGCGCCTAGGCGCCACCATCTCCCTCCTCATCAACATCGAACGGCGGCACGTGCACGGCCGGGACCGGCACCTCCCCCGCCTCCACCGCCGCCGCCGGCATGGCCATCGGCATGCCGAGCTTGTCCTTGAGCATCGCGTACTTGCCGTCCAGCACCTCCCAGACGGCGGCGATCTGCTCCAGGCGTTGGTCGAGGTCCACGGTCCAGTGCTCGTTCTTCACCGGCTCCAGCTTGAGGCCGTTGATGCGGTAGGAGAGGGCGTCGAAGCGCATCAGGGCGGCGCCGACGTGGATCTTGGCGGCGAGGATCTCGGCTCCTTCCTCCAGATGATGGAAGAGGTCGTGGAGCACGGCACCGGTCAGCGAGATCTTGGCCTCGCGGGTGGCGAGGCGGACGCTGCCGGTCTCCGGCTCGACCATCACCTCGGGCTCTTCGAGCAGGGCGCGGAGGAAACGGCAGCCGAGCACCGACTGCCCCGGCTCCTTGGGGATGACCACATCGCTCGCTTCGTCGACCTCGGGTGCCTCGTCGAGCCACGGCGCTTTGAAGTCCGCCTCGACGCCGGCCTGGCGGAGCAGGGTCAGGATGATGCCGAGATAGGTCTTCGACGTGCTCGCGACGTAGAGAATCGTGTCGTTGATACAGCACTCGATGATCGTCGTGCGCGGCGGCTGGCGGGCGCACAGCTCCTGCTCGGCGAGCTCGCGCAGCTTCTTGCGCGTCTTGGAGCCGACGAAGGGAGCGCCGGTGGCCTCCATCTCGGTCTTGACGAGCTCCTTGATGCGCTCCTTGAGGGCGGTGCCATCGGGGCGGATGCGGTCGATCCGCACGCGGAAGACCCAGCGCCGGGAGCCCACCTCCCAGGGCGCGTCGATCTCGAACGGGATGAACCCCATGCGCTCGCGCACGTCGGAGCCCGGATCGATCGCCCAGAAGCGGGCGCGCTCGAAGTCCGGCCCTTCGGCCGGTATCGCGACGGTGAACCGGGTGACGCTGACTGTTCCACTGAGAAGTCCCATCGGCTGCTCCCTCCAGGCCGGCCCCGTTTCAGGGTCCGGCGAAGGCGGGATCTTAGCCTACAGAAGGAAGCTGCGCAGGAGCGGCTTCTGGGAATCGGTGGCCGAGGGGACGCCGGTAGGAGCGGCCGGCTCTTTCGCGGCGGTCGTCACCAGCTCTTTCGCGGCAGCCGGCGCCGCGGTGGCCGGCAGCGGCAGGCCGGTTTCTTCCACGATCTCCGTCTCCATCTCGGCCCCTTCCATCGCCTCCGCATCGTCCACCAAGGCACCGGTGTCTTGGGTGAAGGTCTCGTCCGGCCTCGACGCTTCGAGGAGCACCGGCGGGGCAGTGCTCGGAGCGGCCGCCAGGGCCTCGTCCAGCGCGTTGGACCGGATGTCGGCGTCGGCCACGTCGGCGGGGACGTCGGTCTCCACCCGGGCATAGGTCCACTTCGCGGCCGACCGCAGATCAGCGGTGAAGACGAAGCCGACGCTCGGATCGGTGCGCAGCTCGTCCGCCACCTGGTCCGCGCCGTCCCACTCGGCGTTGTCCGCGGGATTCGCATCCCGCACCGCGTCATACTCGCCCTGGATCGCGTCGGCCACCACCTCGGCGTTCAGCATCTCGTCGAGCGTCGGAGGGGCCTGGGCGATCGCGTTCGCCTGGTTCCTCAGCAGACTCAGGTCGCGGACCGTCGCGGCGTCGCCCGCCAGCCGTGCCTGGTCGATCAGGATCGTGAGCCGGGCGGCGAAGGCGGCCTGCATCGCTTGCAGCGCCTGGAAGCGCCGCAGCTCATCCGCGCTCAGCGTCTGGCCGGCCTGGAAGCGGAGCCACTCCGCGCCGTAGCGGTTGCGCAATTTTCCGAACGCCGCGTCGAGCGACCGGATCTCGCGGTCGACCACCGGATCGGTGAGGCCGGTGCGGGGCCAGACCACCGCCACCTCCGCCAGCGTGCGGCTGCCGGTGCTCAGCATGTCGAAGAACCGCACGTCTCTTTCGTTGAGACGCGCCTGGATCTCCGCCAGGGAATCCCCCATGCGCTGGAGAGCGGAACGCAGCGGCTCAGACTGCGGTCCGCCGAGCCCCGGCGCCTGCAAGGCATGAATCGCGCCGCGGCAGGCATCCTCCGCGATCTGCACCAGCTTGTAGGCATCGGCGCGGCGGGCCGGCGCAGTGGCACAGACTCCCGGCGCAGCGATGCAGGCGAGCATCGCGACCAGGACAGCGGCAATCCACAGAATGCGGGTCATCCCCGAACGAGGCATCGGACAAATCCTCCGTGCTTCATTATACGGAGGAGGCGAGCACGACGTTGCGGGGGGGCGCCGGAGGCCTCCGAAAAGCGCCCTCACCCCCGGCCCCTCTCCCATCTCCCGCCCGCCCTTCCCCGGGAGAGGGGAGAAAGCCACTGGCACATTGGTTCTTGCTTTTGCTGGTCTCCCCTCTCCCGGCGGGGGCCTGGGCGGGAGACGGGAGAGGGGCCGGGGGTGAGGGCGCTTTTTCGGCGCCGCGGCGATGTTGATGTTACCGCTTCGGCGCCACCGTCCCCTTCTCCACCAGCGAGCGGATGACGCCTTCCTCTTCCACCATCTCGACGAGACGGTTGCCCGCCCGTTCGCACCAGACGGGCATGTCTTCCAGGATGCCGGGATCGTCGCCGATGATCTCCAGGAGATCTCCGGTCTGCAGCTTCCGCATCTCCCGCGCGGCGAGCAGAATGGGCAGGGGACAGAAGGTGCCGAGGACGTCGAGGTGATGTCGTGGCTGTCGCGACAACGCGGGC
>Ga0307508_10005206_pt1 | contig 12446 bp, 9 predicted proteins | sample 9_EM_MG_FD_203089 | JGI IMG/M metagenome (GOLD analysis project Ga0307508, IMG submission 203089) | Populus trichocarpa ectomycorrhiza microbial communities from riparian zone in the Pacific Northwest, United States - 9_EM | ecosystem: Host-associated > Plants > Roots > Unclassified | place... | reverse complement strand
CATATAATTTAACTTGATTATAATTAAATTTGATTATAATTAAATTTCTAATTACTAATAAGATAATATTTTTCAAGATTATCATAAATTTTTTTGACCTTATTTTCTTAACCTATCAAATTATATATCATCGTGTATGACATATGTCAAATAAAAATGGATTTATAACACATATCACAATATTGTTTTGATATGATATGATGATTTAAAGAAAATTTGAGAATTAGTCCATTAAGGACCGATGTAATATGATGATTTAATGAAAAATCGAGTTTTTGTCACTTAAGGACTAAATAAATAGAAGTTTTTGAAACCATAGGGTTGAGATTAGAGTAAATAAAAATAAAAAGATAAACATATACGAAATGAATAGTATAGGGTAGGGACTAATCAAAGCTTTTGTACACCTTTAAAAACAACGATCCACCTCTCCCCGTTTCCTCCAATCACACCCAAGAACCTAAAATCCAACGGTTCAAAATATAAACCACACCCATCGCACGGATCGACACTTAATCCAATGGCTACCACGCCGCCTCCCTCTCTATAAAAGAAACCTCTCCAAGTCTAATCACAGGCAGCCGAAATCATAAAGCCAATTCGAGATTTTTGAGAAGGAGGGTTAAGGAAAAATGTCAGGAAGAGGAAAGGGAGGTAAGGGATTAGGAAAGGGAGGAGCCAAGAGGCACAGGAAAGTTCTTCGTGATAATATCCAGGGTATCACGAAGCCTGCGATTCGTCGTCTGGCTAGGCGTGGGGGAGTCAAGCGTATCAGTGGTCTCATCTACGAGGAGACCAGAGGCGTTCTCAAGATCTTCCTGGAGAACGTGATTCGTGATGCTGTGACATACACCGAGCACGCTCGCCGCAAGACAGTGACTGCAATGGATGTTGTGTATGCTTTGAAAAGGCAGGGACGCACTCTCTATGGGTTCGGTGGTTAAGGGGATCTGGGGATTTTATGGGCTAGTGGTCGATTTAGGGTTTTTATGTGTTTCTCGGGTTTGTGGTTTGATAGGCATTAGGCTTCAGCTTTACAAATAGTGGTAGATATCTGATTCCTCTACTTGCAAAACGTCATGTATCTCTCTCTTGATAGTTGTTCTATATGAAAAGCTCTTATTACTTCGTATTCTGTTTCCCATCTTGATTAGCTTTAATCTCCTGATTCAATCTCTCAAACTGGGTTCTCTTTGCCCACTGAGAAATTGTATGAAATCAGTAACACGATTAATCATTCACGCCACTAAAACGATTTATGGTTAAAGCAAAATTGAATTTGAGTGTTGATTCGTAAATTTAAAGACAGAAAAGGTGGATTTAGTTGCTTATCAAAAAATAAAAGGGACATAACATGTGGTTTTGTTCCGTTTTCATAGTCTCCCGCTTTGAACTTGATATTTGTTTAGCTTTTGGCATGCCATATATACTCATCTGGAATTTCAGAATTCTGCGCGGGCAGAAGTAAGAATCTGAAAGCTGCCGCTTCTGGGCTGGATGCGTTGCCATTGGCTGAACCAGAATCATGTCGAACATTCATACTGGAAATTCAATTGAAATGTTCTATTTGCTGTCTTCAATGTTGATCTCAATGAAATGATTGTTGCTTTCTGTTGGGTTTTCCAATCTGATTTTGTCTAATTGACCTGCGTTATGCTTCTCAATTCTTTGGAATTTTCTCAGGACAGAAAAATTGCTGAAGACGTGTCTTCCGTTCATGAAATTATCAAGCAGATGATAGTTTGAAATTGGGTTGCCTGTATGAATGCAATATCGAAGAATGCTACACAACTTGCAAGCATAGATTTTTGGTTGATTCATCAAAAAGAGAAAGTATTTGAAGTTCTTAAATGAAGAAGTTTGGGGTTACGTCAATACAAATGTTTCCAATGGAGGAGGATTGAGATGCTTCAACTGCGTTTACCATGAGGATTTTTATTGGAATTTTACAGGGGAAAGCTGTTCTTAAGTTTAATGGGCCTAAAATTGTAATAAGGGAAGTTTGATGGGCTTAAATTTGATGAAGACGCCCTATCAAATGCAATATTAAACTATGGATTTCGCGGGTTAAGAAACAAATTTTTTTTGTCGTCACCATTTCAATGTTAAAAAGGATTATTTTGAATTTTTTTAATCTAAATCATGTTTTTTTATTTTTTATCTTAAGACTTTGCCGGTATCATAACAGCTCTCACATTAATTTGGCGCCATGTCCCAAATTCAATCTGATCCCTCAACTCACAACAATCTTCGTCCCGCATTCATGACACCGCAAAAGCTTCTCCCAGTCGAAAAATGCTCACTGGGATGCCCCATCCTAGACTGCTGCATGGGCGGAGGCATCCCTTGCAACTCCATAACCGAAATCGTGGCTGAAAGTGGTTCCGGCAAAACCCAACTCTGCCTCCAACTCTCCCTCCGCGCCCAACTCCCACCCTTCCTCGGCGGCCTGTCCGCTTCCTCTCTTTACCTCTACACCGAATTCCCGTTTCCCACTCGCCGCCTCCACCAGCTCTCCAGTGCCCTTCAATGTCAATACCCACAAATATTCGTCAGCAATTATGATCCTTGTGATAGTATATTTCTGCAAAGTGTAAACACCGCAGACCAACTGCTCGATATAATGCCGCAAGTAGAATCATTTCTTGAAAACTCAAAAACCCGGTTGCCTGTCAGAGTGATTGTGATCGATTCCATGGCTGCATTGTTTAGGGCTGAGTTTGAGAATACAGCGAGTGATCTTATAAGGAGGTCGTCGTTGTTTTTTAAGATATCCGGGAAGCTAAAAGAGTTTGCGAAGAGGTTTAATTTGGTGGTGCTGGTGACTAATCAAGTGATGGATGTTGTGGACTCTGGAGAGGGAGTAAACGAGGTAAGGATTGGGAATTTGAGTGGTATGTATTCTTCTAGACGAAGGGTTTGTCCGGCTCTGGGATTGTCGTGGGCTAATTGTGTAAATTCGAGGTTGTTCTTGTCCAAAGATGAATATGAGAGTGGTTTGGTGGGTGGTGGTGAGAGTGGTTTTCTGTCTAGGGAAACGAGGAGAAGGCTTCACGTTGTTTTTGCGCCACATTTGCCTGATTTGTCTTGTGAGTTTGTGATCAGGAGAGAAGGGGTTGTGGGAGTCAACAGATAAACGAGGAGATGGCTTCACGCTGTTTTTGCGCCACATTACCCTGGTTTGTCCTGTCACTTTTGTTCCTCATTTTGAGCTTGTATTCACTTCTTTACATGGAGGCTTCGCTTCGGCAGAGAAGTGAGATTTTCGTCCATTTCATTTATTCCCTGTGTTAATATACAAATGTTATCATCTGTTCTCATCAGTGGTTTCTCTTGTTTGTTTTTTCATCTTCAACCAGACCAGCACTTTTACGATGGCTGCACTTCCAGCATGTAAAGGAACCATTTATATTTAACAGCCAAAATATCTTCTATACTTTTAGATTAGGGGAGCAGACCCATGATGTCAACTCTTTTGCTTGCCCTGATTTATATTAAGAATAGTAGGAATTACAAATTTGAAGAGTTACTTCATAAAACACATTTAAGTCATTCATTCTTAGAAGTTCTGCCAACTAATCTTTAGGTTGCATGTAAACTTGACTGCATATTGTGTGCTAAACATGCAGTCATATCTGAACAAATAAATTTGTGTTGCATGTAAGGAGAGGAGAGTTCTAGGAGTGGTTGGTAAAGACAGGTAAGCGATGAACTCAATGTATGCTGACCTACTATATGTTGTGATGTGCTGTATGCATGGAGAAGAGAGAGTAGTGAGGGTCTTGGTGGATCTATTATTAATGGACAACGCATTTTTGGAGTTCATTCATGAAAACACATTTAGGTCTCTGATTCGCCTTTCGCAAACTATCGGTTTCAAGTTGACTTAATGCTTGCATGACCTATATGCATAAATACATGCACGCAGAAGTCTTACAAACTCTAATTGCTGATCGACTTTATGCAGCAGAGCTGCTCTCATTGTTAGGACCTTCCATAGTCTTTCCAGTTCTCCTGTAATCATGACTGCAAATGTTTCTAGCCATAACCAAGTCCTCTTGCCTTCATCTTGTTCTAGGGAAAAGATGCTTTTTGATGGTTTTGGTGAACAAATTTTGATTACAATAATAAAGGTAATTTCTTAAATAGTGATGCTAAGTTGTTAAACATTATTTTCCTGCAAGTAGAGGGAGCTTCATCTGGGGCCATATAGTTGGATAAATTATCTACCACCTGTTTCTTATCAGGGGTAGAAATTTAGAAAGAAAATAAGCAGTCGCTCCATATGTTCCCTATTCAAGCAGAGTGACAGTAGACCTCACTGGCAGATGCAAAACATTCAAAGAGTGATGGTGTTGTTTTTTTGAAAATGACAGTGATGCAGGTTACTATATTCCATTTCTAGATTATCATAGCGTCGCCATTGCTGCTTCATTCCACGTTTTGCACTGTTTTGGAGTTAGAATCCCACATGAAGAAATCACTTGACCTGAAACAGTCTAGATATGATCCGCACTTCAGCGGTTCGGCCTAGAGTGTTGAGTAGTAGTTACTCAGTACAGATTATTAGTGGATATAGAGCACATGGCATTTTTACAAACTATAAAATGGTTAGGGTTGCTACATCAAGAGTCATGTTTGGTCCCTCGACAATGTCATGATTGGCAATCCTCCCGTTGTAAATTCAGTTTACATATAATTTGGATTTGTGCGAACTACCAAATATTCTTAGGAGCACACTTGAGACTACATGAGTACATGCACATTTTCTATGGCTATGGAATCTAAAATAACACTCCAACCTGCTGCTGCTACTCGTGTTTCGTAGAGGTAGATTTGCCTGGCCCTGAATTTCAAAAACAACATCGAAGATATTGACAACTGTTATCTTCCTCCTTGCTGCTTACTTTCTACACTCTAGAAAGAAATTCAGTACCTGCACACAAAACATGAATCCTTCCAATTATGCCATTCATAGGAAAGGGAATTATCAGTGTTGTGGTATAACCATTTCATAATGGGAAATCTCTGTTAGATGTGAATTTAATTGAAATGTCTCACTCAAATGTTATGCCATCACATTCCGACAACAGGAAGAAAACAAATGACTGCAGATTATGAAAGAGGAGGTTTAAGTCTCTTTTAACATCTGACAATTAAACTAATTAACATCTGGACCGTACTTTTTCATTTTTTTTCTTTTTAAAAAAGCTTCAAATTATTAGTTTTTTTTTTGTGTTTTTAATTATTTTGATATGCCGATATCAAAAATAAATTATTATTTTTTTGATGTATTTTTGAACGAAAAACACATCGCACTAGAATCTCAGTCAACTGCACAAGATTCACATTCACAGACAATATCAAATACTATTACGAAGTGTTTTGGGGAAATACCAACACTTAAAGACTATCTCCAACCTCCCCCTAAGAACCCCATTTTGATTGGACCAATTCTCAGGACTCAACACTGCACTTCGATTGGACTTTAAGCTAGGCAAGGCAACGGACTTCTATTTTTATATATATTTATTAAAGAACAATAGAATTGGAGTTGACTGGGAAGCCCTAATAGCAGTTCCAAATAAACGCTATAGGAATTTACTTAAAATCATTATCCGCGTTCATAAATAGCTTGATGTCGCGAAGTCATTCCTAAGCATCTGTATGAAGGGATGACTAGCCCATTGTAGCAGCCCACAACAATGAAAACTTGTTGCCCTAAGCCACATGAATAATACTGATAAATCCATGACTCTGAGAGACACTGGTTTCTACTGCATGTCTAAAAGCAAAATGGGGCCACCAACTCTTTCCCAACAAGTTCTCAATAAATTGCTCTACTGTTCCTCAATTTGAAACTTTTGTTTTGCTATAGAAATAGACTTTTATAAGCATGAACAGATCTTATGCTATACAAGTTTGGGAAGAGGATAGATCTTATGCTATACAAGTTTCAAGGGGAGAGATAGTAGCTGCAAAAGATTCATGTTCCGGGGGTACAAGAATTACAATATGCCCCCTATATCAAAAGACTTTTGTGTAAAGCAATGTCAATGGCAGCACATTTTAGCTCTTTACCTAATATGGGTTAGTTGGAGCCTACAAAAGCATGAAATTGAGTGCAAAAACACAGAAGCATCAAGACTTCCGATTTTGTTTGCATAAATGATCATCACAAATTTCGGAGTGGAATATGGGTCAAGATGACAAGTCGCTGAAAAAAAGGGGACCAAAATTCCTTGTAACAATTGTCTTATTTCCGAAATAAGAACTGCAAGTAAACATTCAAAGAACATTCAAAGTGTTTCATGGTAAGGTGTCATCATTTTCTCTCAGAGTTGGCATTGTGGAATATTATTATCATCCGCCAACAAGTAAATGCCATTACATCAGTTTTATATTTTCATTATAATCTCATAAGACGAGTTCATAGGCCATTACTATAACAAGCAATAGAATTACCTTTCACCTCAGCAATGAGCAGTGAAAACCACCTCTTCTCAAGCTGAATAAACTAGAAAAGGCACTGCAGAGAGAGTAAAATTAATAAACTTGATCGGTTTAATGTTTAACAAGGACTCGAGTATGGGCAATAAAAAAAAATAAAAATGATTTGCAACAGTTCTCTCTATCATAAAAAGACAGGCACACAAATTTCCAAGCTATTTCCTTCACAAATAGAAGAATGGCTAAACCCCAAGTAACAAAATAAGGGAGGGACAAGTGATTCAGTGATCCATATCAATCAAAGGATGTTTTTTTTACACCTAAATGCATGAATTGCAGGTGTTTCTATGATGTTCTGTTCTCTTTTCCTTTTTGCTTTTTAATAAAAGAGGCGGCTATGATGATAACATCTCATTCAATTTTGCTTCATGTCTTGCACCTAGATGCCTTTCAAACTCAGTTATTTAAAATGCTCCCTTGAGCAAAAATAAATATTCCACAAGACCAAAATCTCGTCCACAGACACATGTAAAGTAGGAAATGTCAAAATGGTAATAGTCAGGGTTTCCATGCAAAGTAAATACTTCCAAAGTAGGTTCTTTTATAGAGCTAAAATAATGTAAAAATGACAAATGAGCTAGCAAAGTTGACAGAATAATCAGATATTTCACACTGATCAAAGAAAGAAATTCCTTATCATGTGCGGGGACCAAATTGATGAGAAAGAGCTCCTACTATCTAAAAGATTGAATGCTTGTCTGACAGAAGATGAGCTTCAGAAATTTTGGATTTGACAATGCTGGTTAAGAAATTACATAGAAGTAGACACATTCCAATGAGATGTTAAAAAGGGTACATCTTAGATGTTGGATATCATATTTCACAGCAAGGACTTTCAAGCTTAACCTTGTAACTTGAAATGCATTTTCAATAAGATAATCCAAACAATTAAAGGAATTCTGCCATAAAATGATGGCATGAGGACAAGGTTGTTGGTAGTTGCTTGATCAATTAAGACATGGTATCGTTATAGAATTGTCTGTAAGCATTTGTTGATCTAATAGCCATACAGCATGCTGTGCATAAATTGCTTTTTGATATGCTAAATATCCAAACATAACCAACAAATGATAGTTCCAAGGAGCTAATGATTTTAAATTAATGGAACCAAATCTTCTGAGAAAGCTAAAAGTAAAAATGAAATATCTGCTTAGTTCAATATGACATCATTAAGCCAGTAAATTGTCTTTAACTACTTAGCTTCCTTGTGTACATACTTGTTCAGCTGTGTCCATTATACCAGATCATTCCCATATGTTGATCAGTGGGCTCAAATTAAGTGTCCAATACCAACTGCTGGCTTTGTGCTTTGACCAGAGAGTAGGAGGGGAGAACAAAGGGAGTGATGGCTGACAATCAATTTTCAACAAAAAGAGTGCATGGAGTTCAAAAGAATCAAGAGCTTACCAATTAAGAAAATGCTGAGCATTAAAGCAAGAGTAAGTTGGATGGAACAGCTGAACTGCAGGTGCAGTGGAGGTTGCAATTGCCTTTGGAGACCACCAGCCTGACCAAAGAGCTGCCAAAGGTTAAAATTTTATAAGATCTCCTGGAAAGCTACCAAAACATGATGATTTGCAACCATAGAAAACTACAGATCTTGACAATTGTACAGGTATTGATCTATTTAGGTTGACAACAACATGAGAGATCATCCTTGCCCTTTTTCTTTTTTACTAAAGGGTCATCTTTATTTCAGACAGATAACATCCATTTTCACATCCCATAAGCACATAACTATTTTACCTTATTGAACAAAGTAATCGATCCCTTTGCCTGAGAATGTTCTCCACACCTTTGCTTCCAGAAGAAAGGTTTGTACCCTTTTTCTTTAGGAGTGGCCTCAACACTTGACATCACTTTATCCCTTTGTCCATCGTCCTGAGCAATCACAATTTTCAAAGCACCAAAATTTGGTGAACTCCATGTTCTCCTTGAGCCAATTGTTTTATCAACTTGACAGATTATGTCATTCCTCATTCCAAGATTTTCTTTCTCTTCTATATCTATAATATGTTCATTTTTCTTATTAGTAATGAATTCATTTTCATCCGAAGTACCTCTACTACAGTTGGCACTCGAGTTATGGTCCAAATTTCTTCTCTTATGATGGTTCTCCCCAAGAGAACCTTTCATGGGAGATTTAAGTGTGGTGCAATCATCTTTCACAATCTGCGGAATTTGGACAGTTCCAGATAGAAACATCGCTAAATCATCGCATTCTTCTTTATCCAGATTCACCCATCGAAGAGGTTGCTTTCCTTCCCCACTAAAAGCTTCCCTTAGTGCCGCTTCAACACGAGATATTTGACTTTCAATAGCTGCAACAAATTGTTTATGCCTAGATGCTGTGATATCATCAGAACGATGTCCATGGCTCAACCAAACAGCCCTCTCAAACTCTTCCAACTGTTTTAGAGTTCATAGATCAATGATACAAGAAAAAAAGAGAGGAAAAAGAAGAGAACTATTTGCAAAAAATAAAATAAAATGAGCCAACTATAAGAATTGAAAGCACAACCTATAATGATTTCTTTATGCTCAGATTGGTTGGCTAGAGAGTGCAGTAAAAGGGGGAAAATATTTTGATTAATACTGATGATAAGTGAAATTTAGCAAAAAGCATAATATCCTTATAAGCAAGGGATTCAAAGTTGGATGAGTTGGCGTTCGCTTTTCAATTGTCAGAAATGTAAAAAATAGAAAACATAGAATTGACAATAGTATTTCCTTCACCTGATGTTTCTTACAGACCAATCAAGTGAAGTTCACAAACAGAAACTATAAGCAACGTTCAATAAACTGGTAAGCAGTTTAAAGAAATGAATTTAGGGACACATGTAAAAAAATTAAAGATTCAAGATGTGAAATTATACCTGCCACTTGGCAGTTCCTAAAGCAGTTTGGAGCTCTCTGGATAGTTCATCCAAATCCTCTGGTTCTGACCCCTCTCTCTTCTCTCTTGTCCACACTCTATATGCTGACTCCATTCTGCCAAACACAAAAACAACCAATAAAAACCTCAAATTTCAATTCACTAAAAGTCTATGAATTACTATCAAATTTGTAGCACAAGAATAACTTGCTGATTTCCTAGAATATACAGCTCCCTGCCTTCAACAGAAAACCCGTATAATTGTCAAGTTTGCAGCACGAGAATTACACAAAGTAGATTTCATGATCCTGGAAGATCAACTATTACCAAGACAGGCAGATATAGTCATGCACTGCTAAACAAACCACACATTTCCTTCTTACTTCATATCATCAGGACCTGAAAATAAAAAAGCTAATGCACAAGTCCTCGTATTTTATGCCAAACTTTAAATTGAAGAACTTGACATCATAACACATGTACAAACACACTCCATCAATTAAGCAGAAATTCCAACCAGAAAACAAACCCAAGATCCACTAGACAAACCTTTTAAAACAAAGCAATAAATACACGTCTTGAAAACCTCACAAGCAAAACATATCATAAACATCAGTGTGCAGCATGCAAAACCCAATTCAAGAAAATTCAGTCACACCCAAATCATAACGAAACCCCATAAAAATGGAGAAATCAAACAAGCCCAGCTGCCAAATTCTTGTACCGAACTGCATACAGAATGTAAAGCATGAATTGAAGAGAAATGCAAAACGTACGCATCAGCAGATTCCTGAACCTCCTCTGCAGCAGAAAAGAAAGCATCTTTTTGCCATAGATCGAAACTGTTTGCTACCATCATCTTCTTCACTTCAAATTCAACAAAAAAACAAAAGCAATTCCAAATCCTTTCAACCACAAATAAAAAAACCAGAAATCAACAAATATGCTTTGTTTTTTCTTTTCTGTTTTTGCTTGGACAGATAATGCTTTCCTTTCGCTTCCTCTCTCTCTTCTGGCTTCTCTCCTCTCTTCCGTGCTAAGAATGAGAGAGAGAGAAAGCAAACAGAAGGAATGAGAGAGAGAGTTTGCTTAAACGTCTCTTTCTTTCACCTGTTCTCTTCTCTCTCTTTTAAAGTTTTTTTTTTTTAAAAAAAAAAAACAAATGCCTCCATTTCTTCCTGGGCGTGCGTGCTCGTGCTCTGCTTTATAAACGACTAAGCTATTATTTAATTTATTTTTATTATTTTTCCCCTCTCATTTTACTCGTTTCTATTAAAAAACTGGAATAAATGTAAGTGGTTCTATCTTCTCTTTACAGTTTCTTTCTTTTTTCTTCATAAAATAGATACTCCTGTTTTTATTTATTTATAATTGATATTAATATTTTCTTTACACGTTTTAGAGGCATTAAATTTTATTTTTATCCAAAATTAAACTTCATAAATACTAATATCATTTAAATATCTTATTTTTCATTAGTAAGTTATAACATTATAAGTTAACTAGATTTGAATTTTAAAAATAAATCAAATGCTAATTTTTTTAATTAGAACGTGTAATTATTTCATCTAATTAATTGTTTGTTGTTTATAATACTTGTTATTGCTTGTCCGTCTACCCATTTAAAGAGTTTTTTTAATTATTTGATCGGTTGAAGAATTTTGCTAGTATTTATAATTATAATAACTTTTATTTTTTAATGTGTTTTAAAAATATATTCCATTTGAAAAGGTATTTTTTTTATAATTTTAATATGTTATTATTAAAAATAAAAAAATATTTTGATATATCTTTCTCAAGAAAACAATGTAATAACCAAGACACTTCGTTGGCGGGCTCTGTTTGGAGATAAGGTATTTTTATTTTTATTTTGTATTTTGTATTTTTATTGTTGTTTGCAGCAATAAAATAAGAAGATTTAAAAGAAATGGAAGAACGGCGGTAATGGAAAGGACAGGGAAGAGGGAGGCGGTGGTGGGCTGCCCATTAGCTACAAGCCAGTGCATTCTTTGTCATAGGCCAGCCTACACTTGCTCATGTGGATTAATATTCTCTCTTTATTTATTCTTTTGGCTACAACCTCTACTTTAATCACATTAACAATCTGTCAATCCCTAATTTCAAGGGATATAAACGACGCGATAGGAATTGTTAATTATGGTTAGTGAAACAAGTAATAATATTAATGAGAAACAGGGAAGATATAAAAAATATTATTTTTAATAAAAAAACACTTTTATAAAAACAATTGAATTTATTTATTTATTTTGTTATAAAATCCAAAGAAAAGAGTAAATATTTGGTCTAGAAAAGATGAGCAGAGGCCCCTATGTTGGCAGCTGGTCGTCTTCGTTTGTTCCTGTTTTTATTCCCTTATGGGATGATCTGTCGGCATAATGCCTAACTACTGCTAAATTAAGCATGATTTGAGGTGGCAGTGCTCTCTATTTCTTGATTTTGTCGGTTGCTAATTTAACTTGAGGAAAATTCTTTATTTTATTTTATTTATTTATTTAAATCATTGTTCAGATCATCTCTTATAACTTTTCTGTAAAATATCTTTTGATGACCAATGAATTAATAACGATGGTGATTGTGGAGTAGTGGTGTAAACAACGATGCTAGGAGGTGATGACGACGGAGATAATGGTAAAAATTATGGAATAATATTGTGAATTCATTAATATTTATTTAATATTTTATAAATTTTAACGAGTTTAAAATATTTTTTAATAAATAAATTGAATTTAAAAGTTAATTATAAAATATTTTACGTTGATTTATTTTGTTTTTGTAAATTATTATACAAGAAACAAACACAAACACTGGTAAAAATATATTTTTTATAAAACATTTTACACATAATCATAAAAGTAGTAGTAATCTTTTCCTAATTTTTTTGAACATGAATAAAAGCGTGCTTGTGAGCGTGGTTCAATTATATTTTTTTTTTAATTTTGATTTTTTTATTTTAAATTAATTTTTTAAATATTTTTTTATCATTTTAATGTACTGTTGTCAAAAATAAATTTTTAAAAATAAAAAATATTATTTTAATACA